>Ga0194112_10001296_pt1 | contig 36809 bp, 45 predicted proteins | sample TA2MahC400mmetaG_FD_146191 | JGI IMG/M metagenome (GOLD analysis project Ga0194112, IMG submission 146191) | Freshwater microbial communities from Lake Tanganyika, Tanzania - TA2015016 Mahale Deep Cast 400m | ecosystem: Environmental > Aquatic > Freshwater > Lake | place: Tanzania: Lake... | reverse complement strand
AGCCCGCCGCGACGGCCAGCTCATACGCCGAGGCGCCGTCATCGCCAGCGCCGCCGACCAGCGACGCGAGCCATTGCTCGACCGTGCCGGCAAAGCCCGCCGCGACGGCCAGCTCATACGCCGAGGCACCGTCATCGCCAGGGCCGCCGATCAGCGACGCGAGCCATTGCTCGACCGTGCCGACAAAGCCCGCCGCGACGGCCAGCTCATACGCCGAGGCGCCGTCATCGCCAGCGCCGCCGACCAGCGACGCGAGCCATTGCTCGACCGTGCCGACAAAGCCCGCCGCGACGGCCAGCTCATACGCCGAGGCGCCGGGCTCGCCGCCACCGCCGCCGCCGGCGCCGCCGCCGGTCGCGATATGCAGCGGAACCCCGACCTCGACCGCGACCCCGCCAGCCTCGATAATGAACAGCATTGCGCGCGCGCCCCCCTACTCGAAAAGACTGCGGTCGGATGAAATCGACCAGCTCGGCGACGTCACCAGATCGCCCGCCGGCGAAAAGAGCCGCACCGCGCACAGAAGCGGACCCTCGGGCCACGCCGAGGTCACAGCCGGCGCCGCCGTCAGGATGACAAGGCCCGTCGCATCCGGCGCGGCGACCGTGAAATTATAGACCCGCGCGCCGTGCGGCGTCTCGACCGCAGCCTCGACCCGGTATCCGGTCAGATTGACCGGCTCGCGCGTCTCAGAACTGACAACGCGAACCGGCAATCGCAGCGTATCGCCGCGAAAAAACGGAATTGGCTTTTGCATGGCGCCCCCAAATAACAACCCAAACCGAAAGCGACAGCCCGGCCAGAAAACCCGAAAGCCCCACGCAACGGGGCGCGAATAAACCCACGTTGCAAGGTCGCCGGAAGAACCTAGACAGGGGGGGGGTCGGCCCCTGCCCCGCCTCGGCCCGGATCAGCGCCGCGCGGTCGCGAGGGCGCGCGCCATCGCCGCCGACAGCAGACCCGGCATTATCTGCGACCCGCGCCGCATGAGCGGCCCCTCGAAATCGTATCGCTTGCGGTAGCTCGGCGCCTTCGCATCGAAAGCCAAGAGCCGCGAGATTGACTTGCCCTTGCGTTGATACACGCCCGGCTTGAGCCGCGACCCTTTCGCCACCACGAACAAGGCCGCGCCCCGGCGCGAGCTGGGCGCCGCACCGCCGCCGGTTTGGGCGATGATCCGGCGCAGCTCGGCGCGGGCGATGTTGCCGAAGCCATCACGCCGGGCTTTCGGCGCGGCGATGAAGCCGGCCCCGAACTTGCGCTCGAAACCGACCTCAGATCGCCCGCCGCCCTTGGCTTGAACCTCAAGGTAATGGCGCCGCCCGACCATATCCTTTCGCTTGATCGAGGCGACCAGCCGCGCCTTTGTCGAGCGTTGCAGGCGAAAGGCGTTCAAGGTCCAGCGCGTCGGGTTGTCAAAGCTCGACGCGAGGTTGCGCTTGTTTTCCTCGATCAGATCGGCGCCCGCCTCGTTTAGCGCCATCGACACGGCAAAAGGCAGTTGTTCATGCTGGAACCCGCGCAGCTCGCGCCGTAGCTCGGCGATGTTGCTTTCGATAGACAGCACGTCGAACCCCTCAAAAGCATTGCGGCCCGATCCATCAGGACCGGGCCGCGCGTCAGGTCGGCGGCGCCGTCAACCGGCCCCCATTCGCCGGGCGCACCTTCGCGACCATTTGAGCGAACAGCTTTCGGTTGCGCCGTTCCGTCAATCTCTTTTTTTAGGCGAGCCGCTTTTTTCCTGATCGCCGACCGGATCGAGGGCGCCCGCGACCGCCTCGACCGAGGCCAAAAGCGAGCCCAGGACCAGCTTTTGACGGGCCGCCGAGCGCCCGAGGCGCAGCGCGGCCAGCAATCCAGCGACCGACAGCCCATCGACGGCGACCGCGCGCAGGATCGACAGCCGCGTGACCTCGACGCCCTCAGGGCAATCGCGGCGACGCCCGAGGCGCAGCGCCCCCGGCCCGACCGCCGCCTCAAGGCGCCGCAGATGTTCAACCTGCCGCACCGCGTGAAACTGCCGGCCCTCTTTCCGCACCGCCGGCGAGCCCTTGGCGGCCTTTGCCGCAGGATCAGCCGCGCCGCCCGCCGCCACGTCCTCGACCGCCTTCGCATAGGCGAGCGCGGCCTCGCGCAAGGGCGCCGGCAGCGCGGCCAAGACGCCCGGCAGCTCGCGGACATAGGCGCGGGCGGTTTCCTTATGCGTGTTGATGACCCGCGCAACAGGGTCGAACGTCTCGACCTCGACCTCGACCGTCGTCAGCACGCGCCGAGGCGCGGCCCGCCCGGTCGCGCCCCGGTCGGGTTTGCTGCGGCGGCGGATCGGCGCGAGGCCGGGAAAGTCGGGATTATCGGTCATCGGTCGGCGTCCTTTAGGGCAAGAGGGCGAGGGCAAAACGCCCTTAGCCCCTCTTAGGTTGTGTTTCTCTTGTTTTCTTCACATGCAGTTTAATAGTTTGGAAGTTATGCCCTTCTGCCCTCGGCTTTTGAAATCAAACGATTTTCCGTCAATCCGGGCGCCGGCCCCTCGCCCTCTTAGGGCATCTTTTCGCCCTGATCGCCCTCGCCTCGCCGCCGCCCTTCACTTTCTCCGCGCGCGCAGCGCGACCGCTTTCCGCCCCTTTCGCCCTAGCCCCGCCGCCGCATCGCCTCATTTGGGGCGATTTGCTCTCGCGCCGATCAAGAGGGGCGCGGGGCGAGGGCGAGGGCGAGGTCAGGGCGCCGAGAAAGTCGCGGGGCGCGGGGCGGATCACTCGGCAGGAACCGCCGCGACCCCGGCGACGGGCCGCATGTCGAGCGCGCCCCGTTCCCGCAGATACGCCCGAAAGTCTAGGAACGTCGCGACCAGACCGCCAACGCCGGCGGCCAGCGCCCCGCCGATCACAAGCGCGGCGATCATTGCGCCACCCCCGCGAGGCCAAAGGCCGCCAGATCGACAAAATCGCAAGACTGCACAGGAACCGCGCGCCCATTCTTTTGAATGCAAAGCGTTCGCGTCAGGCTCCAAAGGTGACAAAAGACCGCGCCGGCCTCGACCACCCCAACCCCGCCAACCGACCAGCGGTCGCCGTTCCATTCGATTTCGCGGTCGATCAGCTCGCGAGGATTGTTCATGTTGCGCCCCTTTCGGCATCCGTTTTGCGTATGTCGATTTATACGCAAAGCGGATGCCGCCGCAAGGGCAAATATCCGCTTTGCGGATCATCAGAAGGGCGCGGGTTCCTCGGGCTCGGGCGGCGGCGGCGGCGTGATGTTGACCGCGCGCAGCAGCTCGGCGACGCCCTCGGTCGATTTCCACTTGAGCCCCTTATACCACCAACGCCCGCCGTCGGTTTTTTGCTTTCGATAGCCCTTTTCTTGCATGATATTCGCGAAACCCGTTTTCTTGTATTCGGTCGCGCCCGTCCTTTGACACCACTCGACATAGGCGACAAAGGCGTCGCCGACGCTGATCTTTCCGCCGGCGTCGGGCTCGGTCATGTCGAGGGCGAACTCGCCCACAGGGTCGGCGCGCTCCATGACGTCGGATTTCAGCGTTTGCATTTCCTCGGTCGGCGCCAGACCGTGCCGGCAATACTCGCGCCACCCGTCCAGCATCCAATTGAGGATGCCGGGGCGTTCCGCCTTGAGCGCGGCCTCGACCTCGGACGGATTGCGCCGTTTCTCGGGCGGCAGGGCGCGCAAGTTGACGTCGAACGGGAAAAAGACCAGCCGGCGCCGCGTTCCCTCGTCCTCGTCTCGGATTTTCGGCGTGCGGTTAAAGGACAGGATCGGCACGGCCTGCGGTCGATAGTAGAACTGCGGCATCCCCAAGGCGCGGGCCGGGCGGCGGTCGCCGCCGGTCATTGCCTTGATCTTTTTCGCCGACAGCTCGTCAGTTGCCGCCGGTTCCGATGCGATCATCACGCGCGAGCCGGGAATATCGACTTCCTCGGGCGTCGCCTGCCCGGCCCCGGTTTGCGGCGTCACGATAAACATTTCGATTTTACACGCTGCCGTGTAGCCGTCAGACTCGCCCAGGACTGCCGCAATCGCCGCCGTGACGGTCGATTTCCCGTTGCCGCCGCCGCCCCGGAACAAGAGCGCGACTTGCGCGTCATTTCGACCGAAAAGCAGCATCCCCATTGCGCGATGAAAACAGGCTCGGACCTCGGGCGAGGGCAACACCAGCTCAAGCAGGGCTTGCCACTCGGGACAGGTCGCCGCCGGATCATAGGCAACCCCGCCGCACCGCGTCGGCAGGCTTTCGCGCCGATGCGGTCGCAGCCATCCGGCCCGGATCGAGACGCCCTCGGCGGCGTCGGCAAGGTTCGACATATCCGCATCACGCGCGGCCCTCAGGTCGATGACCCCATTCGGGCAAATGAAGCCCCAAGGCTCGGCGTCTAGCGTTTCAATGTCAGCCATCACCATCGGTTGCGCGAGGTTCAAGGCCGCCTTGATCTTGCTTTCATTGCCGCATTTGACGGCATGTTTCATCAGCCGGGCAAAGTTATCCTTGCGGATCGCCGAAATCGCGCCCTCGGGCGTCGCGAACTCGGGCCGGGCTTTCTCGATTTCAGCCTCAAGCCGGCGCGACACTAGCTCGGGGTCGATTTCGACCTCGAACCACGCCCGCGCCTCGGCCTCGACCACGTTCCGCAGCCGCGAGCCGATCCGCGTCGCCTTGAGGGCGCCAGATGCGAACGAATAGCGCGAGCCGTCCCAGACCCCCCAGCCCTTGCCGACCACGAACAGCAGATCGGGACCGAAGGCGCCGACCAGCCTTTGCGCGTTGCCGACGTCATTTTCCTGATAATCGAGCCGATCTTTCGGCTCGACCCACGTCATCCGCGACGCCGCCCCGGCAAAGGCCGCAGCCTTTCCGCTCAAGTCTTGCACGGTCATATTTTCCCCATTTCGGCCAGATCGGCGAAATCGAGCCCGGCGGCCCAATCTCGCAACGGCACGACCAGCTTTGCCCGGTCGGCGGATTGCAACAGTTTCGACAGGGCGCGGCGCCCGTGACGCTCGGCGGATGCCGGGCAGCGCGCCGAGCCCTCGCCCAAGATCAGCAGGCGGCGCGGGCGATCCGCACCGGCGACGGCGCTCGGCATCCACCCGGCGCCCTTGTCGGGCGAGCGGTCGGGCAGCGCCGAGGGCAAGGGCTCGCCGTTCGCGCCGAGCTGCGGCCCGCGTCCCGCCGGATCGGCAGGGCCGGCCAAGGCGCCAAGCGAAAGCGCGGCCTCGGCGCACCAGTGCCGCCGGCCCTTGCGCCACATTGCGGCCAGCGCCGCGAGCGTCGTCTCGATCCCCTCGCCGACGATGACGCAATCGGACAAGGGCGACAGGCGCACCGGCGAGCCATAGACGCGCCCCGTCTCGCCGAGCCATGCTTTCGGCACCTTGGCGCCGCCCGGCAACCGGGCGCGGCCCTCGGGCGTGATCCATGTTCTATGAACCCCGCGAAAGTCGCCCGCCGTGCCAATCGCGGCGACCATCGCCGGCCCGACCTCGACGGCCCCGCCCGGCGTCGGATAGCGCAAGGCCGGATGAAACCGCAGCGTCGCCGGCACGCCGCCGAGGGCGTCGAGGTCAATTCCACGCGCGCGCAGATAGGCCGGCAGCATCGCCGCCCGAGGATCGGACGCCGGCAGGCTATTCGACCAGATATTGCGCGCCCGCCGCAGGTTTCGGGCGGCCTCGCGGGCGGCCTCGCGTTCCTGCCGCGCCAGATCGCCGGCGATTTTCGCCTCGCGGGCGGCCCGGCGTTCCGGGCTTTCCTCGCGCTCGATCCCGGCGCCATCGGCCAACGCCTTGAGCGCGGCGCGGGGCGTCCCGCCATAGGCCGCGATATAGAAATCGACCGCCGAGCCCTTAGCCTCGCACCCGAAACAGCGGAACCAGCCGCCGACGCCGCCGGGCTCGACCAGATGCAAGGATGACGTTTTTTCGCCGTGAAACGGGCAAGCCGCCCAATAGTCGCCCCGCGCCGGGCGCGACTTTCCTAGATCCCATGCGACCCCGAAACGCTCGGCGAGCTGACGAATTGAAACCTCGCCTTTGACCTTTGCCGACAGGGTTGTCATTCAACGCCCGCCACGCTCGCGCACATCAGAAACGCCGCGCGATCCGGCAACCGCCCGGCCAGATCATAGCACCCGGCAAAGCCCGACGCCGGGAACCCCGGCCAAGGCGCGTGCATCGGGAACAGCTCGCGCGCCTCGGTTGCAAGCGCGAGGTTGTCGATTTCCTTGACCGCCGCCTTTTGCTCGGCGGTCGCCGTGATGTTGAACCGGGCGCAAATCGCGCGCCAGACCCGCGCCTCGATCCGCGCAAACCCCGGCAACATATCCTTGAGCGGTCGCGAGACGTCGCCGACATACGCCTCGGCGGCGTCGTGCATCAGCGCCAGCCGGCAAACCTCATGCGTCAGGCCGCGCGCGCGCGCCTCAAGATAGCAGTTGACCGAATGTCGGGCGACGGTCACGACCCCGGCGCCGTGACCCGTAAACCGAGGCAACCAGGACAGCGCGAGGGCAATGTCGCCAAGGTCGATTTGATCGGGGCGCGGGGCGGCAAGGTCAAGATAACCGCTCGACGTGGCAATCGAGGTCGAGGCGGCGTTGAAATCGGGAAACGGGACCATCGGTCAGACTCCAAATAAGGCGCCCTGCCCGGCGACAGGCGCGACAAGGCGAGGCTTTGAAAGGCGGCGGGCGACCTTGACGGCGCCGGGCGAGCTGGGCGAGCTGGGCGAGCTGGGCGCCTCGGCAACCGGGCGGAAAGTCTCGCCCAGGACTTTTGCGGCGAGGTCAAATCGGCCGATTTCCCGCAGCTTTGCGGCGAACCGCGCGCGGCAATCCGCCTCGCAGGCCGGGGCGCCGCAATGCCACAGATAGACCGACCGGACCTCGGGCGGCGCATCCCGCGCCGAGCCGGGACAGCCCACGCCGAAAGCCGGCCAAGGCGCCGAAAGGCAGGCGTCGCAAAGGCGCGGCTTTCGCATCCGCTTAGGTCTCGACGCCGCCTCGGTCATCAGACAAGGCCGGCCCCAAGACGCCGCACGGCGGTCGCCGTCAGGCGCCGCACCGCCGCCGGGGCGATCCCCTCGCGCCGGGCGATTGCGCCCAAGGGCAGGCCGGAAAGCAGCACGCCGCGCGCGATCCGGGCGACCACCGGCCCCCGCTCGGCGGCGAGGTCGGAAAGGATGCGCCCAGCATCGCCCGGCACCATCGCCGCGCCCGCCGCCCAATCGACCGCGAACGCGATTTCATGCGGCCAAAGCAGCGGCCCGCCGTCGTGGCGCCGCAGGGCGCCGAGGCGATCCGCCAAGGGCGCCGCCGGCGCCGCCCGTTCCGCCTGCCGCGCGCCGATCAGGCGGTCGAGGGCCGCCCGCCCCTCGGGCGTGATGCCATAGCGCAAGGCCCGCGTTCCGCCGGGGCGTTGCTCGATCCAGCCCCGCGCGATGAAGGCCAGCGCCGAGGCGGCGTCAAATCGGCAGATCGACCGGACCTCGGGCGCCGGCGGGGCGTCCTGCCGGTAAACAATCGACCGGCGGGCGACCACGGCGACCGATCCGCCGGGCGCCATCCCCAGAACCGCGCCAGGCTCGCACAGGCGCCGCAGCACCGTCAGCGCAAGGCGGTCGAGGGCGAGGTCAGTTTCGGATTTCAAACGGCGGCCCATGACCAACCCTCTTGCAAAATGTCGAGACGGAAACCGAAGCCCCAAACCGTGACCAGCTCGACCGGCCAGCCCAAGGCGCGCAGCCTCTTGCGGATGCGGCAAACGTGAACCTTTAGAACCTCGGGCGAGATTGCGTCGGCACCGACCGCAGCTCGGGCGGCGATAGCCTCATGCGTCATGGCGCGACCGGGCCGGTCGCACAGGATCGCCAAAATCCGCGATTGCGCGAGCGTGAACCCCGCGCCGGTCAGCGGCACCAGCTCGGCGGCGTCACACTCGGGAAAAGCGATTTCGACCAGATCGAGCAAGAACGCGACCGCCTTTGTCGCCGGCATATCCTCGACCTCGCGCCGCAGCTCGCCCAGATCGGGACGCTTGCCGAGCCGGGCGTCGAGCCCGAGGCGTTCCGCCGCCCGATAAACCGACGAACGTGTCGCGTCATAGCGCCGCCCGGCGGCGGTCGCCGTCAGCCCGCCGCGCATTTCGGCCAGCAAGGGCGCGACCGCCTCGGCAGGGATTGCACAAGCCGGCATCACAGCGCCGCCCGGAAATCGGACAGCTCGGCGCGGCCATGCCAGCGCACGGCCAGCGCCGCAGCCTCGCAGGCGGCGGCGTGATCGCCCCGCGCCTCGGCGGCATCGCTGCGCCACATTGCCAGCATCGCCCCCAAGCGATAGCTCGCCCCGCGCGCGGCAAAGCGATCAGCGCCGACCGCGCCCGCCGGCAGGTCCAGCAGCCCGAAAGGCCGCCGGTCATCGCACCGCCCGGCGCTCATGCCGCCACCCGCAAGCCGGCCAGCTCGGCGAAAAGATCGCCGCCGCGCCATCCGGCAGGATCGGCGGCCCACTCGGCAAGGATCGCCAGCGCGGCGACGCGCGCCGAGGGCAAGCCGTGCCGTTTCTGGACCAGCTCAAGATACGCCACGACCTCAGGATCGGCGTTTTCTTGCTGAACCCGAACCGCCATCGGCAAGAGCCGGGCAAAGCCGCGCGACTTGGCGGCAGTCAAGGCCGCGTCGATCACCGCCGGCGCTAGCGTATCAAAGGCCAGAGGATCGCACCGGCGGGCGGCGTCAAAGACAGCAAAGGCCGCCGCCGGCCAGAAATCCGCACCCATCGCAAGGCGCAGGGCGTTGACGCGCGGCAAATCTGCCCGGCGGATCGCGAAACCGAAATCAGCGGCCATCAGGAACCCGCCTCGACGCTCGACTCGATTGCCGGATTGACTGCACAGTCAGCCAGTTGACCCGACGTCGGCAGCGCGCCGGCGTCATCACAATTCAGCGCGAAAAGGAAAACAGCTTGCACAGCCTTAGGCCCGAGGGCCAAAGAAACGAACCCCGCGACCGCCGTTGTTTCGCACCGGATCACCCCGGCGAGCGTCAAATCGGCCAGCGCGCCGAGAAGGTCCGAAAGCTTGGTTTCATGCTTGGCGGAAATCCGCCGAACGCAGACGCCGCGACCGGCGGCGGCATGGTTAAGAATATCGAGACAGATCGAGGGTTTGACGTGATCCAGCATCACAGCAACCCCGCCGGGCGTTCGATATTCCGAACGCCGAACTTGTTACCAGACAAACGCTCTTGTGATTTTCTCATGCCGCCTAAACCCCTTGCGCGGATTGTCCGCCTTTCGGGTTTATGCGCCGAACAAAGCGTTCGCCGGAATGATCGAAAAATGTTGCTAAACGCCGGAAAACCGTTAGATGTTCCGTCGTCGGCGGAAATCAACCTAAGCGCGTGTCAATATGCCCAATAAGATAATAGCCGCCGCCGTCAGGACCATCCGCGAGGATCGCGGATTTTCGCAAAGCGAACTCGCCCGGCGGGCGGGCATAGCAAAGGCCACCGTCAGCGAACTTGAGGCCGCCTCGGGCCGCTCGACCGGCATCGAAACCCTGTCAAAGATCGCCGACGCCCTCGACGTCGATCTTGTGACGCTGATCGGGGTCGATCCCCAAGCCGACGCAAGCCGGCTTGAGGAAATCGACGAAACGGCGGCGGCGACAGCCCTCGCCGCCTGCGGCGTCCAGCTCGCGCCCGCGACCGATGCGCCCCGGCGCATCTTTCGGGCGCGGGCCGGTTATTCGCTGCACCCGATCCGGTTGCACCCCGGCGACATTCTGATCGCCAAGACCTCGGGACAACCGGCCAAAGCCGGGCCGGTTGTCATCTGGAACAAGGGCCGCGCCTCGGGTTTCGAGGTTCGGCTTTACCTCGACCCCTACCTCATCGGACCAGACTGCGACGGGCTTTTGCGGCACGACATGAAGCAAAGCCCGGACATTGAAATCATCGGCGAAATTGTGACTCGGATCGGCACGCTCGCCTAAGGCACGGAAAAAACGGCAATGCAGAACGCGGCAGCTTTGACAATCAACCTTGACGGCCTGACCTTTGCTCAGGCGCAAAAGACCCTAGAAGAACACTATATGGCCCACGTTTTGACGGTTACTCGGTTCAATCAAAGCAAAGCCGCGAAGCTCGCCGGCATGAGCTACAACACGTTTCGCGAGCGGGTTTCCCGCCTTAGCTTGACAGTTGCGGCCCGGCCCTAGACCCTTGCCGCCCACCACGGAACAAAGGGCGCCCCGCGAAATCGGGGCGCCCTTATCCGTTTTCCGTATTGACGGCGTTATCCGCTTTCCGTATAAACAGGATCAGAAGGCCGGCGCACCGCCCGGCCCGCAGATCGAGGAAACCAGACCATGACCGCAACCCGCACCGCCGCCGCCCGCCCCGCTTTCAAAAAGGGCGACGCCGTGACGTTCATTCAAGACTGGAACCGCAAGGGCGCCGCGACCTACCGTCACGCCGTCGTGTATAGCTGCGGCAAAAAACAGATGGTTTTGACCGACGCCGCGACCGGCGAGGAAATGGGCCGCCATTTCGCCCCCAAGCTCGGCGACGATTTCGGCGGAACCTTCCCCCGCATGACCGACGCCGAGGCCGCCGCCGCCGCCCTCAAGGTCGGCGAGCGCGTCATCGCCCGCGAGAAAGCGCATTTTGAGCATTGCCTCACCCGCGACGCGAGCGAGGGCTATCTCGCCGCGATCCGCAAAGACCTTGCCGAAATCGAGGCGGCGACGCCCCAAGGCATCGAATACGCCGACGCCATCGCCGTTATCCGCGCCGCAATCGCCCGCAAGTAACCCTCAGGGCGCCCGGATCAGGGCGCCCGCCCCCGATGACAGAAATCGCCCAGGACTAAGGAACGCCCCAAATGGACAGCTACACCCGCGCCGCCATCCGCGCCCCTCGCGGCCCGCACAAGCCGGCCCCGCTCGCCCTGCGGATCATCGGCATGACCGCGCTTTTCGCAGCCTGCGCCTTTCATTACCTTGTCGAGCTGCCGGCGATGGTCGCCGTGATCTTGCGCGCGGTCGGCGCATGACCGCCGCCCCGATGCCGGCGCCCGGCGCCCTCGTCGCGATCCTCGACGGTCGGAACGGCCCTCAGGTCGGAACCTTTCTCGGGCTCGACCCCGCCGGGCGGGCGCAGGTTCGCCGCGCCCTCGGCGGCACATGGTCGGGCGATCCGGCGCAGGTGATCGCATGAGCCCCCTTGACCCCTGCCCCGCCTGCGCCTCGACCCTCGGCCCATTCTCGGCCCGGATAGACGGGCGCGATCAAATCATTTGCAGCACATGCGGCGCGCGCGGCCCCTATGCCGACGCGACCGCGACCGCCGCCCAAAAATGGGCAAGCCTGCCCCGCAACGCGCCGCCGCCCGGCCCGGATCAGCGCGCGCACGCCGCTTGGCGCGCGGACCTAGACGCAGCGATTGAAAAGGTCGCCAAGGTCGCCGCGCGCGACCCAAACCGACCAGCCGGCAAAAGCGGCGCGACCCTTAGCGTCCGGTTGCACTGGCCCCAATAAGCAGAACCGCCACACAAGACAGCGCCCGCCCGATCAGATCGAGGCGGGCTTTCTCATGCCGGCCAGCTCGCCCAGCTCGACAGCAGAACGCCCGCCTCGGCGATCCGGGCGGGCGTTGTCAGGTCGCCGAGAACCGGCGAGGGCAGATCGGGCCGGGGCGCCCTAGACGCGCCCGACCTTGCGGCAATAGTCGCCGAAAACCTTTTCGATTTGCCGGCCATCCAAGGGCAAGCCCTTGTCGCGGCAGAACGCCCGGAATTGCGTCGCAATCTGGGCGTTGTCCATGTTGCACCCGGCGGCGCGCTTGATCGCGAGCCAATGGTCGCAATAAGCAATCGAACCCGTCGCAGGAAACGCCACAGGGGCCGCCGAGGCGGGCTTTGCCGTCGTCACGGCGTCAGGGACCACCGACAGCGCGGCGGCCTTGCTGGCCCCCTTGCTGGGCTTGCCTGCGCCCTTTTCGCCGGCAGGCGCCTTGACGTGCCACGCGATCTTGACGCGCTCGACCGTGCGGCCCCGCTTTTCGACCTCGACCGACAGCTCGAACCGCGACAGGCCGGCGCGGGCCGCCCGGTTGATTTCGGCAATCGCCGGCGCCAGCGCGTCGCGGTTTAGGTTCGCGAACCGCTCGACCTTGCCCTCGGGAACGCCCAGCACGCCGCGCAGCTCGGCGACGCTAAAGGTTTTCGACGTGACATGCCGCAACCCGATCAGGCTCGCGACGTGCTGGAACAGCAGAACGGCATACTTGCTGCCCAGATGATAGACCGCCTGCCGGTCGATGATCGCCCAATGCTGCGACGCCGAGGCCATCAGCCGGAACCGCCGAGCAAAGTAGAACGTGACCAGCAGCTCGCCCGCGCCTTCCTCGCGATAGTCGATCACGGCGTCATCGAGCAGGCCGCCGATTGCGACCTTTTTCTCGGTCGGATCGTCGCAGGTCATCACCGCCGCGCGCAATTCCTCAAACAGCGGCGTCAGGGTCGCCCGCGTGTGACGGTTCAAGCCATCGACCCGGCGAATATCCGAAAGCCGGATTTCGTGACCCACCTCGTCGGCCATCCTGCCGCCGGCGGTCGCGATCATTAAGTGCATCAGCTTGAGGGCTTGAAGCCCCGGCGCGTTCCGCATGTAAACCCCCCGCGCGACCTCGGTCGGATAGACCGTCACGCTTTGATCGAAAGCCCGTTCTCGGGCGACTGTGACTGTTTTGCTCATGGTAGGTTTATCGGTCGGGAAATCCTGCCCGTCAACCTCAGATTGTGGCGCAATTCCCTACCTATCCGGCGCAATTCCCTACCTATCCGGCGCAATTCCCTACTTAACCGGCGCAATTCCCTACCTGAAACCGGGCAGGGTATTGATTTTCCTCGGCAATTCGGCCCTGAACTATAGAACTATTTAGAACAAGAAGGGCGCCAAGGCGCCTTTTTATTCACAGGTTACTTTAAGTTAATGCGCTAAGCCCCTGACGTCGCCCGATCAAGTCGCGGTTGCTAATCCATGAGATTAAGACAAGGGCAGGGCAGGCGGATCGCGGGCCGCAGATCGAGGCGAGGGCAGGGCGACAGGCCGCCGGATCGAGGATCGAGGCGCCGCTCGACAGCCGGGCAAGGGCAGGGCGACCCCCCTGCCCCGCCAGACCGCCCCGAGGATGCGACCCCCCTGCCGTTGAATTGAAACGCAAAAAGCCCCGCGCCACCCGATTAAGGGCAGCGCGGGGCGATAGGGCAGGGCGATCAGGGCAGGGCAGGGCGACCCCCCTGCCCTATCTCGACCGCCAATCCTCGGCGGCGAAACCGGCGCCGACCAGATCGGGCAACCCGACCGGATCGACCGGCGCCGAGCTGCCGGCGATCCGCGCCCGCTCGACCTCGGCGCGGGCGCGGACCTCGGACCATTGCGCGTTGAGCGCGTCCATGAAACCGGCCTCGACCGGCGGCGGGCGGTTGTCGAGGCAAGCCCCGTTGAGCTGGGCGTCGCGCAGGATCATCAGGCCCGAGATTGCTTTCGAGACATGCGAGACGCCCGAGGCCGCGTCGGTATCCTCGCCGAGAACAAAGGCGGTCAGATGCCGAATTGCGCCCTCGACATAGGTCATCGCCTCGACCCCGCCCGAGCTGCGCCAGTTGTGCGGCCCATACTTGACCGCACCCTCGCCCATGCCGAGCGACGCCTCGGCGATCACCGCCCACGGCAGGGCGCGGAAAGGAACCTTTGCGGCGCCTTGCGCGCCTTTCGGATCAGCCATGACGCCGCCCCCTTGTCGATTGCCGGATCGAGGGCCGCAGGATCGCGCCGCCCCATTTGAGATAGAGCGCCCCGAGGGCGAGGGCGATCAGACCGCCCGCCATTTCGGCCCCCGATGCGTGATGATCGCCCGCTTGCCGTTTTCATAGGTCACAATATGCGAGTGCGACCAGTTGGACGGCCCCCGGTTATAGCCCATGTCAAGCGCACAGCTCACGCCGGCTTGATAGCACCCGGCAAAGATCGCCGCCGCGTGACTGTGACCGATGTTCGCCTTTGCGCCGATCCGCGACAGGCCCGCCGCCGATCCGCGCGAGCCGTTCGGCCCTAGATCGCCGTGCAAGCCCATTTCGACCCCGGCGACCCTTAGGCTTTCGTCGCGCGCCAGCCACTCGACCGAGGGCGCCTTGCCGGATCGGGCGACCGCCCATCGCAGCAAATCGAAATCGTCGCGCCCGTCGCGGATCGCCTCGAACTTGGCCGCCGCCGCCGACAGGTAAAACCCGGCGTTGACAGGATCGCGCTTGAAATCCCCCTCTTTGATCCATCGGTCGAGATGTTCGTCGTGATTGGACTTGACGACATAGGTTCGGCACCAAGGCCGCACCATGCCGGCCAGCGCCTCAGCCGTGCGGGCGACCTCGACCTCGACGCTTTCACGGCCCCGGATATGCAGCCGGTAAGCCTCGAAAATGTCGTTGTGATGCGACCGGCTTTCCATGTCGAAAAGATCGTGCAGGACTTGCACGCCGGGGCGCAGCGTATCGACCAGACCGCCCGGCCCCCAGACCGCCCCGGCGATGACCGGATCGAGGTTGACGCCGTGAATATCGCCGGGCGTCAGCGCCGCGACATAGCGCCCGGCCTTGACCTTGCCGGCCTTGGCCCTGACGTCGAGGTCATAGATCACCCCCGAAGGGTCGGCGTTGAGCTGCCGCACGAACCAATCGCCCGCCGCGTCAACCTCGACCAGCAAGGCCGCAAAGGCGTGATGAAACTCGGCCTTGAGGCCGGCTTTCCGCTTGATGTAGTTTTTCAGCGTCGCGGCGCCGGTTGTATAGCTGAACTTTGCCCGCTCGCCCTTGACCGTCGCCACCGACCGCAAGGCGATTTGCGTGTGCGGAAAGATGCAGCTTTCGGCGCCGGTGAAGCTATCGAGCCCCGACAGAGGATTCGCGGCGGTCGGGATTGCGTTCATATCGCCGGCCCAGATCAGGCCCGGCGCCAGCCGCAAGCGCGCGTCGCAGAAAAAGGGCTCGATTTCGGCGGCATACCACAGCGACGCATCGGCCTTGCCGTCGATCTTTTCTTGCCGCACCTGCCCCGCCGTGCGGTTGTAGCGGATGCGCCCGGCGATGATCCGCGCCGCGTAATGATCGGCCAGGGCGGTCAGGTTGCGCCAGAACTCGGCATGAAGCGCGGTGTTGTTTTGCGCCGCCGTCAGGATATACCGCGCCACCCGACCCGGCTCGGGCAAGGGCAAATCCTCGGGCCGCGACGCGACCGCCTCGCCGGTCGGCGTGATCCCGAGGCCATCGGCCACGCGCAACCGCCGATGCATCCCCGAGCGCGTCAGCCCGAGGGCGCGCGCCCCCTGCGACACGCCGCCGAAGGCGTCGCGGGCGATAACCGCCTCGCGAGCCTCGTCGGGCGTGATCGGTGCCGTTCGGCCCTCACGTTGCGCCATGCTTCCCCCGTTTCATCAGACGCACGACCGGCGCCGCCACCCACGCGGCGAACCGGATCAGCAGGATCGACGCCGACGTGACCGCGATTAGGTCTGTCGGCGTCAGATAGGCCGCCACGCCGTGCCACTGGAAATTGACCACGGCCAGCTCAAGGAACCGCAGGGCGCCGCCCTGCGATGCCGTCGCCGCGACGCTGATCGCGTTCGACACGCCCGTCGCCGTCGCCGCCGTGCCGATCAAGGCCAGATCAGCCCGGTTCAGAACGGCGGCGGTCACGCGGCGCCCCCGATGTTCAGATCGAGCGCCCGGTCGCGCAGATCGGCGGCAACGTCATCGGCGGCGGCGGCGGCCTCGCGCGCCATCCGCGCCGACGCCTCGGCATTGGCGGCGACGTCGGCAAGGAACGCGCCCAGCTCGCCCGGCTCGCCCAGCTCGGGCCGCTCGACCTCGACCTCGCGCCCGATCCGGGCCGCCTCGATTGTCCCGTCGATCAGGCGGCGGAACCAGCCGCGCCCGAAGGTGACGAACGTCGACAGGCTCGAATAATGCAGCGCCCGGCGAACCTGAAACTCGCGAAGAAAGGCGCGGTCATCGGCGGCATAGGCTTTCAGGATCGCGGCGACCGTGACCGGCCCGACCGCGCCATCTACCGCCCGGCCCGTCATGCCGGCAGTTTCTTGCAGCCACCGCCCCGCGCGCCCCGGCCCCTGATTGACCGCCGCGTCAAAGGCGAGGATCGCGACAGGCTCGGGCAGCTCGTCGCCCCGGATCAGGTCGAAATAATCCTCGCGATAAAGGCGTTCGGCCTGCGCCCACGTCATCGCCTCAAGATCGCGGGCGTCGATCTTGCCGTCGCCGTTGAAATCGAGCCCTTTCGCGATCACGGTTTGGATTGTGACGCCCCATTTCGTGAGGCCGCCCGGATCGGCCTTGTGATTTGACCAGCCGCCTTCCCACGCGCGCACGAAGGCCATAGCGGCCCGAAACTTGTCAGACATAGATTGCCACCCCAGAAATGCAAAAGGCCGCCCACAGGCGGCCCGCAGGCGCCGCGCGCCCGCACAATGCGGAAAGCCGCTGGCCCTTAGGCGAGCGGCCCGAAATGCTCGGCGTCGAAACCGATCTCGGCGCGGGCGATGCGCCCCTCGCCGGCCTCGATTTCGCTTGATACGCCGGCTAGTCGAAGATCCCAGACAAGCCCGCCAAGGTCGGCAGGTTCGGCAAGGATCGCGTCGCGAACGCGGGCCGCCAGATCATCCGCCGCATTGCCGAGGGTCGAGCCCTGCCGGCACATGAGCGCGACCTCTATGCGATCCACCATCCGCAGCTCACGCGAGCCCATCGACGCGGGCTCGGATGAAACCAGTTGACCCCGCACGGCAAAGGCCGGCAGGCGGTCGAGGGTCGCGCCCTCGACCATTTCGGAACGGTCGGCGCCCGGCCCGGTGATGACGGTCGCAATCCGGGCGCGGATCGCCGCGACGATTTCGGCGCGTGTTGCCATGACCGCCCCCTCAGATCGGCGCCGCGCCGGGCATCAGCAGCGACACCGCGACGCCGACGCGCCCGCCGGTAAATGACCCGCTCGTCGCCCCGACGATGACGCCCGCCGGCGCATAGGTCGCGAACGGCCCCACAACGCCCACGTTGGAAGAACCGACCGCCACCCCGAGGCCGCCGCCGAACTTGGCAAGATCGGCGTCGCCTTGCATCCCGACCCGATAGGACGGCGCCCCGGTCACGGCTTGGATTGTCCAAGACGTGACGCCGAGAACAATCGCCCGCGCCGGGATAAGGTTCGCCGCCGTGACCGAGGCGCCCGAAAGCGTCAAGATCGCGTCGCGAACCTCGATACCAAGGGCCGCGCCAGTGAAGCGCCCGCGCGCGAGGCCCGGCATCCACCCGACCGCCGTTCGGATGCGGTCGCCGCTTTCATCCAGAACGGCGACCCGCGACCCAATCGGCATATTGAACCCATGCCACGCGCCCGCGTTCCAGACCGCCACGGCGCCGGCGGCGACAGCCCCGAAAGCCGCCCCGGTCGGAACGATATAGGCCGCGCCCTGCGCCGGCGAGCTGGGCGCGGTCGAGGTTGTCGCCGATAGGACCACGCGCCCGAGGGCGACGTCGATCAGGTCGAGCGACCAGTTAACCGGCAAGTGCTTTTGCGCCTGATCCGGCACGATTTGCGGCAGCTTGAACGCTTGCGTTTCCATCCGTCACCCCATGAAAAGAAAGCAGCCCCGGCATCACGCCGGGACCGTCAAGGCCGCGAACGGCCCCGGCCCGTAATTGTCGGAAACCTGCGCCACCCGAACCCGGATCGCGCCCGACAGGCCATCAGCGGCCCGCATGGCGGCGGTATAGTCCAACCGGGGCGAGGCGACCTCGACCACCCGGACAGCCGCACCAGCGACCGGCCCGATTTCGACCCGGAACAGAACCGCAGCCTCGCCGACCGGAACGTCGCCCGCGCCATCCGGCCAAGCGTCGCCCTCGATCCGCGTTCGCCTGATCCACGACAGCCGCACGCCGTCAGCCTGCGGAACCGCCCGCAGATGACAGGGCGCGAAGGGCCGGCGACCGACGCCCCGGAACGTATGCGACCGCCCGGCATAAGTCGCCGGATCGGCGCCGGTCGGGCCGGTGCGATACCAAAAGGCCCGGCCCACGTCCTCGGGCAGCATGTCGAGCGGGGCGACAGCCCGGTCGAGGATGACCACCCGCGCCCCTGCCGGCAGGTCGCCGGCGGCGACGCCCTCGGTCCCGCGCTGCCCTCGGATCAGGCCCGACAGCCGCCACCGCCGCGACCCGATCAGCTCGGCATTGACGAATTGCAGGATTTCCCACCCGCCGGCGTGCTGCACCGCGAGCGCGTTCGCCCCGCTGCAAACGTCGAGGATCGGGCGCGAAATCAAGGTTCCTTGATAGACCTCGACGTCGAGCGTCCCGCCCGTCACCACCCCCGCCCGGTCGCCCGGCAATGCCGCCAAGGTCGCCCCGACCCGCGCCGATGCCCCAAGCCGCAGCTTGAGCCCGAAACCCGTCTCGGGGTCGGCGGATCGCAGCACGTCGGCGCCGCCCGGCCAGGGATAGGCGAAGGCCGCCGCGAAACCGGCATGATCCGGCGCCTCGACCCCCGGCAAGATCGGCAGATCGAGAAACACGACCTCGACCGACCGGGCGCCAAAGGTCAGCGGCGCCGGGCCAGCTCGACGCGGGGCGGCGTTCGGCGCAAGCGCACCCTCGGCAAAGGATCGCGCCTCGACCTTGAGCGTTTCGCCCCGCGTGACCTTTTGCACGATGAAGGGCCGCGCCTCGCCGCCATCGACCCGAACGCCGATCAGGCGGCCCGGTCGAACCTCTTGCCGCGACGGCGGCAGGGCGAAACTGATCGACTCGCGCCCATCGGTCGCTTGCCGAATGATCGCCTCGGCGGCGACAAGGCCGCGCTCGACGTCCAGCACAAGCGGCAAATCGGCCTCGGCGACCCCATCCTCGGCGCCGGCGTCGAGCGATGCCCGAGCCGCGATCCGGCGATAATCGACGTCGCCGCCGAAGAACCCGACCAGCGCCTCGCGGGCGACGTCCTCGATTGCGGATCGCGTCGCCGTGTAGGGCGCCCCGCCCGCGTCGATGAAATCGGCCTCGGTCAGATTGCCCGCCGGCACCAGCGCCCGCCGCGACCGAAAGGTCAGCTTGCCGCCATCCTCGGCAACGTCGATTTGCAACCCGACCTCGAAAGGCGAGAAATAGCCCCGAAAGGGCATCGCGCCCGTGACCGCGTATCCGTCAGCCTGCCCATAGGCCGCCCGAACGTCGAACTCGCCCGGCGTCAGCCCGTGATATTGCGTCAGCCGCCGGGCGATAGCCTCAGCCGCCGGGGCGTTGCCGGCCCGACCGTTCAACCAATGCCCGAGCGTCCAATCGGGACCATCGGCCCAGATCGAGCTTTGCGTCGGGAACTCGGGCCAAGGCCGCGCGTCCCATGCCCAGACCAGCACGTCGGCAGGCGCCACCACGCCCGCGCCGTTGTCCCGCCACCATTCCAGCGCCGCGCGCAGATATTGCCGGGGCGCGAAATCGTCGCGCGTCGCGGTCGAGAAATAGGGAAACGCGCCCTCAGATGACACCAGCGACGGAAAGAGGTTCGGTTGATTGGCGCCCTTGTCCACGCTCGGGCATCCAATCTCGGTAAACCAAACCGGCTTGGACCCCGGAACCCATGCCGTCGGCGTCGCGCTGCGGTTGCCCCCTGGGCGATTGCGATGCGTCGCCGCGTGCCATGCCCTGACCGCCTTTTGCTGCCAAATCCACCGCTCGCCCAAGCCATCGGTGATCGGCGTTCGGATTTGCGCCCGGCGGTCGGCGTCGCTGGCATAGAACCAGTCGAAATACTCGCCGCCCTCGACGTTGGATTTCAAATAATCCAGATCATACGGCGAGACGTGACCCGCCTCGGCGTTGTAATCCAGATGATCCGAACCGTCGCGCCAATCGGCCAGCGGAAAATAATTGTCGATGCCGACGAAATCGACATTCGGATCGGACCACAGCGGATCGAGGTTGAAAAAGACCTCAGGGCCGCCGGGCCGGTGCGAATGATATTCGGACCAATCGGCAGCGTATGAAATCTGCGCCGCCGGCAGCATCGACCGCACGCCCGCCGCGATTTCCTTGAGCCCCGAGACGAACGGATAAACCCCGCCGCCCGCCGTCGATTGCGTCATGCCGACCATTTCGGACCCGATCAGGAACGCATCGACGCCGCCGGCAGCTCGGGCCAGCGCGGCAAGGTGATAGATGAAGCGCCGGAACCCCCAATCGCTCGACGGGCCGGCGTAATTGATGACCTCGCCGGCATCGCTGAATTGCCCCGGCGTCGCCGCGCCGAGAAAGGCCGCGACCTCGGCGGCGACATTCTGCCCGGCGGTCGCCCTGATCCGGCCCCGCCACGGATAAGCGCCTTGCGTGCCGACCCCGCCCGGATCGGGCAGCGTGCCGCCGGCGACGTCCATCATCATAAACGGATACATCACCACGCGCTTTCCGCGCCGGCGCAATTCCTGAATTGCCCGGATCACGGATCGGTCATCGGGCGATGACCCGAAAGCCGGCTTGTCGCCCACGCGCGAGACGGCGGTCGCGGTCGCCCGCGTTAGCCCGGCGACGCGCCACGAATAGGGCTCGGTTTGCTTTGTCTTGTCCTCGACCCTCGGCTCGATCCGGCATTGCCCGGCGCGCAGATCGGTCCCGAACCACGCGACCACAAGCGCAACCGTGTCAGCCTCGGGCAGCACGCCCGACAGGTTGTCGAGCGAAATCGAAAGGTCGGACTTGTCCGAATATCGGTGACAGTTTTCGGCAAACTCGCCCGTGACCTCGCCGCCATCCGACAGCGTGACCTTGCGAACCGGCTCGGGCATGTAACCCCATTCCGTCGAGCCGGGAATAAGATCGACGCCCCGGATCAGGGTTTCAAGCTCGCCCGACCGCCCCCACGCCTCGACCTTGACTTGCGGCAGGCGGTTGCCGAAATCGGCCAGCGGGAACCGCTCGAAAACCAGATAAGCAAGGCCGCGATATGCCGGCGCCGAGCCCTCTTTCGCCACGATCAGCGGATCGGCGACTTGCAGCTCGCCGCCCCGATAAAAGCGCACGTTGTGCTTTGACAGGTCGATCAGCTTGTCATCGGCCCAGACCCGGCCCCACGCGCGAACCGGCCCCTCGCAGATCGCGACGGCAAAGTTTGCGAAATAGGCATATTCGGTCGATTCAACGGAAGGACCGCCACCCTTGCCGCCGACTTGCTCGGTCGAGGTTGTCACGACTTCCTCAAGGCGCGTTGCCCAGATGACTTGCCCCGCAATCGCGGATCGGCCCTCAAGGGCCGGGATGCCGGCCCCCTCTTGCGAGGTCATCACGTCCAGCGATTCGACGCGCGGCCCCTCGACCCTTTGCGTTCCGCCCGACTTGAGGCGCGCGTCGATCATCTGCCCGGCGATTGCGCCGGCGGCCTGACCGAGAACCGCCGCGCCGATCCCGAGGAAAGAGCCGCCGATTTGCGCGCCGATAGCCTGACCGACAGCGGCAAGAGCGATTGTCGCCATTGCAAACCCCCATAAACGAAAAAGCCCGGCGCGCGTGATGCGAACCGGGCGAAAAGATCGAAGGATCGAAAGCCGTCAGATCGGCCAATCGGGCGGGCGGTATCCGGCAAGAAACGCGGCCAGCGCGACGCCGGCAGGGCCGGGCGCCTTGTCCCGCCCCTCGATTTCCGCAACCCGAGATTGCGAGCCGTATTGCAACAGCTTTGCGAGCTGCGCTTGTGTCAACCCCAACGCCTCGCGGCCCGCCTTGAACTCTTGACCCGTCATCGCGGCCCCCTTGCCATATCTCAGGCAAGACATATGCGGAAAACGGATAAGAGCGCAAGCCCTCAGGCGGCAGGAAAGGCGACCCGAAAGGCGATCCGGTCGGCATAGCCGCCGAGCGGAACCTCGACCACGCCCAGCCCCTCGGCAGCATGGATCACGCCGCCACCGTGCGACATGATCCCGACATGCGCCTCGCGCCCGCCGACCCGAAAGGCGATCACGTCGCCGGGGCGCGGATCATGGGGCGCCGGCGCCAGATGCAGCGCCGCCGCCGAAAAGAGCGGGCGGCCCGATGCGCTCGCCCAATCGGGGCGCCAGCCCGGAACCGGCACGACCGGCCCGCCGGTCAGATCGGCCAGGACGCCCCGGATCAGCCCGACGCAATCGCAGCCGGCACCCCTCAGGGCCGCGCCCAGGACATAGGGCGTCCCGACCCACGCGCGGGCCGCCGCGACAACCGCGTCAGGCGCAGCAAGGTCAGCCAAAGCGCGACCCCCCGTCCTGACCCGGATCGCCCCGGCGGGCGTATTCGGTCACGGCGGTATTGCCCGGCATATGCGGACAGCCGCGAAAATTGTCGGCATTGCCGAACCGATCCCGACAGGTCGCGAACGCCTTGTCGCAACCGACCGTGACCTCGACCAGATCGCCGACCGCCGGCGCGACCGCCGGGCGCCGCCAGAGGTTCAAGACGGTTTGACCGCCGGATCGGGACGCCGCCCGGACTTCCAGCGCGTCGAGCCCGACCCCGGCGCCCGAGGTCGCCCGAGCCTGCCCGCGCGCCAGATGCGCGACCGGCAGCGCGCCGAGGCCCGAAACCGTCACGCTCAGGCCCGAGGCCGCGACAACCGTTCCGACCGCCCGGCGCCCGGCGACCGCCAGATCGACCCGACAGCGACCGTCGCCGAGCCGCGCGTCGCAGCTCGCCAGAAAGGTTCGCCCCTGCGGTCGATCCAGACCGGCGGCCCGCGACCGCAGCTCGGCGCGGAACCCGCCGGCGGCGCGCTCGATCCCGCCGAGCGTGAACCGCCCGAGCCGCGTCGCCGCGCCCGAGGTCCAATCGACGTCGAACGCCTCGACCTCGGCGCCATCCCATAGGCCGGCGGCAATGTCGCGCTCGGTCAGGGTCGCCGATGACAGGCCGCCGGCGGCGTCCATTTCATCCGGCGCAAGCCCGATTGCGGCGGTCGCTTCACTCGGCGCCAGCGCCGCCGAGGGCTCGCAAGAGACGCCTTGCACGGTCAAGGCGCGGTCATGGTCGCAGAACCCGAAGGCCCGGCCATCGCGCCGCCTGACAATCCATGCGCCGGCGGTTGTCGTCGCGGTCATCTTGACCCCCTCTTTTTGACCCGGCGCGGATCGACAGGCGCCCGCCGGGGCGCGATGAAGCCCGGCCCGAGCTGGGCGCGCACGCGCTCGATTATGACGGCCCGCGTCACCGTGCGGACCAGCGTATAACGGCCAAGCGACCAGCCGATCAGGACCGCCGCCGGCATCATCAGGAAATCAGGTATCAAGATCGTCTCGCACCTCGACTAAGGACACGTCAGGAACCGCGCCCGATCCGGTTATGTCATCGCGAAAATAATTCAGATCATGCCCGATGACGTCGGAATTGAACCGGACAGGGACAAAGAACCGAAAGCCCGCCGTGATCGGCACGCCCGCCGCCGGCGGCGTCGTGAAGGTCACGACCCCCGACAGGTGATCGACCGACCAGCCGGCGCCCGCCTCGACCCCGCCGCGCGCGACGCGAACCGTCCCGCGCTCGGGTTTCGTGATCGGGCGCCAGTAGGGCCGCAAGGTTCCATATCGTTTCCGCAGGCGGAAAGAGACGGTCACGCCGTCGCCGGTGCCGATATTCTGATCGCTCGGCGCCGGGGCGCCGCTCGGCTTGCATGACTTGTAATCGGTCCAATCGCGGAACCGGAAACCCGACAGCATCCCGCGCGCATCCTCGAAAAGATCGGCAACGGCGGCCAGATCATCCGCCGAGCGGATGCCGAGGCCGGCGTTCCAAGATCGCCGCGAGTGATACCACCGCGAATTGCGTTCCTCGAAACCCGAGGCAAGAGCGGCGACGTTGGTTCGCCGCTCGATAAAGCCCCGCGTTCCTTGAGCGACCGAGCGCGGAAACTCGACGTCAAGAAAATCAGCCGCCATTAGCTGCCCCTTTGCCCCATCGCCACCGCCTGCGAAATCTGCGCCCCGATTTGCGTTCGCGACGCTTGGAACGCGGCAGGGTTTGGCGTGTGAATGTTGACCGTGACCGGCGCCCCGCCGCCCGACGCTTGACCGCGCCGCGTGACTTGGACCTTTTCACCCTCGGACAGCCTCAGGCGAACTAGGTTTCGATCCATGCCGCCACGCCCGCCGATGACCCCGGCCTCGCCGCCGGTATCGAGCCCAGGAATTGCCGACAGGGCCGCCGACAGCTCGTCGCCGCCACCGCCGAAGAACCCCCCGAACGCGCCGCCGAAAACATTGCCAGCAATGCCCGACAGCCCCGAGGCCGCCCCCTGCGCCACGCGGTCGAAAACCGACGAAATCATCTGATCGGCCCACCGCGAACCGCTTTCGAGGATCGTGTCGAAAAACGACCCCATCGAAAGCTCGCCCTCGCGCGCAAGCGCCAGCATTTCGCCGACCGCGCCCTCGGTCAGATCAGCGAACGAACCCGCGACCGCGCCCGTCGCGGCGGCGGCAGGATCGACCAGCTCGCCGCCAAGCCGGCCCATTTCGCCGGAAACACCATCGACAAGGGCCGGCATATGAACCCCGCCCACGCCCTGCGCCAAGGCACGAAACGAATTGCCGACAGTATCGTTCGCGGTCAAAGCCGGATCGACCATTTCGCCGTCAAGGCGCCGCATTTCGACGCCGATGTCATCGACCAAATCGGGAATGTAAGAGTGCCCGACAACCCGATCCCACAGCTCGAAAAAGGCATCGCCGACCGCGCGGATTTTCGCCTTTGCGCCCTCGAAAATGGCGCCGAGCTTATTCAAAAGCCACTCTTGCACGCCCGCGACAAGGTTGCGGATCGAGGCCATTGCCGCCGGAAACAGCCAATCGAAAACGGCACCGATCGCGCGCACGCCCAAAACAACCGCATTGAACGAAAGCGGCAGAACCGCGAGATTGCGGGCGAACTCGACAGGACTATTCATTGCCATGTCAAAGGCCGCCTTGAGCGCATCCCATGCCGCGACGAACCCGTCAGCGATGAAGCCGGCAAGCCCCTTGAGCGGTTCCCACAAGGCATAGATCGCAGCCCCGAAGGCCGCGAGCCCGGCGATCACCAGAAGGACCGGCGCCGAGATTGACCCGATTGTCAGGACCAGCACGCCAAGGCCGGCCAGCACAGGACCGACCGCGACCGCGATCAGACCGAGCGCAATCGAGAAATTGCGGACAGGCTCGGGCAGCGCGAGAAAGCCATCGACCAGCGTGCGAAAGAAGGTCACGACCGGCGGCAGGATCGAGGCGATAACCCGCCCGACGTCCTCTTTCAGATCACCCCAAGCGTTTTTCAGCTGATCCAGCGGGCCAAGGCCGGCCAGCGCCGCAGCGCGGGCTTGCCCGCCATATTGCGTCGCCAGAATGTCGAGGATCGCGCCTTGAGCCTCGGCGACTTGCCCGGTTTGAACAAGCGCCTCGATCACCTTTTTCTGATCCTCGGAAAAGGCGACGCCGACCTCGCCGAGCGCGCCCAGCCCCTTTATCGGATCATTCAAGGCTTTGCCGAGCATGATCGCCGAGGATTTCGGATCGCCGTTAAGGACGGTAGCCATATCGAGCGCCATCTCTTGCGTTCGGGCGAAAACGTCGCCTTGGATACGGTCGAAGGTCAACAGTTGCGCGGTCACGCCGTCGAGAATTGCCTCGTCGCCGAACCGCGTCACGCCTTGCAGCGCGCTTGCCATCTTGAACAGCTCGGCGGCGCTGAAACCGGCGGCCTGCCCCGTCGTCTTGACCGCTTGCTCGACCTTGGCTTGCGCGCGCATTTGCACATCATACAGCCCGAGGCTATCGCGGAAAGCCAGCATCACGGGCGCCATAGACGCCGACATGACACCGCCGAGCTTGGCGGTTGACCGCCCGAACGCCCGCATCTTGGCTTGCGCCGCGTCAACCGAGCGCGTGACGCCCCCGAGCCGCTTTTCGACGGCAGCAAAGGCCGCCGCCGTTCGGTCGCGAGCAAGGATATTGAAAACCAGATCGCGCAAGGCCATGCGTCACCCCCCTTTCGATTGTTCGGCTTTCCACGTCAGAAAGGCCGCCCATCCGCGCAACTCCTCGACCGGCATGTCGAGAACCTGACCCAAGGTCAGGCCCAAGGCATAGGCCAGCCCGTAAAGATCGCGCGTTTCGGCGTCGCCCTCGATCAGTTTCCCAAATCATCCTCGTCGGAAATCCGCAGGATCGCTTTTGCGACGCGGGCGATCACGTCGGGGTCGATTTCCATGTCGAAGGCGCGGCGCGTCGCGGCGTCATCGCCAAAGGCGCGCGTGCCGTCCTCGTTTTGCAGGAACAGGATGACGGTCAGCGCAAGGCGCGCGGTCCCGTCGCCCTTGGACCGACGCTCGATGGTTTGGCGGTTCGCCATCGACAGCGCGGGCGCGTAGAAGGTCGCCGGCTCGCCGTCCTCGCCCCACTCGGGAACGCTGATCGCGGCGCGTTGCATGTTGGAAAAATGGGCGCGGGCTTTCGAGAGAACGTCGGACATGGTGCAGCCTTTCCGGGCAGAATGAGGAAACAGAAGCCGCGCCCGGCGGATCATCCGGGCGCGGTCGAGGTCAGGTCGGGATTGCCGCCTCAGGCGATGCGGGTTGCCTCGGTCAAGGCGCCCTTGTTGGCGAAATTGAGCGAGACAATCGGCGTCCCGTCCTTGGCCGACGAAAACGGCGTGCCGGTGACAAGCGCCCGGCCCGAGAAATAGCCGGTGCCGACCTCTTGCCCGCCGGGATTGAGGTTGAACTCGAAAACGTCCCCCACGTCAGGCCGGGCGGCATCGGCGAAATCGAGATAACACTCGATTGAGCCCGAGAACTTTTTGATGGTCGGATCGTTGTCGGACCACTCGTCGCCCATCGACCACGTTTCGTTGGTATCGACCGAGACGTCGAGGTTCCACGATTGAACATGCAGCAGGCGCGACCCGGCGCCGGTGCCAATCGTGATCGCCCCGTCCTTGCCTTTCATAATCGCCATTAGAAAACCCTTTCGAGGATCAGGCGCGAAAGGCCCGTGCCATCCGGCACGACCTTTCGCAGCGTGTAACGGTTCCCGCCGGCGACAACCTCGTCGCGATCCGGCGTCAGCCAAGCCGGCAGCGCCGAGGCCGGCGCCGCCAAGGTCGGCAGCACGGTCGAGACGCCGCCGCCGAAATCATCGACGGCGACGGTCGATCCCGCCGCCGTAAAGATGCCGCGAATATCGACGCGCGGCCCGTTCGGGGCGATCAGCGTCACCGCCTCGGCGAAATCATCGCCGAAAAAGGTCGCCCAATCGCCGGCGCCGATCATGCGTCGCCGGCCTCGCCGTCCTGGGCGTCGCCCTCGTCGCCATCCTCGGCCACGGCCTCAAGGTCGGGCAGGCCGCCGGCATCGCCCGCAGGCGCGTCAGGCGCCGCCACAGGCGCCGAAACGCCCGCCGCCGCAGGATCAGCCGCCGGCGCCTCGATCACGGCGTCAGCGCCGCGATTTTGCCGCTTGCGGGGCGCCTTGACGGCAACCGCCGCCGCAGCCTCGACCAGCGCCGCAGCCTCGGCGGCGACCGCCGCGACCAGCTCGCGCGCCTCGACCTCGACAGCACGCCCGCGCTTGACCAGCTTGTCGGCGACAAGATCGGGCAAGGGCGCGGTCGGCTCGCCGGTCGCCTCAAGCCATGCGCCTTGATAGAAGGCGGGCGCGACCATCAGAACGGCGCGGCTCATGCGTCACCCCCGGATTTAAGGGCGATGCCGGTCGAGGCGACGGCGACCGCGACCTCGGCAGGCAAGGGCGTCGCCGTGATCGAGGCCGCCGGGCCGGTTGTCCGCATGACAACCGTGTCAGCCGTGCCGGGAAAGGCGCCCTCGGGCTTGTCAGGGTCGCCCCGCATCCGGTCGAGGGCATCGACCACCACGCGGGCCAGCTCGACCACGCTCGCGCCGTCGATCTTGTCGGCGGTCACGGCGGCAAAGATCGCCGCGCCGATGATCGAGGCGACGTTGACGGTCATCGGATCGGCCAGCGCCTCGGCGCCGGGAATGAAGGAAACGACCAGCGGCAGAAGGCCACCGATAAAGGCCGCAATCGCCTTGCGGTAAAGTTGGAACGCAGCAACCATGCCGACCCCCATGTCAGAACCAGAAAGGGCCGCCCCCGGATCGGGGCGGCCCGGCGTCAGATCAGCCGATCAGCTCGCGCGCTTGCGGGCGAACGATTGCTCATGCCGCACGATGAAATCGGTATCTTGGAACGCCGTCACGCGGATCGCGCCCGATGCGCTTTCGGTGTAAGGATCGACCAGAATGTCGAGCCCGCCCCACGAAGCGATCACCAGATCGGCCCAATTGCCGAACCAGACGTCGCCGCCGCGAACCTGCGCCGAGTCAGGCGCGGCGAAGCCCAGCAGCTTGCCCATTTCGGCCATGATCGGCGTGTCGCCGCCGGCGAACTTGGGCGTTCCCATCAGGGCCGCCGTTTCCAGCGGATGCAGCAGGAACCCGAGCGAGCCGCGCGCGGCGTTCGCGGAACGAACCGCCGACCACAGCGCCAGAATGTCGGCATAGGACCAGACGCCCGGCGTCGCCGTCGCCGTCTTGCTGACGCCGGCCTTATCCTCCAGACCCTCGGGCGCGTTCGCCTCGGCGCTGCCATAGACGGCGCAGCGGTCGATTTCCAAACCGATGCTTTCGGCGAAATCCATGCGAACCAGCGACTCGACGTCGAGGCTCGATTGCATCAGCAGCTTGCGCGACAGTTGCGTGCGGGCCGAAAGGGTTTTCGGGCTCGCCGAAACCTGACCGATCCGCAGGCCCGAGGATGCAACCGAGCCGTCCTCGTCCACCCAACCGACATTGGCGGCGGCGAGCTTTTTCGGAATGTCGATGTTCCCGACCAGACCGCCCAGCATCCGCGCGCCCAAGCGCGGCAGAACGGCGGTTTCGCGCAGCATGTCGATGAAGGAACCCGCGAGCAGGTTTGTTGCGACCGTGTTGCCGCCATAGCCGCCGGCAGGCACGCCGCCGCCGACCGTCATGTCGGAACGCTTGCCGAAGGCCGAGGATTGCAGCACATCGACCGGCACCAGCGCCCCGCGGATTTCGCCCTTGTGCTTGGCGGCGGCAGCGGCGGCACATTCCAGCTCGAAACCGGCGGCATTGCGCTTGGACTTGTTCGCGGGGTCGGACAGATGGTCGATCAGGCGAACGAAGGAAAACCCGCGTTCCTCTTTCTCGGTCAGACCGATGCGCGCCTCGCGGGCGCGGCTCGCGGTCGCGTCGGGCGATGCGACGAAATCCAGCGCGCGCAGGTTGAACGCCTCGGCGCTTTCGCCCGAGCGCACGGCGGCGCCGATGACGTCGGCACCCATGCCCATGCGGGCGCCGACCGATTGGATATGCTCGGCGCGGGCGCGCTCGGCGGTCAGGATCGCGCCGGCATCGACGGGCGCGGAACGCTGGCCCTCGCCCTCGGTCACGGCAGCGGCGGGAACGGTCGAGGCGTTGGTTTTGTCGGACATTGTGTCACCTTCCACAGCGATTGAAACAGTTTCGGCGGCGTCGTCGGATCGACCGACGCCGACAGTCGCGTCAGCCGGCACGGCGACAAGACTGATTTCGTAGGGTTGCCAGCGCACCGCCCGCAGGATCGGGGCGCCCTCGCGCTCGCCGGTGCGGGCGAACCGCAGGACGCGATACCCGACCGAGACGGCGAAGCCCTCGCCGCCCTCGATCCGGGCGAGCAATTCATCGGCCTGCGCCGACGTGGCGAAGCGCACGACCGCCCAGCCCCGCCCGTTTTCGATGCCGACCGAAACAACGGTTCCGATCTTGGCGTCGATGGTCGGGCGATGATCCAGCAAAAGCGGGGCGTGCGACGTTTCCAGCAAGGAAAGATCGACCTCGCCCGAGGCATGGCCCAGGACTTCCCAACCGAAGGACCGAAGAACCTCGACCTCGGAAGAAAAGGAAAGCCGGACCTCGCGCCCGCCGCCCTCAGGATCGGCGCGCGTCAAGGCGCCCGCCGCAGCTCGAAAGAGCCGCGACGGGATTGTCATGTTTGACATTTGACCCCCGTGTCAGGTTTCGGCGTCGCCATCCTCGGCGGCGCCGGCGTTGTCCGCGCCCTCGCCCTCGCCGGCATCATCCGGCGGGGCGACAGGCGGAACGGCCCCGCCGCCCATCGTGGCAAAGGCTTGCATCGCGGCGGGAACCGGCAAGCCGGCCTCGCGCAGCATCTTGAAATCGCGCGCCATCAGGGCGACGGTTTCGTCCCAATCGCCGCCGCGCTCGGCGACGATTTCAGACGGCGCGCGCAGCATGTTCGACAGGTCGGATTGATTGGCGGTCGCGTCATCTTTCGGATTGACGGAAGGCCAGCCCCTCGGGCGCCAGCTCGCCGCAAGATACTTGTCGAGCTTGGCAAAGGGCAGGCCAACCCGCCCGGCCAAGATCGCCAGCGGCAACCAGGCGTTGAAAACCTGATCGTGCAGCGTCTCGAAAAGGTCGCGCTGAAACATGCGCCAGCTATCCCGTTCCTCGCCGCGACCGTCGCGCAGGCTCGAATAATTCGCGCCCTCGACGTCGCCGGTCAGGGCCGCATAACTGACCCCGAGGCCCGCCGCCCCGCCTTTCATCAGCGCCTTGCTAAAGCCCGCGAACTCGCCGTCAGGATAATTGCCCTTGTATTCGGCCAGATCCCAACCGGGCGGCAGGACGCCGACCGTTCCCGCCTCGATTTCGGTGATCGGCGATTGCACGTCGCCGCCACCGCCCGGCCCGTCATCCTCGGGACGCTTGAAAAACGCCATGTTCGACGCCCCGAACCGGGCCGCCGTTAAGGCCGCTTCCTCAAGGGCCGCCAGCATATTGAACCGCCGCAACGCCGTGTGCGACTCAGACGGCCCAAGGGCCGCCATCGGCTCGACCGCGCGCCAGCCGTGGACAATATCAGACGCCGGAACGCGCAGGCGTTGGACGCCGCGCGATGCGTGATATTCGGTCGGATGCGCCGAAAACAGGTGATAGGCCAGAACCCGCCCCCGCGCGTCAAACTCGATGCCCGACTCGATGAAACGGCCATCGCCTAGCGCCTCGGTGCGGTCGAGGTCGAGCAAGTCGATTGACAGGATTTCGATTTGAAACCGGAACGGCCCGAACCCGGCGCCGCGCCAGATGCGCGCCAGAAAGTTGCCCTCGCGCGCGATTGCGGTCGCGGCCATATTCTCGACTTGCCACCACGAAAACCGGCCGCACAGCGTGCAGTTGCCGCGCTTGCCCCATTCCCACCACGCCCATTCGATCCGGTCATTTGCGACGGTATCCAGCCGCCCGCCCGGATCGCGAACTTGCATCGCAAGCGCGATGCCCTGCCGCCCGATGACGTGGCGCCGAACTAACGCCTCGTAATTTCGCAGATAATCGACGTTTTGCGAGGCCCATCGCGCGTGATTGATAAGCCCCCGGATGCCCTGCCGCAGATCGGCGCGGGGCGAGGTCGGGCCGAACGCCGAGAACCGCCCGGCGATCCGGTCGGGCTTGGCGGCAGCATAGGCGCGGCCCGCGCCGCCCGGCGGCACCGCCGGCCCGCGCAAGCTCGGCTCGATCCGCACGGCGTCAGATGACCCCTGCCCGGTAATCCGGGCCATGAGCCCGGCGACCGCGCCGTGACGCCGGCTCGATAGCGTGATGCGGTTTGTCATCGAAAGCCCACCCTTTGAAACTGGACCCCGCCGCGACCTTGCTCGACCTCGACGCGGCGGGCGTATGACCCGCGAACCCGCATCAGAATATCGAGCGGCGTTCGCGTGATCGACCGGCCCTCGATAGAATAGGCGTCGCAATCCGCCGTGACCCGCCCCTCGATCCGGGCGTCGATTGCCGCGAGGATGCGCTCGGCCTGCGACCGCAGATCGCCGCCCGCCGTCGCCGGATCGGGCAGAACCTCGACCCGGCCCTCGCAACACGTCCAACGGGCGCCATCGGCGGGCCGCGTCAGAACCTCGACCCACTCATAAGAGCCGGGCGCGGCAAGCGCGGTTGCGGCGACAGCGCGCCGGGCGATCCGGCGACCATCCTCGACAACCGTCTCGACCGTGATCGGCGCCCCGCCGGCCCGAGGCCGCAGGACAAAGGCCAGATTGACACCCTCGACCGCCGGAACCTTGGACAGCCACGCCCACGAATTGCCGGCGATCAGCCGGGCAGGAACGCCGACGCTCGGCGATGACGGATCAGACATTGCCGGCCCCCTCAGAACGGGATTTCGTCGTCATAGTCGCCGCGACCGCCGCCGCCGGCGGAACCGCTCGACCCCGCGCCCGAGCCGCCCGGCCCGCGCGCGTTCCCGCCCTGCGACCCGCCGTCGCCCTCGGCGCGGTCCAAAAGCATCACTTGCCCCCGGAACGGTTGAACCGAGATTTCGGTCGAGTAGCGGTCGGCGCCGCTTTGATCCTGCCACTTGCGGGTTTTGAGCTGGCCCTCGACCATGACCCGCGACCCTTTCTTGAGGAAACGCTCGATCACGTTGTCGATGAAGCTATCGCCGAAAACCTGCACCGAGTGCCACTCGGTCGCCTCGCGACGCTCGCCCGTGTCGCGATCCTTCCACGTTTCCGTTGTGGCGATCCGCAGGCTCGCGACCTTGGACCCGTTCGCGAAACTCCTGATTTCGGGGTCGCGCCCGAGGTTCCCGATCAGCGTCACGCGGTTCATAGAACGCGCCATGTCATCCCCTTTCAGTGACGGCGGCGGCCCGAGGGCCGCGCCATGATAAAGCCCGCCGTCGATGCCGGGGCGGGCGCGGTTTCGGGTTTCGGCGCGGCCAGCTCATGCAGCGCATTGACCAGCCGCGCCGCCGCCTCGGCGGGCGACGGCGGATCGGTCGGCAGCAGGACGGCAAAGGCGTTTTGCGCGTCAGGCCGCGCCCACGGCGGCAAGGCATCCTCGCGGATTTTCTCGACGCCCAGGGCGATCACCAGCGCCAGCGCATAGACCGACAAATCGAGCGCCTCGTTTCGTTGCACGCCCGGCTTTTTCTCCCAGCCTTTCGGGCCGCGCCGCTCGGCGGCGTATTCCTCGAAAACCTCGCCGGGCGCCGTTTTCGGCAGGCGCAGCGAACGCGGGCCGCCATGCTCGCGAAGAAGCGAGGCCGCAATTTCATCCTTGAGCCGATCCGTTCCGGCCCACAGGATCACAACGCCCTTTGCGCCGCCTTTCTTGCGCCCGCCCTTGTGCGATGACTCGGGCGCCTTGAGCTTGACCCGTTCCTTTTCGAGCCCACCGTCGCCCCGCACGACATAGAACCGGCGCGGATGCGTCAGCTTGCGCCGCCGGTAGAAATCGAAGGCGTTCGGCGTGACCCCGGCCTCGCCGCCGCAATCGACGCAAAGCGCAACCGGCTTGAGGCCATAGGCCGCCCCGGCGACCGGATAGGCCCGGTCGATTAGCGGCGTCAAAACTTCCCAATCCTCGGCGTATTGCGCGGGATTGATGACCCGATCACCCGCGCCGGGCGCATCGGGCGGCGGCGTGTGAAGGTCGAAACGGTCGATCACCGTCCTTTCGAGCTGGGCGCCCCAAGCCTCGACTTGCACGACAAATCGGCCCGGTTGCACGTCAACCGCGACCGTCACGAACCGCGAGCCCGCCGGCGCGACCTTCCAAGGCGCATCGGTCGCGTGCGACCGCAGCCCCGGCGCCGACAGGCGGGCCGCGCTGATTTGCGAGCGCGGCGTCGATGGTATGCCAATCTCGACGTTTTCGGCGGCCCGGATTAGCTTTTCGTCGCCCCGCGCCTTAAAAGCCTCGATCCCCTCAAGGTATCGCGTCACGATTTGCGACCAGCTCGCCAGCGCCGCCGCCGGCCCTTGCAGCCAATAGCTTGCCGTTTTCGTGTTGCGCTCGCCCTCGCCGAGCGGCACGACCTCGCCCGTCGCCGTCTCATGCAGCCATCGACCGCCGGCGTTTAGCGCGGCCTTGTGGCGCGGCTCGAAAACCGACCCGCAGCTCGGGCAGATCATCCGCGCCTTTTCGCCCCGATCCGCCGGCAAGCCCTCTTTCGGAAAGTCGAGCCGGCGAAAGGTCGGCTCGAACTCGTGCCGACAATCCGGGCAGCGGAAATACCACCGCCCCCGCGTGCCAGTGTTGTAAATCCCGAGGATGCCCTCGCACGGCGGCGCCTCATGGGGCGTTGTCGGCGACCAGCTATCATCTAGGATCGGAAAGCGCGGCGAGCTTTCGACAATCGTCATCCCGCGCGACATGGCGCTTTGCGTCCGTTTGCGCCCGAGGAAAAACGGCGTTCCCTCGCCGGCGACGTCCTGCGGCATCGCGTCAAAGTCGGTAAAGATCACAAGCGCAATCGACCGGGCGGCCAGCTTATCCGGCACAATCCAATCGAGCGTGAGGCGAGCCCCGGTCGAAAACCGTTTCTCGAAAATGTTGTTGTCGCCGTTCCGCTTGCCAAGCCGGGCGCGCAGCTCGGGACTATTGCGGATCGTCGCGTCAAGTTTCTCGACCGAGAACTCGCGCGCGGCGTCCTTTGTCATGTTGAAAATTGCCACCGTTCGCGGTTGCGCGATGATCGCATGAGCAAGCGGATTGATGACCAGCCCCTCGGATTTCGAGGATCGCGCCGGCCCGACAAAGCAACAGCTATCGAACCGCCGCGACGTGACCACCGCTTGCGGCTCGGTCATGTAGGGCGCGACGTCGTTTCGATACGGCACCCAATGCCCGCCGGCCTCGATCATGCGCCGCTCGGCGATGACCGAGACAAGCTCGCGCTTGTGCGGCGTCAGGAACGGCAGGGCGTCGGCGATTGCGGCCTCGGCGGCGCAATAGCTCGGCAGCGGATCGCCGAGCTTGTATCGTTTAGCCGCCCGCGCCGTCGTCATCCCCGATGATCCCCCGCACAACCTCGACCGCCTCGGCAAGAAGCCCGTCGCAAACTTCCTCGACCGCCTCGATTTCCTCGCCCGTCAGGTCGAGGCGCCGGGCGATCATGTCGGGCAGCGCGTCCAGCCGGTCGCGCAGGCCCGCCCAAACCTCAGAAATGCCGACCGTGACGTCGCCCCGGCGGATCAGGTCGCGCCGCGCCTCGGCGGCCATCATGTAAGAGCGTTCGACGTCGATCAGGTCGCGTTGCTCGCGCGGCGACAGGCGGGCGCGCTCGGCGTCGCCGTCGCTTTCCTCGCCGAGAAGGGCAAGCCGCAGTTGCGCGGCGGCGCCCTCGGCGCGCTGCCGGCCCGCATCCTCGCGCGACTTGCGCTCGGCGGCCCATGCAAAGGACAGCGAAAGGCGGAACTCATAGGATCGCCCATTCGTGCCGGCGCTTTCAAAGGGCAGGCCGGCGCGCAGCCATGCCGACAAGGTTGTCGGCGAGACGTCCAGCGCGTCGCAAAGCAGCGTTTTATTGACCAGCGCGTCGGCGACCCCCGCCGGCAGCGGGAACCGGGCGCAAAGATCGCGCTCGGTCGAGGTCAGCTCGCGCAGCTCGACGGGCGCGTCGAGGTCGCCGGGATTGTCAGACATGCCGGCCCCCATCGCAGGCCCGACCGGCGCGAGGCCAGTCGGGAAAGATCACGCATAAATCGCGACCGCCGCAGCGGTCGGAAAGATCAGGAACAGGGCGCCAGACCCGCCCAGATCGGGCAAAACGCCCGCCGACGTGCTTTGCGTGCCGCCGCCCGGCGCCAGCGATCCGCCGCCGCGCCCGTTCGCGCCCGTCGAGGATGATCGACCGCCGCCACCGCCGGCGACCCACAGCGGCACCGCGACCCAATCCAGATAAACGCCGTCGCCACCCTTGCCGCCTTGGCTTATGGTCGCCTCGCCGCCCGCCTGCGATGCCCCGCCGCCGCCGCCGCCGGCAAGGGTCGAGCCCGCGCCCGTTCCGGTCGAACCGGCGCCGCCGGGAAAGCCCAGGACGCCGGCACCGCCGGCACCCGCGCCGCCCGTTCCGGCGCCACCACCACCGCCGCCGCCGCCGGCAAGGCCCGATTGCCGGCCTGTCGCGACCCCGCCGCCGCCGCCGCCGCCCGGCGCGCTATCGGCGAACGGTCCCGCAATGGTCGAGGCGCCGCCCGAGCTGCCCTCGACGTTGGCCGCCGGCCCGCCGCCCGGCGCACCGACCGCGACCGAATAGTCGCCCGCCGGCATCAGCCGCGAGACGTCCCGAAAGCCGCCGCCGCCGCCGCCGCCCGGCGCGGGGTTTGTGCCGCCCGCGCGCCCGCCGCCGCCGCCTGCGCCAATCAGCGCATAACGCGCGCCGGCGATTGCATCGGAAAGGGCAAAGCCGCCGGATTGATCGAAACGGACTTGCGTGTAATCGACGCCGCCCCGGCTGAATGTCGAAATGACACCGCCCGAAACGCGCAGCTCGGGGCGCGTCGGTTTCGACCAGACGAAACCCGGCCCTTTCAGTTGCAAAACCTCGACCCCGGCAACCTTGATTTGCCGCGCTTTCGTCAGGTCAAGTTTCGGCATTTAATACCTCACAACCCAATGCGTCGGCGATGACACGGCGGCGTCAAAGGCCGCCTGCGATGACACGACTTGCAGCGTATGCGAGACGCCTTGAAGCGACGCGAGCCATTGCTCGACCGTGCCGACAAAGCCCGCCGCGACGGCCAGCTCATACGCCGAGGCGCCGTCATCGCCAGCGCCGCCGACCAGCGACGCGAGCCATTGCTCGACCGTGCCGGCAAAGCCCGCCGCGACGGCCAGCTCATACGCCGA
>Ga0194112_10001294_pt1 | contig 36846 bp, 33 predicted proteins | sample TA2MahC400mmetaG_FD_146191 | JGI IMG/M metagenome (GOLD analysis project Ga0194112, IMG submission 146191) | Freshwater microbial communities from Lake Tanganyika, Tanzania - TA2015016 Mahale Deep Cast 400m | ecosystem: Environmental > Aquatic > Freshwater > Lake | place: Tanzania: Lake... | reverse complement strand
ACGGGCACGCCCTTTTGCCCTAACCGAGGCTACCGCCTCATCGATCACCTTATCGATTTCCTCCTGGGAGTAGTCTTTGGCCCCTTTTGCAAGTCTGTCCGTAATCTCCCTGAACCTTTGAGACCAGGACTTCTCGGCTTTCGGTCTCATCATCTTCTCAACTTGATGTTTCACAATAATTCCCTCCAGTATTCTTTTAACGGCCTGTCTTTCCTCTTCGTCCAGAGCGGAGATCATCTCGAACTGTTCTAAAAGCTCCCGGTCCATTACCTTGCTGGCTGCGATCCCCGTGGCCTTATCAAAAACCATCTCATCTATGGAAACTCCAAGGGCCTTGGCCAGTCGAGCGATCACCTCCAGCGTAGGGGAGGACTTATCCGCTTCATATCGTCTGATTTGGGAGATCGCCACACCACTTTTTCTCACCAGGTCTTCCTGGGTCAAGCCTTTTTCTTTTCTGAATCTTGATAGATTTCTACCAAATGACATAGAAAACACCTCCTCTTGGATACCTTGCTTACGATCGCATTTTAACACACGGTTTTTAGAACCCCTGCCCGAGGATTTGATGGGTCGATAAAAAGGGCTTGACATGTAGATACCTTTTATGATATTAAATATACCTAATCAAGTATTATAAATATTTTTAGTCTAAAGTCAAGATTTTTCTCTTAACAGGAGTTTTCAGATGAGGGTCAGCAAGGAGGAGATCGAGTTGATCAAAAGGGAGCATGATCCCATGATGAGGGTCAGTGATGATGGTCAGGTCTTTAATCTTGATGTTTATGAAACATCAAAAGGCAAGACTTGACCCCAATTGCGAATATTTTATCAACCTCTAAATGCGATCCCAACACAACCGGACACCAGTTACACCTACGATGTTGACAATCGAATGCTGACTGCTGGAAGTACAACCTTCAATTATGACAATAATGGAAATCTGATAACAAAAACATCAGAAGGAAACGTTACCAATTATTCGTGGGACTTTAATGATATGTTAACCCAGGTGACCAATGGCTCAAATACTTACATTTACCGATATGATGGACTGGGAAGCCGAATGGCAAGAATTGAGAATGGTACTGAGACAAGGTATGTAGGAGGTTTGGCGGAGACTGACGCCAGTGGAAATATTACAGCTTATTATGTTTACGGATTAGGATTAATCTCCAAGATCACACCTTCTAATGAGGCATACTATTACCATTACGATGGAATTGGCAGCACCGTAGGAATGAGTGATTCATTAGGAGCCATGGTCAACAAATACGCTTACGATGCCTTTGGAAAAGTCTTGAACGAAGAGGAAACAATCCCTAATCCCTTTAAATATGTGGGGCAGTACGGGGTTATGGATGAGGGAAATGGACTGCTTTATATGCGAGCGAGGTATTATGACCCTGAAGTAGGGAGATTCATCAGCAAAGATCCCATTGGGTTCCTGGGAGGGGACATTAATCTCTATCCCTATGTCGCAAATAATCCGGTGAATCTAATCGACCCAGAGGGGACAAAAGCATTCTTGTACCATTTTATAGATGGATACAGGGTAGGACGCTTAGAGGGGAAAGGTATATGGGAAAGCCTTAAATTTGGAAACGAGGTTATGCAAGTAGATAGAGGCGAAAATGCAGATAATCCGAGGCTGCATGCAAATGCTGCTTTCCGGGGGGAAAGCCCAGCGGAAGCAATAGCTGCAGCTAGCCAATTGGCAAGAAAAAATTGGAATGAAGGTAATAAGGCGCTTGCAGTGCATGCATGGGGAGACATTGGCACGGAAAAAGGGGTATACTACCCTGGCTTTTCAAATGACCCCATTGCCAGCGCTTGGCACATGATAAAGGATGTTTTTAAGTGGGGCTCATTTAAACGAGATATAAAGTCAAATTTGGGATGTGGAAAATAGAAATCGCAATATAAACTTTGAATATGTATGCGCTATGTATAGAAACGAGCATCAAAAGATGATTTGTGAAAAGTTTAAAGAGGTAAAAAATGAAGATAATAATCCCATTAATCATGTTTTGTGCAATATCCTCGATTTCCACAAACGGGTATGCTGCTGATATGGCGTTGAATCCGGAAACAATTGCTGGCTATGCCCCGCCCGGGCCCAATGAGGTGCAAATTGCTTTTTCTGGCGTAGATATGCCATTAGGGAGGATACTTTTGATCCGTAAAAATTCGAAATACTGTGCCGTGAAGTTCACTAGGTTTTGGACCGAAAAAGACGGAAAAGAGAAGTTTGCCACCTATGAAGTTTATTATAAGGAAGATGGGATCGGTGATTTTTCGAATAAGAATTTGAAAGTTATAAAAGAAAAGGCTTCTCTTCTTCCACCCCGTGGGCCATTCTATCCTCTGAAATGGCAGCCTGGAAATCCAGAGATTAAATGTAGGTCACTCAGACTTGCATGGGATTATAAAGGTTTTGTATGTTTTTTTGAGCGAAGGGATTCCCCCGGAGAATATGGCATTGAGCTTGCGCCCACTAAGTGGGCGGATATTTCACAGGTAAATGTCTTAGATACACGACTAAAATGGTATCGATATGATACAAAAAGGAAGAGAATGAATATTCCTATAGACCAATTGTGGGATGACAAATAGTAAAGCCAGTGGGGTATTAGGGGTCTACACTCTTGAAAAGAGGTTTAAGAAATATCTCGGAGGGTTAAAGGGAAAAGGATAATGAGTGAATAGTGTAGACCTGAAACCTTCCTTTCCAATGATCTTAACCCAAGTGGCCAATGGTGGAAATACTTATGTTTACAGATACGATGGTCTTGGAAGTAGGGTAGCGAGAATCGAGAATGGTACTGAGACAAGGTATGTATCTGGCTTGGCGGAGGCTGACGCAAGTGGTAACATCACCGCTTACTATGTTTATGGGTTGGGGCTAATTTCAAAAATTACCCCATCAGGTCAGGCATATTACTATCATTATGATGGGATTGGAAGCACCGTCGGAATGAGTGATTCATTAGGAAACATGGTCAATAAATACACTTATGATGACTTTGGAAAGGTTTTGAACAAAGAAGAAACAGTCCCCAATCCCTTTAAATATGTGGGGCAGTATGGGGTTATGGATGAGGGGAATGGACTGCTTTACATGCGCGCGAGATATTACGATATGGAGATTGGGAGATTCATCAGCAAAGACCCCATTGGATTCGCAGGAGGGTTAAACCTATATTCATATGTCGGGAATAATCCAATTAGGTATATAGACCCTCTTGGTTTGGAATATCTCGATTTGAATTTCTCCTTTGGCTTTCCTTTCTTTTTAGGTTTTACAGGGGGGGATCATGTGGAACAAGGAAGGAATATCTCCTTATCTTGGCGGAGGGATAGTGAGCCCAGGGTTGGGAGGATCTCTTACTTGGTCTAATTCAGACATTTCTCCCGGTGTAAATGCAGCCCTTCAGCTTGCCGCAATCTTTACAGGTCAAGGCGGTTATGCTTTTGGGAAAGGCTGTGCAAAAGGTAGTTGGTTTTGGGAAATTGGAATTGGAGGAAGTCTGCCTACACTGGTTGGTGGTTCGTTAACAGGATACTATGTATTTGGATCTTTTTCTTTTGAAGCGTTGGATAAGGGATTAGGTCTAACACCTTCACGTAGGTAATGGGGAACGATATGGAACTACTCTTCAAAATATTCTTCATCTTATTTGGACTTGTCTTCATACTTTTCCATTCCAAAATTGCTTCCATTGCCACTGATTCTTGGTATGCAATGTATCCTAATAAAAAAGTATGGAAGAAGGGGTTCGTTATTTTATTCTTGGGAGGCGGGATAGTCTTTGTGGTATTGGGTCTTGCTGCTATGTTTGGAATTATTAAGCTTAGATGAAAATCGAAAGGGGAGCATTGGGGTCAGTCTTGACTTTTGCGACTGCGACGTTGACAATCGAATGCTTACTGCTGGAAGTGAAACCTTTAGATATGACAATAATGTAAACCTGCTAAACAAGATTCAGGGAGGTAGCGTCACCAATTACACTTGGGACTTTAATGATATGTTAACCCAAGTTAATAGTGGCTTAAATACTTACATTTACCAATACGATGGACTGGGAAATAGGGTAGCCAGAATCGAGAATGGTACTGAGACAAGGTATGTGGGAGGTCTGGCAGAAACTGATTCGAGTGGTAATATAATTGCTTATTATGTTTACGGATTAGGACTTATTTCAAAGATCACTCCATCAGGTCAGGCATATTACTATCATTACGATGGGATTGGAAGCACCGTCGGAATGAGTGATTCATTAGGGAATATGGTCAACAAATATGCTTATGATGCCTTTGGAAAGGTTTTGAACGAAGAGGAATCAGTCCCCAATCCATTTAAATATGTGGGCCAATTCGGGGTGATGGATGAAGGAAATGGACTGCTTTACATGAGAGCAAGGTATTATGACCCGGAGGTCGGAAGATTCATTAGCAAAGACCCAATTGGATTCGCAGGGAGAGATATTAATTTTTACTCGTACGTCGCAAATAAGCCGGTGAACCTTATTGACCCTGATGGTAAAGCTGCATTTTGGTATCATTTCTTTGACGGATTCAGAGCAGGGAAAGCAATGGGTATGGGTGTAGGGAGTAGTTTCAAGTTTGGCTTGGCAACTATGATGCCCGATTTCAATTATTTAAAGAGTACGCCGGAGGCTCATGCAACGAGGTCTGATCCTAGAGGTTTACCACAAGAGGCAATTAAAAACTCCCTGGCTTTTGCTGCTAGTCAATGGAACTCATGCACTAGGGAGGGTCAGGCGACAGCTATTCATGTCTGGAGAGACGTGGCGTCACACAGCGGATATTATTTCCCTGACCCAGCCGGCATCGGCGATTATATTATTCACATTGTTCGGTATGATCTGCTTCCGGGAGGTTCATTCCAAAACGTTATTGGGTCAAGAATGAATAATCCTAAACCTTAATTGATTGTATCCGGAGGGGTAGTTAATGAGTAAAACAATTACAGTCTTGATATTCTGTGTGACAACAATGATATCTACAAGAGAAGGGGTTGCCGGCATGTATGATTTTCTAGAGCCTAAGGCCAATGAGGTGCTCATCGGTCATGCTTGTATAGAAGTGCCTCTGGGGAACATTTTACTGATACGTAAAGACACTCACTACTGCGCGCTGAAGTTCACCCGGTATTGGACTGAGATTGATGAAAAAGAAAAGGAAAAGAATGCTCGTTATGAGGCCCGAGGAGGTATTGATGCCGAATTGGCAAGAGAACGGTATACGAAAAAGTACGCTGCCTATGAGGTTTATTATCAGGAAGATGGCAGCGGGGATTTCTTAAGGAGTAATGTAGCGAAAAGCGAACACATTGCGTCGTGGCTTCCCCTGAAGGGACCTTTTCGCCCTTTTATTTATCAACCCGGTGATTCGCACGTCAAGTGCGGTCCCTTTCGACTTCTTTGGAGATATAAGAAAAGTGTCTGCTTTATACCATCCGGCAAAGGTGAGGGAGATTTTGGCTTTGAACTGGCACCTACCCCATGGACCGATATATCACAAGTCGATGTCTTTGATCCCCGGGTAAAATGGTACAGGTATGACGCAAAAAGAGAAAGGGTTTTTATACCAATCGATAAGCTTTGGGAGGATAAGGGGAAATAGCCCAGAAAGAAAAGCGTAGAGGACAGTTCTTGACACAGGACCACGGCTCAGCAGCGGGCTAGCGGAAGGAGGCTTTGGGGTTGGGTTTGACTTTTGACATGTTCAAATTCACTGATCCCATTGGTATTGGCCCATGCTCACTGGGAGATGTATTATAGGTAAAATTATAAAGCATCCTATTTTAAGAATCCCAATGTGTGGTATGAGATGAAAGATATTTATCAGACATTATGTAAGAGATTTCCTGATTCAAATAGGATTCATAATTGGTTTGATGTGGCGGCTTATTTAGCTGGTGATTATGAGATTGCAAGGAGTGAGTTAAAGGCAATAGGAGAGAATTGGTTTCAGGAGGCCTGGGGAGATAAAAAGTATTTTGAAAAGGTGAGGAAAGAATTATTGGGTAATTAAGGAGTGTTGAGCCTAAATTACCATTAGTTATTATGATGAGAGGTGGTAAAGATCATTAGGGGTAACGACCTTACTAATATAGCAGTCCTTGGCTTCTTTAGTTCATCTTTTCTTGGTTTGAGGGGCAAATTAAGGTTGCCGCCCTGCCTACCGGCAGGCAGGTATAGGATTTTCTCCGACATCTGGCTTCCTGAAGAATGAAAGAAGCTTCGTATCAATTTAGCCCTTTGAAAAAGGCCTCATAAAATCCCTCCGCACCTCCCTCCTTCGACAGGCTCAGGATGGTAAGCATCCTGAACCATTTGCCAAAGGGAGGAGAAATACTTCCCCCTTTGAAAAAGTCGAAAAAAAACGACCACGGAAGGGGGATTGAGGGGGAGTTAGGGACCATAATCCGTAATCTTGAGATGCTGAACCAAGTTCACCATGACAATAGAGGCGCATTCAATGTCACCCTGAACTTGTTTCAGGGTCTAACGAATACTGATACTTCCGTCTTTGATTACGGATTATGGTAGGGAGTGGAAGGGTTGACTTTATGTTTTTATATATGATATTTACTTATTCGTTTGAAAGGGATTTATTCGATGTCTAAAAATTCTCTTTAATTGGATACGGGAAGATGTTAGAAGTAAAGAATCTAATGGTATTTTATGAAAATTCTATTGCGATCAACAATATTAATATGAAATGTCGCCAAGGAGAGGTGACAGGTGTCTTTGGGGCCAATAGTGCTGGGAAGTCGACATTGATGTATACGATTTCAGGGATCATCTTAGAAGTGAAGAAGAAGGAAGATATGAAAGGGGGAGAGAGGATCACCGTCCTTGGCAGGATCAGTTTCAATGAGTTAGATATCACCCATATGAAGCCAAGTGAAAGGGCCAAAAAGGGGATTATTCTCTGTCCAGAAAGAAGGAGGATTTTCCCTGAAAGCAGTGCACTGGAGAACCTGAGGATTGGCAGTTATTTAGCCACCAAGTCCCAGGCTAAAAAGACCCTGGAGTATGTATTTACAATATTCCCAGCTTTAAAAAACCTGAAAGGAAGGGAGGGAGGCTTTCTCAGTGGGGGGGAGCAACAGATGCTTGCCATCGGAAGGGCCTTGATGGCCCAGCCCCAATTGCTTCTTTTAGATGAACCCTTACTTGGACTGAGCCCTTTGATGGAGGCAATACTTGCCCGTGCCATCCGTGATATAAATCAACAGATAAAGATCACTATATTGATCTCAGAGCAGTATGCCCGTCCCATCTTACCAATCATCCATTATGGGTATGTCCTTGAAAATGGAGGAGCCATTTTGGAGGGAACCTCCAAGGAACTGATGGAAAACCCTGATGTGAAGTCTGCCTATTTCGGATTATAATTTTTCTAAGATTATTTTTTAGCTTCAGTTTGGCTTTGAGGAGAGTATGTGCGATGGACTTTGATTTTACTGAAGAACAAAAAAATTTTCGTGAAGAGGTAAAAGATTTTCTCAAATCAGAATTAGAAAAGGGATACTTTAAACCGAGACAAAATGCTTGGATGGATGAATTGTCACAGGAATTCTCCAAAAAAATGGCGCGGAGGCGATGGATTGGGTTAACTTGGCCCAAAGAATATGGTGGGCAGGGCCGCAGTTATATAGACCGAATGATCATGCAAGAGGAGATGATGAAGGCTGGAGCACCTTTGGCATTTCATTTTTTGGGAGATCGCCAGGTTGGACCTACATTGATTCGTTTTGGGAGCGATGAATTAAAAAAGGAGTTTTTACCAAAGATTATTAATGCCGAGATCTCTTTCTGCCTCTGCATTAGTGAACCAGATGCCGGGTCTGATTTGGCCTCTGTCAGGACAACTGCCGAAGAGAAAGGGGATTATTATGCGATCAATGGTCAAAAGGTTTGGACCACATTGGGGCACATGGTTGATTTCGGCTGGCTTTTAGCTAAGACAAATTTAAATCCAAATGTACCAAAACACAGAACCCTGAGCGAATTTATTCTGGACATGAAAGCTCCCGGGGTGACGGTTCAACCACTCATTAACATCCTTGGAATCCATACTTTTAATGAAGTTTTCTTGGATGATGTGAGGATTCCTAAAAATCGTATCATCGGAGAGAGAGATAAAGGTTTCGATCAGATCATGGAACAGATGGTTTATGAAAGAGCAGGCATCGAAAGGCTGATGCAGAATTATCCCGTCAAGGTTTGTTTGGTCGAATATGCAAAGACAACAAAGAGAAATGGGAGATACCTGTGGGAAGATCCTTTAATAAGAAATACGATCGCAACCCTGGAGATAGAGTTCAATGTCGGAAGAATTCTTTGCTACTATGTAGCCTGGACCATCGATCAAGGAAAAGTTCCAAACTATGAGGCCTCTGTCTGCAAGATTTTTTGTACCCAATTTGAAAAAAAGTTAAGTGATGTGGCCACTCAACTGATGGGACTCTATGGTCAAGTTTTGCCGGGTTCCAAGTGGGCTCCCTTTGGAGGGATTGCTCCCGAATCATATTTGTGGAGTCCTTCCTATACCCTCCAAGGTGGCACAGTAGAAATACTCAAAAATATCATTGCATTGAGGGGGCTTAAACTTCGGACTAAATAATATCTATGAGGAATATCATTGATAATCTCCACTTTTAAAAAGGAGCAAAAGGATGGATTTCGGTCTAAATGAGGAACAAACAATTTTGAAAAATGAAACGAGGAGGTTTCTTAAAAATGAATGCCCAATCGATTTTGTAAAAGAAATGATCGAGGATGAAAAGGGTTTTTCTCCTTCCTTATGGAAAAAGATGGCTGAGCTTGGATGGATGGGAATATTGTTTGAGGAGAGATATGGGGGGACCGGTGGGACTTTTTTGGATTTGTCCGTCATTTTGGAAGAGATGGGAAGGGTCCTTCTTCCTGGCCCATTTTTTTCTACAGTAATTTTAGGGGGAGTGACGATCATGCTGAGTGACGATGAGGCACTCAAGCAAAGGTTCCTGCCCGGCATTGCCAGTGGGGATATGATCATGACATTGGCGTTGACGGAAACGGAAGGGAGCTATGCCATCGAAAGGGTTGAATCTATTGGAGAACCAAGATTAGACGGCTATGTCCTTCGAGGGAAAAAGATGTTCGTCTCTGATGCTCATATCGCTGACTATATTATCTATCCGGCAAGAACTGATCAAAAGTATCAATCCGGTGGTGTATCGCTATTCATTGTTGATTCGAAAAGAGAAGGAATAGAGATTACCCCCCTGATATGTCTTGATCTCCAGAGACAATTCGAGGTGAATTTCAGGGATGTTCACGTACTTAAGAATAGCATGGTCGGAGGGGAGGGAGAAGGATTGAACTTGATCCAGGGCATGTGGCCGATTATTGTGACTGGCAAATGCTGTGAGATGCTTGGGGCCATGCAGCAAGTTTTAGAGATGACCTTAAGTTATGTCCAAAAGAGGCATCAATTTGGTCGGCCTCTGTCCGCTTTCCAAGCGATTCAGCATTACTGTGCAGATATGGCCATTGATCTGGAATGTTCCAGATGGATCACCTACCAGGCTGCCTGGAGATTGAGCAATGGTCTACCCTCAAGAAAAGAAGTGGCTATGGCGAAGGCATGGTCGAGTGGTGCATTTAAAAAAATGACAGTAATCGCCCATCAAATCCACGGTGCAATCGCTTTTACAAAGGATTACGATCTCTACCTTTACTATCGATATGCCAAGGCTGGGGAGATAACATTTGGGGATGAAAACTTCCACAAGGAGGTCGTTGCAAGAGAGATGGACTTCCAAGACCAATGATTTTGTTTCTCGTTCATTGATCTTGCAAAAAAGTAATGAAATGGTTCCTCCTTAAGATTTTATAAAACATTCTAAACTACCTTACCTCATTGTTAGAGTGGAGATTATACCAGGAGGTGAATAATGGCTTACAAAGATTTAAGAGATTGGATCAATACTTTGGAGAGAGAAGGGGAGTTGGCCAGGGTTAAATCAAAGGTGAACTGGGATCTGGAGATAGGAGGAATAATCCAGGAGGTTTATGATAGGGGAGGAGATAAAGGGGGACCAGCACTACTTTTTGAAAACATTAAGGGCCACGAAAATACTTTGTGCAAAAAGCTTTTCGTAAATTCTACAGGAAACTATCTTAGGATTGCTATGATGATGGGCTTACCTAAGGATACACCTCCTCGTGAGTTAATAAAGGTTTATAGGAATAGAATCAAAAGTTTAGTAAAGCCAAGAGCAGTTAAGGAGGGTCCGATTAAGGAGAATATTGTAAAGGGCGAGGGGGTGAACCTGTTTGAATTTCCGACGCCAAAGTGGCATCCCCGTGATGGCGGAAGATATATTTTAACGATGGCTGGGGTGGTAACGAAGGACCCGGAGACAGGCTGGGAGAACGTTGGGATATACCGAGGCATGATCCACGATAGGAATCACACAGGCATGAGTGTCCTTCATGGCCAGCATATTTACCACCACTGGAGAAAACATAAGAAAATGGGTAGGAAAACGATGCCCTGTGCGGCCGTGATCGGATGGGATCCAGTACTTCCAATGGTTGGATGTTCGTATGTAACGCTATTTATTGATGAATACGATGCAATGGGTGGCTTAAGACAGGAACCCGTTGAATTAGTTCAGTGTGAGACTTGCGATCTCAGGGTGCCGGCGAGTGCTGAGATAGTGCTTGAGGGAGAGATTCTTCTCGATCTATCTACACTGAGAGAGGAGGGGCCGTTTGGTGAATACTCTGGGTATTATGCTTCGGGAAAGCCAGGGTTGAGGCCGGTGTTTAAGGTCAACTGTATTACTTATAGGAATGATCCTATTTTGCAAGGGGTCCTGCTTTCACCTCCTCCTGATGAACATCACTGGATGTCAGAGATTAATCATAGTGCCAATCTTTGGGACGAATTGGATAAACATATGGTGGGAGTAACAGGTGTGAATGCTCACCATAGTACAGGGTGGCCGACTGTATTTGTTCAGATTGATAATAGTTATATTGGTCAGGTTCAGCAGGTAGCAGCCGTCATATGGGCTTCAGGCATATCCACAATGGTAGGTAAGAATATAATGGTGGTGGATGAGGATATCGATATTTTTGATCTTGGCAAACTTAACTGGGCATTTGCCTATAGAGTAGACCCGAAGAGAGATTTAATCACCTATCCTGGTTGGATCAGTCCTCTTGATCCTGTGCTACATCCCAAGGATAAGGTAAGAGAAGATGTGCAAATGGGGACAAGGTTGCTTATTGATGCGACTAAGAATATTATGAATCCCCGGTCGGATCATTGGTTTGGTGAAAAGTTTTCTCCCACCACTTTCCCCAATGAGGAGACGAGAAGAATGGTGCGAGGTCGGTGGGAAGAATATGGAATTAAGTAATAATTTGTAATATAAGTAAAATGGCTTTTGAGTACAGAAGATAACACGAATCAAACCTGTTTAGTTCTCTGTCACGTGATCAAAGAGCATTCAAAATTTAGGAAAAACCTGTATAAGGAGATACTGTATTATGGGAACAGAGGTCAAAAAGGCTATTTGTCGATGGTGCAATGCCAGGTGCAGGGTACTTGTTTATGTCAAGGATAATCATTTGGTAAAGGTTGAACCAGACCCCGATCGGCCTACACCCACCTGGCCTTCCACGAAGGCATGTGTAAGGAGGGTGATGGCTAAGGAGTGGTGGGATCATCCTGACCACCTTAAGTATCCCTTAAAAAGGGTCGGGGCAAGAGGGGAAGGGAAGTGGCAACGGATTTCATGGGATCAGGCCTTTGATGAAATAGCCGCCAAATTGGGTGAGATAAAAGAGAAGTATGGGGCGGAGTGTGTTGGCTCAACCCTTGGCACTGGCAGAACGGTTGATGAATATCGCTCCCGATTTTTTAACCTCTTCGGTAGCTCAAATAATTGTGGTCAGGGGACGATCTGTCATGGTCCAAGGGCAATCATGTTTAAAGCCCTTATAGGCTGGTGGCCCTATGTGGGGGCTGATCCCAAGAGCAAGTGCTATATCCTATGGGGGCGTGAACCATCCCATTCCTGGGCAACGGTCTGGTATCATATACGTAATTGTAAGAAAGAGGGGAAGAAACTGATCGTCATTGATCCCAGGCGTGATGAATCCGCCTCTATTGCAGATATCCATTTGCAGATAAGGCCGGGGACGGATTGTGCTCTGGCCTTGGGTATGATTAATGTCGTTATCAATGAGGGCTTATATGATAGGGAATTCGTGACTTCTTACTGTCATGGCTTTGATCAGCTCAAAGAGCATGTTAAGCAGTACCCTCCGAAGAGGGTATCGGAGATCACATGGATTCCAGTAAACAAAATCAAAGAGGCTGCACGATTATATGCCACCCATAAGCCAGGGGCGATCATCGATGGGATGGGTGTTGAGCATTTGGAGAATAATGCGGAGTATATTCATGCGCGGCTTAGCCTTGCAGCGATAGTGGGCAACATCAATGTCCCTGGAGGAGAGGTATTATCCGGGCCTCATCCCAAGGCGCTCACGGCCAACGAGATTGAGGCGGTAGATCTGATGCCCGAAGGGCAGAAGAAGAAGATGTTGGGGTCAGACCGATTTAGGGTTTATACCTGGCCTGGTTATGATATGATTCAGGAGAATTTGAAGCGTGTATGGGGCAAGAGGGGTGGTGTCTTTGCTTTTGATTGTCAGGCGAGTGCTCCATTGGTCTATCGGAGCATCATCAGTGGGGAGCCGTATCAGATAAGGGCCCTGATTACCCTTGGCAGTAATCCAATGATCACTCAGGCTAATACGAAATTAGTCTATCAGGCACTTAAGAATCTTGATCTATACGTCGTAGTAGACTTTGTCATGACGCCTTCGGCAGAGCTTGCTGATTATGTGTTAGCCGGAGCCTCCTGGATGGAGAGGCCTTGCATCTGGGACGGTTATAACAATGCCAATTACCTGATTGGCGGGGAGAGAGCTCTTCCGACTTCCATAGAGGGCGAGTATGAGCATCGAGATGACTATCAAATCTGGAAGGAGTTAGGGATCAGGTTAGGCCAGGGAAAATATTGGCCATGGAACAGCATGGAAGAGGTATTGGACTACCGACTCGAGCCTATGGGGTTGACTTTTGATGAATTTATGGTAAAAGGGGGTGTAGATCGACCTCCTGTAGACCATGAGGCTTACAAGAAAAAGGGATTTGCTACTCCAACAGGTAAGGTGGAGCTATATTCGACTATATTGGAGAGACTGGGTTACGATCCTCTGCCAGCTTACCGAGAGCCGGCTGAGACCCCCATCAGCCAACCAGAACTGGCGAAGGAATATCCTTATATTTTGATTACGGGTGGCAGACATCGGCCCTTTTTCCATTCAGAGTTCCGGCATGTTGATTCTCTTCGGAAGAGACATCCTTACCCACTCGTTCAGATTCATCCGGAAACCGCACGGAAATTGGGCATTGAGAATGATGACTGGGTGTGGATCGAAACCCCTATGGGTCGATGCAGGCAAAAGTGTCAATATTACGATGGCCTTAACCCCAGGGTGATCCATGCTCAGCATGGTTGGTGGTTTCCGGAGCTGCCGGGTGAAGAGCCTTGGCTTCACGGTGTATGGGAATCGAACATCAACGTTTGCACCAATGATGATCCTGGCCGCTTAAACCCACTCCTTGGAGCTTGGCCACTGAGGACCTTCTTATGCAAGGTTTACCCCGTTAGAAAGACCCGCCATTTATGACGGGGATAATATAAATAATATAAATAAACCTTCGATTCGTTACAGAAAGGGCGAGGTTAGAGTCCGCCCCGCTTCGCAAATCGAGACCGTGGCCTCGTCCTTTCTAACAGGGTTTACAAAAGTAAGATTTGGTAGGGGAGGATTATGGGGAAGGAGGCACTTCTCGGATCATTTCGAGTATTGGACATGACTGAAGGGGGAGCTTTGCTCGCTGGCAGAATCCTTGCTGACCTAGGGGCTGATGTTATTGTCGTGGAGAAACCTGAAGGAAATTCCGCTCGTCTAATTGCCCCTTTTTATCATGACATCCCTCACCCAGAAAAGAGTCTGTTCTGGTTTTTTTACAGTGCTAACAAGAGAAGCATCACTCTCAACATTGAAACAGTCCAAGGCCAGGAGCTCCTTAAGAAGCTCATTGAAAAGGCTGACTGTATTATTGAGTCCTTTCCTGTCGGATACCTCGATAAGTTCGGGCTGTCTTATACCGATCTCAAAAGGGTAAATCCACGTATCATCATGGCTTCCATCACACCCTTTGGCCAAAATGGACCTTACAGAAATTATAAAGGATCTGACATTGTATCGATGGCTATGGGTGGCTTTATGTACCTAACGGGTGACCCTGACAGACCGCCGGTGAGCATCGGTTCTCCCTATCAGTCGGAGCTCCATGCTGGGGCTGAGGCTGCTTCAGCCATCATGATCGCTTACTATTACAGGAAAAAAGGGGGTGAAGGGCAATACATTGATATCTCAGTGCAACATAGTGTTACTCTTACTATAACGAATGCTGCTCCGACCTGGACTTTAAATCAAAAGATTATTCGCAGGGAGGGTGGTTCACGTCTTTTGGGTTTCATTCCTGGTAAAGCGCAACGATTGGTCCGGCCTTGCAAAGATGGCTATGTCATTTTTGTCGTATATGGGGGTCAGCTCGGGGCAAGACAGAACAAAGCTTTGACAGAATGGATGAATAGTGAGGGAATGGCCCCCGATCTTATGAGGGAGAAGGACTGGGAAAACTTTGATTTAACCAAGGTAACCCCAGAAGAAATCGGAACTATTGACGGGGCGATAGACAGTTTTTTTAAGGTGCACACAAAGGCAGAGCTTTACCAGTGGGCCCTAAAAAAGCATGTGATGCTTTATCCTGTTTCCAATGTCAAAGATCTGGTTGAAAACGAACAACTTGTTTTTAGGCAATTTTGGAGGGAAATAGACTTTCCTGGGTTAGGGAGAATTACTTATCCTGGGGATTTTGTTAAGACCTCAGAAATCCCTTGTCAGGTGAGGCGCCGCGCCTCTCTTATTGGTGAGCACAACGAAGAGATTTATGGGAACGAAATAGGTTTGACTCAGAAAGAAATCGTCGCCCTGAGGCAAGCAGGGATCATTTAGACACTTTTTTATCGGCAGAGAAGATTAGGACAATGGAAGAGGCCTTGAAAGGGATAAAGGTGGCCGATTTTAGCTGGGTTGCTGCTGGTCCGCTTACTACTCTATATCTTGCTGCCCATGGAGCCACTGTGATTCGTGTGGAATCAATGACCCATCCCGATGCCACACGAACAAGTTCCCCCTATAAAGATAACATCCCAGGGATCAATCGCTCTGGGTATTTTGCCTTTTTCAATGCCAATAAGCAAAGCATGACCCTCAATATGAGGCATCCAAAAGGAATTGAGGTGGCAAAGAGACTTATCCTCTGGTCTGATATTGTGGTAGAGAATTTCACTCCAGGGATCATGGAAAAATGGGGATTGGGATATGAAGATTTGAGAAAGATGAAATCGGATATTATTATGCTTCGAACCAGCAATCAGGGAGCTACTGGACCTCATTCCCAGCATCCTGGTTTTGGTCATCAGTTAGTCGCTCTATGCGGGTTCTCCGAATATACCGGATGGCCTGACAGAGCTCCAGTAGCGTTGGGTATGGCATATACAGACCCAATCACTCCACGTTATTCAGTAGCTGTTTTAATTGCAGCCCTTGACTATCGAGATAGAACAGGCAAAGGGCAGATGCTGGATATCTCTCAACTGGAATTGGGCCTCCAGTTTTTAGCCCCATTGGCTCTTGATTATACAGTGAATGGTCAAATAGGAGGTAGAATTGGAAATGCCAATTCTTATGCGGCCCCTCACGGTGTTTACCGCTGCCGTGGTGAAGAAAGATGGTGCACTATCGCCATATTTAGAGATGAAGAATGGCAAAGATTCTGTCAAGTCATAGGGAAACCATCCCTTGTTAGGGAGCCCAAATTTGCAACCCTCTTGAAGCGCAAGGAAAATGAGGCTGAACTGGATCAGTTGGTGGAAGAATGGACTTCTAATTTCACCGCTGAGGGGGTGATGAATCTCCTGCAAACCAATGGGATACCTGCCGGCGTGGTTAAAAATGCTGAGGATATTTATAATGACCCTCAATTAAAAGAGCGGGGTTTTTCTTGGGAACTGGAACATAAAGAGATAGGTCTTTTTCATCATTTATGTGTCCCATTTAATTTTTCTAAAACCCCCCAGCAACCTCGTATGCCTGCTCCCTGTTTGGGAGAACACACGGAATATGTGTGTCGAGAGGTGTTAGGCATGTCAGAGCAGGAATTTGATGAGCTTCTCGTCGAAGGCGTCTTCGAATAAAGATAAAAGGGGACTCCTGACCCTTGACATCGCAAATAGATTAGAAGTATAAATTATAAAAAATAAAAAGGAGGTTAGGGATATGAAAAGAGTATTAGTATCTGGATTGGTAGTTATAACTTTGCTGATATTTTCCAGCATCGGTTGGGCTGAAGTAACAAAGCCAGCACCAGCGATGCCAAAAATTCCATCCGGCTATTCAGTCACTCTCAAAATAGCCCATTCCATGCCTGCTGCTGATCCTACTTATCCCAAGCATGGTCACGCTGTAGCATTCAAAGAGATGGTCGAATCACGTACCAAGGGTGCCGTGAAAGTGGAAATCTATCCTTTGGCTCAACTTTATGGGGATCCTGAAGCAGTCGTTGCCGTGTCCAATGGTACTATTTTTGGCGCTATTGTGGATACGCCTGTGCTGACTGCATGGGACAAGGGATTCGACATATTCAGTCTTGCCGGCTTATTCATGGATGTAGACCATTTGCAACGGTTCATAGCCAGCAACAAAGGGGGGAAGGCCTTAGAAAAGCGCCTGGAGGCCAAAGGGCTTAAGGTAGCATATTGGGTCTCCGCACCGATTCACATTTTCACTGTAAAGCAACCCATAAATAAGCTTGAAGATGTGAAAGGACTTAAGATCAGAACACAGCCTGCAGCGATCATAGTCGAGGCGATGAAAGCTCTCGGCGCCACTGGAGTGCCCATCCCCATAGGAGAATTGTATACGGCAGCCCAGACCGGGATGATAGATGGAGTTGCCACTCAAGAGTTCTCTATACAGATGAGGAAATTAGATGAGGTTTTTCGATGTTGTTTGCTCGATCCCATTGTTTTTTTCAATAACGGAGCCTCTGTCTACAGTATAGCACAATTAGGGAAAATGCCCCCAGCGGTTCAGAAGACCGTTGAAGAGGCATGGCAGGAAACTGCTCCAATTCATGAAAAAACGCTATTAGAAAAGTGGACAAAAGATGCTCACAATAAGATGCTGGGAAAAGGAATGACCTTCACCAAGCTCTCTCCTGAAGAGAAGGCGAGATTTGACAAAGTATGGGGTTCTGTGCGGATGAAATTCACCCCAGAGATAGGCATGGATTTATATAACGAGGCAATAGGACTGCGCAAGTGATCTCTAATAAGTAGCTTTGGGCCACATAAGCCTGGTTAGTGATTATTTTGTAGCTTAATAAACTACGGGGAGAGAAGAAGTTGATGCTTTGGTTTAACAGTTTATTCTCGCGCCTTCTAAAAGTAATAGAGATAATTGCGGTCTTCTTATGTCTGGTCAGTTTATCCATTGTTGGCAATGAAGTCGTAATGAGATACGTCTTCGCTTCCCCCCATGATTGGGGAGATGAATTAGCCCTGATTACGATGCTGTATTGCCTTTTTTTGGTTGCTACCGTGGCATTAAGAGAAGAAAAGCATACCAAGATTGACATTCTACTTATGAAGTTAAGTGAGAGAAAAAGAACAATCTGGGAAATTTTTCTAACCTCTGTAACCATCCTGACTTGCGGAGCATATGCCTGGGCAGCGGTAAAGATTGTGCAAACCCTTAAGATGCAGGGGCTTATGAGTCCTACATCGCTGAAGATACCTTTCTGGATTCACTATTTGGTATTACCCATAAGCCTTTGGCTCTGTACTTTGGTCAGCATTGAGAAGCTATTTAAATTGAGTTCTAAGCTCTGGCATTTTAGAGATTAATAGGAGTCGTGATGGGTATATACTTTCTTCTTGGAAGAGGTTTTTATTAATATGACTTTTTGGCTAATTTTTGGTTCGATTATCCTCTTGTTCTTAATGGGCACAGGAGCTCCAATTTTTGTTGCCTTTGCAATGGCTGGAGGGCTGATCATGCTTTTCCATCTCGGTGTTCCCCTGGAAGCAATTGGACAGTTGTTCTATGCCAGCGTCGACAGCCCGAGTTTACTTGCCATCCCTTTCTTCATCCTCGCAGGCCATTTCATGACTCTGGGAGGTACATCAAAAAGGCTCATTGATGTAACCAATGCGTTCCTTGGGCATCTTCCAGGAGGAATGGCTTTGAGTGCAGTTGTTGCTGCGGCTATCTTCGGCACCCTTTCTGGTTCTCATTTGGCAACAGCCGTGGCCATTGGAGCCATGATGGTTCCACAAATGACTGAGCTCGGATATGAACGGCGTTTTTCGAGTGCCTTAATCTGTAATTCCACAACTGTGGGTATGCTCATACCGCCTTCGATTCCAGCCATTATTTATGGCTATGCCACAGAGATGTCGGTAGGGAAGCTGTTTCTCGCAGGCGTCTTTCCAGGATTAATGGTGACTGCCCTTTGTGCCATTCTGGTTATTTATATTTCCTGGCAGAGGGGCTATCCGAAGAGTCTTAACCCTGGCTGGAAAGCACGGGGTAATTCTCTGATAAAAGCAATACCTGCCTTGTTTATGCCAGTCCTTATCCTTGGCGGAATTTACACCGGGGTGTTTACTACCACGGAAGCAGCAGGGGTAGCTACCATTTATGCCCTTCTCGCAGGACTTTTTATCTACAAGGAGCTCACTTGGACTAATTTTCGGCAAGGGATTGCCCAAGGGATAAAGTCAACTGCCAATATTTACTTCCTCATCGCTTCGGCAATGATATTTGGCAAGGTCTTTATCTCTCTTCAGATCCCCCAGCTCATGACCCAGGCAGCCGTATCTTATGGCTTTGGGCCTCTGGCCTTTGTCTTTTCAGCAACATTGCTTCTTTTGATATTGGGGACTTTCCTTGAAGTCACTGCCATGATGTTGGTGACCCTTCCCATTTTTTGGCCCACAATGGTTGCATTAAAGATCGATCCATACATGTTTTATGTCATGATGACCCTAATGGTGGGAGTAGGTCAAGTTACTCCACCAGAGGGAGTTGTCCTCTATGTTATGAGTGACGTATCAGGCGAGCCTATTGTAAGCCTTTTTAAAGAATCTATTATGTGGCTAATCCTATTGACAGTAGCTTCCATCATTGTCATCCTTGTGCCTTCCATGTCTTCCTGGTTGCCCAGCACAATGTAGAAAAAGCATGATCAAAGCAGGTTTGGCCCGACTCAACTTCTCTTTGGCTTGGCCATTGTAATCCCCAATGCCGTTACTACAAGAATAAGGGCCGCGATCTCCCGAAAACCAATCGGTTCTCCAAGGACGAAGGCACTACTAAAAACCCCTATGATGGGGACTATTAGCATTCCAATTGAAGCAATATTAGTGGGAAATAACTCTATTACTTTAACCCATATCCAATAGCTGACGATCATGCCTAGAATAACAATATAAGCCAAGCCCAGCGCTCCACGCCAAGACAATTGAAAAATGGCAGTGATCGGATCGAAAATCAAGGTGCCGATGACAATCGGAATACCTCCTAAAAACAATATCCAGCCTGTAAAGACTATAATGGGCATTGTCCAGTGAAAATATTTTATGAAGATCGTACCACCCGCCCAAGATATAGATGCCCCTAACATAAATATTGCGCCTAAAGGAGCTGATTCAAAGCTCCATACATCAGGCCCGATGAGGATCATTAACCCGGCTATCCCAAAGAATAGCCCAACAAAGGAAGCCAGCGTTAATCGCTCACCCAAGATGAAAGTTCCCATGATCGATGCCCAAACTGGCATGGTGTATGCGATGATAACGGCGCGGCCTGCTTTCATGTAAATGACACCATAGGCAGAACAAAGATGCCACCCAGTGATATTCAAAAGGGCAACCAGAAAGAGGGGCCAAAACTCCTCTTTTGGAATAGCGACTCTTATGCCTTTGGCCTTTAGCAAGGCAATTACGCCAAGTCCCGCTAAAATCGAGGAATAAGTGCGGAAGGTCCAAGGAGGGATCTCTCTCAGGACAATTTTAAAAATTGGCCAACTGAACCCCCAGAAGAGGGAGAGGACAGCGAGCAGAACAAAGCCAATTCGCGGTAATGTCTCAATATCACTTTTCCCAGCTACATAGGATTGAGACTCTGAAGAGTCGCTTCTTTTATTCAAATATAATTACCTTAGGTTAAATTTTAATGGAATCTTACCGGATTGGAATAAGGGAGTCAAGAAGAATTCTTTTTACTTTTGTGTTTCGTTTAAACCGTCAATGCTTCATAGAAATATGACAACCCCTTTTGTCATCGCATTAACACCTTCCTTAGAGACTCAATAAAAATGACATTTTCTTCAGGAAGCCCGATCGTTACTCGAAGCCACGTTGGGACTGTGCCGGTGGGATTTTTCGGGTTGCAGAGATAGACCATCTTTGTCCGCTCAGAGATCCTTTTCAGGATTGCTGGTAAATCGATCAAATAGTTGGCAAGAGGTATCTGAATACAGACACCACCCGTGACCTGAGTTTCCCTGATAACAGGCGGCCATGTCGGCCGCCCCAGTAGCACCTCATCCCCTCTATTGATGGCGGCCAGGCAAAGTAATCTGAGTACTTCCCAGCTCCCGGCGCTAACGCAGATACTTGTTTCTGGTAAACCAAACTTTTTCGACAACTTGCTTTTGAGTTCTAGACTCCCATCCTCAGGAAGACGGTTAAGGTTAAAAATGGCCTGTTTCATTGCCTCGATTGCAACTGGGAACGGACCATACGCTGGCTCATTGGTATTGAGCTTGACTACCTTAGTGACTTTATGTTTTTCCAGTTCCTGGGCGAACTTTCCTCCCAGGATGTAAGGCGGAATGGCGTTTATTTCATCACGAAAAGTGATCATGGCTACACCCCCTTTAAAGAAGCCAGATAAAGTGAAGCCCTAACTTGCCTGCCTGCGGTAGGCAGGGTCGCCCGCTCCACGGGAGATTGAGGGTTACCCCTTATAATGACAACTTTGTGCAAATTTGTTTATTTCATCACAAATTTGTCAAAAATCATGGATATCCAGTCAAGAGACAGATTTAATAATCTTTTTAAATACAACGATATATAGGCTTTAAATAACCGGCATGGAATTTGCTTTTTTCATTAAAAAGGGGCAACTATGGAAAGAAAGGAGGGGGAAGTATTCAAAAGGGTTTTAGATGGGGCGGAATATACAATTAAGAAAATTGCGAATAGAATGGTTGTCCTCGAATCAAAAGATGGAAAGAACCAGATATTAACAGAAGTTGATAATCTAAAAATAAAATCATTCTATCTCCCCATCATATTACCCAATCCTTCTCTGCCATGATGGAAAAAGAGACCTATACCGTTAGCCCCTCTTGATTTTTTTAACTAAATCTCTTCCAGCTCTTTCGATTAATTCTTCCATATTTAACATATCCTCCCATTATTTTATTTTAAAAGAGATTCTATTGACTTTGCCACAAAAATTTTATAGGCTAAGCTTAAAAAAGAATAAAAGGAGGATGTGATGACTAAGTTAAAGACGGAAATTAAGACCCTATTTGAGCAGCAGTTAGCGGTTATTGCTACGGCGAGTAAAGATGGAACCCCTAATCTTGGGCCCAAGGGCTCCATGCATGTTTTTGATGATGAAACGCTTGCCTATTCGGAAGGGACGGCCGAAAAAACGCTAAGAAACCTCAAGGAAAACCCAAAAGTAGCCGTAATGGTGGTGGATCGAGAGAAGGTAGACGGCTATCAGGTCAAGGGGACTGCAGAATTATTGACCTCGGGGGATTTCTTTGAAGAGGTAGCAAAGAAGCAAGAACAAAGGAAGAGGCCGCGGCCGAAATATGTGGTAAAGATTAGAATTGAAGAGATTTACTCTGTCAAACCAGGCATGACTGCAAAGAAAATTGCCTAAAAGCTATACTATTTTGATTCTTTTAAAAAATGTTCACTAACTAAGGCCACCGTCGGAATACCCCTTGTTCAAAAAAGTTTATGCGACAAGGAGCTTGGGCAATTTACTTATATCATCAACTTCCTCAAGGTCGATGATCATCTCAATGGCTTTTTCTACCTTCTCCTTGGATAAAGTCATTGAAGCATAAGTAGCACATCTTCTGAAATTCTCCATGGTCTCTTCTATGCTAATCGGATTCTTTGGATTACCTCGTGCAAAATCTATCCTCTTTGAAAAACTCTGGCCATACTTTGTCCTTATCTCAACTATAGAGGGCGTCGACATCAAGCTTGTCTCCGATAATCGATGGTCAATTTCAACCTTCACCCTCTCTGCCATCTGCTGAATTTGCTGGTTCTTTAACCCTTCTTTGGTAAAATCACCAATGAATACATTCCGCTTTACTATAGCCGTTGCAACGCCCCAGGGCAGGCTGAACTGAGCATCCACATCTCCCTGTGGATGGCGACTCTTCTCGCCCAAATCAGTACCCCCTCCATGTGTGATGATGGGATTGCGATCACTCTCAAAAACGGTAACAGCCACAATATCCTCTGGTCTGATATCATGTTCACTAACTAACTCCAGAGCTGCATTAATAGACGCATGCATACCACGACAACAGGGATAACCCTTTGGCCCAATATCGACCATCTCATATCTCTTTCCTAAATCTTTGGTCAATTGTTCCATATCCCCTTCCTCCTGATGATAGGTGTGAAAATAGCCAAAATGACCTTGCAAAATGTTCCTGTTGGCCTTAAAACCTTTACCGGCTAACAAAGCGGAAAAGACACCGGACTTGCCTGCCAATCCCGGCGTTAACCGTTTAGTTAAGGAGGGCGAAGATATGCCAATGCCGCTTGGGCAGACTTGGCAGTATGCAATGCCCAAAGCATCCATCATCTGTTCGTGTTCAAGATGAAGTATCTTGCCCACTGCTGCAGCAGAGGCAAAACACCCAATCACAGGAGATAAAGCATGAGCAGGCTTTGGATTAATAGCCAAAGCAATCCTAACCCCGAGTTCAATCCCTAAGCAGACTGCAGTTATGAACTCCTTTCCATTGACTCCTTTCTGCTCCCCAATGGCTAAAGATGCAGGAACGACAACGACACCACTTTTGTAGTCAGTTCTATCATCGTTCATACAAAAGTCAAGGGCATGAGCCATTGTACTGTTAGATAATGCCGCATGAATGGCTGGAATCTTCCCGCCGTAGACCAAAATAGTGCTTTCTGATTTTCCACCCCAATCCTTGGCCAGATCGACAACCATCTTGCATCCTGGGCAATCCGATCCTCCTATTGCAGTTGCAATGGTATGAAGGATGTGCTGCTTAGTAGATGCAATAGCTTCTAAGGGCAAGTCTTCATATCTCGTTTTTATTATATGGTTCACCAAAGGCCCACTGACATCCATTTTTTATCTCCTCCTTAGAAATCTAAGTTGTTAACTCCTTCTCTATTGAAAATATACAGAGAACCAAGATAGCCCCTGACCCACACAGGTTCTTCAACATATTACCGGATCCATGTCCATAAAAGCACTGTGACTTAATAAAGCCAAACCCGGACCCATTCGCCCTAACCCTCTTGGCAAAGGAAGATTATACTTCCTCCAAGTCTCGCACCAAAGTTGATCAAGCCGTACAAAATATTCCAGAGGGGGTGGCTCATTTTTAGCTAAGGCAGAAAGGGGCGATATATTCCATTGGTTATACCTGACCACTACCCCATGCGACATGAGGAACTCAAAACCTTCTTTCATCGACTTCAAGCCCGAGGAGATGGTTTTAAACCCATAGGGCTGGGCTAACTCCACACCAGCAACAAGACCAGGGGTTACATTTCCTTCACCGAAAATATCTACAGAATCCACCACTCGCCTAATCCATTCGTCTCTGCCCACATACCTCTCCTTTCCAGGGCATATCATCTTAAAGAGATCCTTATCCCATACCTCAATCTGACCATGATGAACATCTACTCCTACAGCTCGATATCGTTTGAGGGTTTCCTTATCTTTAGGCGCGGTCTGTAATATGATAGGCAACCTCCCCCCCGCCTCATTTCTGATAGCTTCAACATATTGAAGAAAGAAGTTTTCCTCATTCTTGCCGGCTATTTCCCCTAAGATCACTCCGCCAGTAATAAGAAAGGAGTAAGGTTTTAGCCTAACCTCTCCATACATTTCTTCTTTAAATTGAACAGCCTCTTTCGCTGCCTTTACGACTTGGTCCACTGGCTTATAGGCCTTTGGGAGTGAAAATTTGCCATGCTTTGACCCTTGCCTAAGATTTTCATTTATGTCACAGAATTTGCATTCCTCTTTCTCTCCCCAGAATTGGCAACTGCGATAAACAGTGATAAAGGCGCATGGGCCAGCAAAAGCCAAGATGTCGCAATACTTTGTCCCATCCTCGAATGTTTTGAAGAACCAATCAGGGGCAGGAGGATAAGAGACTTTCGCCATGAAAGAACCATCTTCATAAACACCAAGATCCCCGTCGATGACATCGACCCTATAGGGTGAATTTATATTAAACCGAACCTGAAGGCGTGTCTTTCTCAAATCGTAAGGGCCACCCAGTATATCGAGGTCTTCTGGTGCTTTAAAAGGCTCTTCCCCCAATTGGTCATACTTGACTTTATCATAAGTAAATAGTCGATATGACTTTACTCGAGACCCTTCTGTTTTATCCAGGGCTGCCTGGCTAAACTTCAAGCCCAGACGAAGCATATCGTTCTTAACAATGGCTTCTTTAGGGACATTTGAAAAATTTTTAAAGCAAGATTCCAGCTCATCTATTCTCGATTGCATTGCTTTCCTTGACCCCCTTTTGTCTCTCCACTCGATTATGTCAATGGAATAATTGGAACATTCATATAACCATTTTTTAATAATCTTATCCCTAATTGTAATTTCATGTCAATGCCAATTCTCATCTTCCCCATTTGTCTAATTTGTACAAGGGTTTGACATGAATAAGAAGATTTGTTATAAGGTTTCTTTAATATCCATTATGGAGGGAGGTGGAAAATGATGCAAGGGCGAAGGGTAGATGAATTAGAATCGTTTTTTAATCGTTATACCGATGTTCCTCGCGAGGTAATCGTAAAGGATGACTTATTGCGGTTAGGTTTGGGTTTCACCGATCGAGCACTGGAGGGGCTCAAACATTGTCGGGTAAAGTCATACCGGCTATTTACTTATGATAAGGTTAAATCCGAGCGTCTTATTAGTAAGGGAGAACTGTTCAAGGCACCCGAAGACATAGACTTTTTTGGGGGGCCTTATAATCTTCGAATTACAAACGTACAGGTAAGGAATAATCCCGATTCCCCATACCAGGTGGATGTCATTGATGGTCGGGTACTGATCGTAGAGAATGGGAATACGATAGCAGAAGTAAAGCCCATTCCAGCCCCGAATTACTATTCTAAAACATTTGAAGATGGCTCAAAGTATCCCGATATTGTTGCCATGGCTAATTGCGTCGCTTTTGCTACGGTTTTCACCATATGCCAGTTATGGGGTGAAAAAGAGGAGTGTAAGTTCTGCGATATAAATGAAAATGTTAGGCAGATAAGGAAGCATGGCAAGCTTACCATCCCCAAGGCTTATAAGCCGATTGAGCAGGTAAGGGAGGTGATGGAGGAGATTTTTCTTAGGGAGACAAACTGGAGCGGGAAAAGGCCTCTTGCCTTCATCATCTCCGGTGGGGTAATACTTGACAAATTGGCTGACAAGACAGAAGAAGATTTTTATATCGAATACGTACAAGCGGTAAAGGAGAGGATTGGTGATAGATGGCCTGCCATGGTACAGGTGTTGGCCCGGGATAAGAAGACGCTCCGGAAATTTAAGGAAGCTGGTGTGGACGGCTATCATGCCCAGCTTGAGGTGTGGGATAAGAACCTGTTTAAGATCCTTTGCCCTGGCAAGGAGAAATATGTTGGCTGGGACGAGTGGGTTAGGAGAACAGTAGACGCTGTAGATGTCTTTGGTGAAGGGAATGTGACCCCTGGTTTGGTAGCCGGGGTCGAGATGTGTCAGCCTTACGGGTTCAAAGATGTGGCATCAGCCATAAAATCCACATCAGAGGGCTTTGACTTCCTGATGTCCCATGGTGTAGGGGTAAGATATAATGTATGGAACATCTCCCCCCTTTCTGCCTTAGCGGGGAATAAGCCACCCCCGTTAGAGTATTATATTGAGCTTGATCGGGCCTGGTGTGAGACTTGGAACAAGTATAGGTTACCCCCCCCTTGTGGATTCGGCCCGGTAGGTCCAGGACGAGCCACTACCAGTCATAGTTCTTACCTTGACATGGACCCCGTGTTATGCGGAACACGGTAACAATTTTCTATAATCACTCGTCAAACTGAAAGAGAAGGATGGTACTGAATGTGGGTCAATGGTCTACCAAGGAACCCAGTTTAGAGATGAAAAAAGGAGTTTAAAATGGTCAAACAGATGATTTAAGAATCCCGTTTGGAGGTGATAAGATATGCATATCTTGAGCAAACAAGGATATGATCAGGAGGCTAAGGTTGAAAAGAGGGGGTTATTAATAATTCTATTAAATATATGCCTAATTATGGTATTTGTAGCATTGACCTTTACGGCGGCTTATACTCAGCCGGCTCCAACAAAGAAAGAGCAGGAGAAGGTTTCCATTACTATCTACAGCGCCAGCTTCGGAAGTGCTGCTTATCTCATATGTTTGGCACTGGCAGATACTCTCAACAAGTACCATCCCTGGATCAGGGCTACGGCAATGGAGGCCCTGGGTGGCATGGCCGGAATGAAGGAGGTTATTACTTCCCCGCCTGAAAAGAGGAAGTTATGTTTGTCTTTCAGTACCGATATCAATGTTCCTCAGGCTCAAAAGGGCGAAGCGTATTTCAAGGGTTTCCAATATGATATGAGGCTTCTCTCCAATGCCTATGCCATTTTTCAGCCGATGTTAAGCATCAACCCTAAAATAAGAACCAAAGACGACGTCATAGGGAAGAGGGTTTCATCCAGTGGACCAAAGGGAAGTACGCGTTCCGCTATTGTGGAATATTCTCTTAATGCCTGGGGGATAATGGACAAGGTTAAATACCAGTATATAGATATCCCTGAGACAAAGGATGCAATGGTAGATGGGTTTATAGATGTAAGTGGTGCTGCCGCATACATAAAGCCAGCAGTGCCCTATAGGTTAGATCCTAAACTGGAGGAATTAGTGGCAACAAAGACTGTTTACTTGATACACCTTAGCAGGGAGGATTGGGCAGCCTACCAGCCAAAGGCTGAGTATAAATTTGATTGGGGAATGGTTCCGAAGAATGCTATAAGGCCAGGGATGCCGGAAGAAGAAAAAGGGTCCATAAGGCTGACCAATGGATGGTTTGCTCCGATTGATATGGACCCGAAAATAACATATGAGATAGCCAAGTTTATTTCCCAGCGTCATAAGGATATTGAAAAGCAGTTTCCTGTAGCAGCCTGTACCTATCGAGAAATGCAGGCAACTGGAATATGGACAGAGGATCTTATTCATCCCGGTGCTTTGAAATGGTATAAAGAGGCTGGGATCAAGATCGGAAGATAAGAAGAGAAAGTGATCGGCGATGATTTAACTGGGGGAAATAGGAAAGACAAAAATTAAGACTATCTCTTTCAGGGGACGGCTATTTGGAAAAGGGTTTAAAGTATACCATAGGCGGACTATCAGTGACATTAGCGATCTATTCTCTTGCTTATAGCCAGACGTGGTTCCTTTCAAGCATCAGGCACCAGAATCTCATATTACTCTTTGGCTTGGTTCTCGTCTTCTTAACCACTATGCAAAAGAATAGAAAATTCTTTTGGCCTTGCCTTCTACTTATAATTGCCTCTTTTTTTGCTGCCATTTATGTTCACCTATTCGAGCAGGACCTGTGGGATCGCCAGGGATTCCCGAACACCCTTGATATTGTTGTCGGCATCATAATTATTGTTGCTGTAATCGAGGCTATGAGAGAGGCTTTCGGGTATATCTTGTTTAGCATGGTGCTCCTATCGATTGCCTATCTAATTTGGGGTCACAATTTACCCGGGGTGTTTTATCATCCCCCTATGAAATTAGTCAAAGTGGTTTCTTACTTATCAATTGGTTTTCATGGCATTTACGGGACATTCTTGAGTGCCACAGCACTCTATATTGTGTTATTTATCCTGTTTGGCGGCATCCTCCAGGCAGCAGGGACAAATACCTTTTTCTTTGAAATGGGAAAAATGATTGGTAGGCAATTGAGGAGCGGGATTGCCCAGACAGCAGTCATCAGTAGCATGTTGGTCGGAATGTTTACCGGGACAGCAATGGGGAATGTTGCTCTTACGGGGAGCTTCACCATCCCGCTTATGAAAAGGTTTGGGTATGCCCCAGAAGAAGCCGGTGCAGTTGAAGCATCCGCCTCATCCGGGGGACAGATTATGCCTCCTGTATTAGGCGCCGCTGCCTTCCTTATGGTTGCCATAACTGGGATACCTTATGTTACGATATGTTTCCGGATCCTCATCATTGCCATTCTATATTACTTGGGTGTAGGGATAGGTTTGCAGCTACTCGCTTGTAAAAAGGGTATTCCCAAGCAAGAAATAGCCTATGACTTAGGGATTATAATAAAGAGAGCGCCACTGTTCGTTATTCCAGTTGGTATTATTATAGCATTGCTCGTTATGGGTTATTCTCCCCAATATGCCGGATTTTGGGCAATAATTGCTACGATAGCTGTAAGTTTCACCAGTAAAGCCACGGCCCTCACCTTTCGCCGATTCGTGGATGGCTGTAAAGATGGGGCTAAATCGGCAATGGGTATTATAGCTACTTGTGGTGGTTTAGGGGTAATATATACTGTTCTGACGGTTACGGGGCTGGGTGTTAAGATTGGGCAGATGGTGGAGGTCTGGAGCATGGGAAGCCTGACCGTGGCCACATTTATCACTATGGGGCTTTCCATTCTTATTGGCTGCGGAGCTCCTACACTGGCAGCCTACGCTCTGGTAGCAATAATAGTGGCACCCTTCCTGGTCAAACTCGGGATGGATTTGTTAACAGCCCATCTTTTCTGTTTCGTTTTCGCTACATTTTCCGCAGTCACTCCTCCTGTTGCACCGGCAGCAATTGTTGGCTCAGGTATGGCAGGAGGGAATTATTTCAAGACCGCATTCATAGCAATGAAGTTATGCGCCATGGCTTATGTCTCAGCCTGGTTAATGACGCTAAACTCGGCATTGACAGGAGTATTCAATGACCTGCTGAATGGTATAATTACATTAATCTCTGCCTGTTTCATTACTGTGCTACTGCAAGTAGTAAATTTTAGTTACCTTTTTCGAAAGATAAATCCTTTACTCAGGGGGGTATTTGTTGCAGCTACTCTCAGTTTAATAGCCTATATTGCAACATTAACTATGTGGTTCTTTTGCATTGGTGTAATCCTTTGTATTTTAGGTATCCTTTGGCAAAAATATTCAGAGACCTAAGAGCCGACATAGTTAAAGAAGGCTATCTTTGGTGGTAAAGAGTAGATAGATGGAAAAAATGAGGAAAGGAGGTGATCCAATATGGAGATTTTAAGCCCAGTGGCTGAAAAGAAGATAATGGCAGCACAGGTGCTTTCCAGCCTGGACAATATTTACGGCAAAACAATAGGGATCCTCGATAACGGCTGGCGCTCAGGAGACATCATTATAGGCAAACTGGAGGAATTATTCCGGGCCGAGAGTGTTCGTACCTACCGGCAGAGAACAGAAGCTTCGGGACCGGATCCAAAAGAGTTACACGACAACGTTGCTAAAAATTGTGATGCGGCAGTAGTGGTCATAGCTAACTGAGGGTCATGCACGGCGTGGAGTATCCGCGCCGGTATTGAAATGGTAAAAAGAGGAAAACCTACAGTTGTATTCTGTAACGAAAACTTTGTTTCGATGGCAAAGCTGGTGGCCAAGAGTGGAGGTGTTCCTGATCTTCCCCTAATAATTTTCCCATGGAGCACCGACGTGCTACCTGAGGAGGATCTTCGCCAGCTTACCGACAAAGCGTTTAAGGAGGTTATTGCTTCATTGACTCAGGCCAAATCAACGGCATAAGAAGTAAGGCCTTGTCATGAAAGGAGGACATTCATGGTGCAAAAGCTTAGTGGATCAAAAATTGAAGTAGCTGACTCTCTGGAAGCTGTTTACGATCTGGTGACTGAACGGCGTTGGGGAGATGGATTGCCAGTTATTCCGCCTACGGAAGAGAGGGTGATGAAGATGTTTGAGGGTCTTGATAAAGATCCAGACGATGTTATTGGCATTATGCCCCCAGCTAATAATGATGTCACCGTAGAAAAGGTCGCCATCAATGCGGTGATGGCTGGCTGTCTCCCTGAATACATGCCTATTCTGATTGCCGCCATAGAGGCGATGGTAGAGCCCGATTTTAATCTACACGCAGTACAGGCTACCACCAGTCCTGTAGCTCCCCTGCTTATTATTAACGGACCGATAAGAAAAAAAGTGAACCTCAACTGTGGCAGAGGGTGCTTCGGGCCAGGTTGGCGGGCTAATGCCACTATAGGGCGGGCTATCAGGTTAATATTAATAAATATAGGTGGGGCCTTAATCGGTGATATCTCTAAATCGACCTTTGGTTCACCAGCAAGGTATAGCTTTTGCATTGGGGAAGATGAGGAGAATAGTCCCTGGGACCCATTGCATGTGGAAAGGGGTTATGAGAAGGGCGTAAGCACGGTAACGGCTGTTGCCGTAAACTCCTTTATCAATAGCATGACGCAGGTCCGCCCAGGATTCTCAGAGTCAAATACATATTTGATGTTAGCCGCTACGAGTCTGGCTTTGCCCGGGAGTGTTACTGTCCAGGATGTCAGAGGGCCGCAAGTAGTTGTGTTTACGAGCGGTCAAGCTAATGTGCTCAATAAAGCTGGATTTGCTAAGAAGGGCTGTAAGGAATTCTTGTGGAACCATGCCCGGTTCCCAGAGGAGAAACTCTATGGTGCGCATGCTTGCATGAAGGATCCAAAGGTTGTTAATGGAATGGTGTTATGTTGCCCGGAACCTAATGATATTCTGATTGTTGTGGCTGGAGCACCGGAGACTTATCATGTGTTAGCGCTGCCAGGCTGGAGTAATATGGGAGCAATAACCAAGGTGATTAGGGAAAAAAAATAGATTGACGGTAAAACCTTTAAAGGAAAAGAGTTAAATCTCGGGAAGGTGATGTTGCTGAAGAGTTGCGTGCTGTAAAACAGCACGTATGGTTCTACGAAAGACATTAAATAATCAAAAGGAGGTCAAAAAATGTTTACTCAACAAAGAGAGAGAAAGTTTGGGCGCCGGCTGATAGTGTCATCGCTGATATTAGTTCTAATGTTAGTAGTTACCTTGTTACCCAATAACGCACCAACCCAGGAAAAGAAAATTGTTCTTGATATTTACCACTTATATAGCGTAGATTCTTTTGAGCGTGGTTACCTGAAGTACTTTATGGATGAGATAACCAAACGCAGTAAAAACCGCATTACCTTTAAAGAACATCCTTCCGGGGAATTTGGTTTTTTAAAAACTGATGCCCATGATGCCTGTGTGAATAATGTCTACCAGATATTCAACTTGCCTGACAATTACTTAGAGGGCGTATCTCCAGTGGCAAACGGCGCTTACATGCCGTTTCTGATAGAGAATTGGGATGAGGCAAAAATTGTAACTGAATTATCTCGCACTTATCTTAATGACTTTGTGACCAAAAGGTGGAGCGAAGTTCAATTATCTTGTAATGCCTTTCCGTTACACCAGTTGATGAGTGCTAAGCCGGTCAGAAAATTAGATGACCTGAGAGGCTACAAAATAAGACTGGCCTCGTCGTCACAGGTGCCAATATACAAAGCATTGGGTGCTACTCCGGTAACCATAATGCCGGGCGAGGTAAGTGTAGCTATGACGCAGGGTGTTGTGGATGGATTGGTGAGCAATCCCCATTTCGCCATCCAATACGGAGCTTTTGAGTCAGTCAAATACTTGTACCTTATGAACATTGGCTCTCCGACTTTTTCTACCTGGATGTCAAAGAAGGCGCTGGAATCTCTGCCAAAGGATTTACAAGCCTTATTCCCACAGGTTGGTAAGGAAATGGAGAACATGATATGGAAAGATAATTATATTGCAAAAGTTATTAAAGAGACATATCCTAAACATGGTGTCAAGGTTGAACCGATGCCTAAGCCTGTCCTGGACAAGATGAAGGAAATAGCAATACCAGGAATTTGGGAAGATTGGGCGGCGAAGGGTGGCCCTGAATGTCAAGCATTTCTTAAAAAGGCCCGGGAAGCGCTAAAAAAATAGGTCAGATGACTCAATTTTTTTTCTACTGGAAACGCACTAACAGTTTTGGTCAGTGATCCCTGTTAGAAAGGGTGGGCTTTGACCGCGCCCTCCTGCCTACCGCAGGCGATAAGAAGCTGATGCGATTTATTATATCATCCATCGCCGTACCTGTCTGCCCCCGCCTGCCGGACGGGCAGGGACAGGCAGGAATGGCGGGGCTTTATTACGGGGTGAAAAGAAATGGTTTCTTGTAAGAGACCAATAATCTTATTTTCTCAATGAAAGTAAGCGATCGGTATGCAGGTATGGTCCATCGCTTTATAGTTTTTTATCAATCTGGAATAACTTTGACAGTCAGTTCTAAAAGAAGAAAGGCAGGTGTTTTGGTATTGCAGAAGGCAAAAATTGATTTCTATTTATGGTTGACCGATAGCATTATGTCTTACTCATCAAGGATATGCACATTGCTTACTCTTCTATGTGCCATATTTGTCGGTGTAGGGGCCTTTTTAAGATACAGTATAGGTTGGGCTGTATTGGGCGGGGACGAAGCAGGAGGGTGGTTTGTGGCTATTACTACCTATCTCATGTTGGGCTTCATTGCAAAAGAAGGCGGACATATAAAGGTAACACTGTTCGGCGAACGTTCATCCGTGAAAGTGAGAAGGGTTATTGAAATGTTTAATTTGGTTTTACCCCTGTTTTCATTGTTATTTTAGGGTTTTTTATCACGAAAATGCTAATAGACGCATGTGTAAACAAAACGAACCTGCCAGGGATACTGCAACCACCTCAATTTGCGATTCAAATTTGGATGCTTATAGGTTTAGTCTTATTTCTTCTGGCAGTTATTGGAGAGTTCCTCAGGCTGCTCAAAAATAAGAAGCCTTCCGGGGCTGTTAAAAAAGATGACGAAGAAAAACAGTAAACCCCGCAATCCATATTAAAATACGGGGCTTTATCGGGTGCGGTGTAAATGCCCCGATGAATGAACTATTACCTTGTGCCATCATGTGTTTAATCAGCATAAATTGAGATCTTGGGTGGATACAAATGAGTGAAGCCAGTATTGTTGTAGCTGCTATTTGTGCTTTTGGATCAATGATCGTGCTTATTCTTGGCGGGATATATATTTCCGTTGCCTTGGGGCTTATTGGGATAGTGGTGGTCTATCTGGGAATGGGTCCCAGTGCATTAAATATTTTATCCCATGTAGCATGGAATAGTCTCGATAGCTTTGTCCTGCTTGCGGTGCCACTTTTCATGCTTATGAGTGAGGTTCTTATCAGGGCTGGGGTAGTAGAGAGTCTTTTCAAAGGGCTACTCCCATTCCTTGGATGGAGCAGAGGTAAGATTTTACATGTCGTTGTATTGGGGGGTGCGATATTGGGGGCTTTATGTGGTTCAGCGCTGGCTATTTCAGCTACCCTAACGAATGTTGCCTTTTCCTACATGAAAAGAGAAAATTATGATGAGAGTGTTTCACTTGCGACCATAATTGCGTCAGGACCATTGGGTTTTCTCATTCCTCCGAGCATACCATTTATTATTTACGGCACAATTACATCCACCTCAGTGAGCAAACTTTTCATGGCTGGGATAATGCCGGGAATCCTTTCGGCAATCCTGTTCATGGCTTACAACGAGATTACGGTGAGGTTAAAACCTCGCATAGTCCCGGCTATAGCAACTGATGGCAGTCGGGAACTCAACTTTAAAGAATTAATGTCGGCTTCTGCCACCCTCATACCACCATTTATATTGATTATCATTATACTGGGCAGCATTTATGGCGGAGTTGCCACACCTACAGAGGCAGCAGGGGTAGGTTGTATTGGAGCATTTATCTTGGCAGCCGCACGCCGAAAATTAAACTGGAAATTATTAATGGATAGCGCATCAAGTGCTATACAGCTAACGGCGACTATTTCCTGGATTCTTGTGGGAGCCCAGATTTTCTCCTTTGCCATGGCATCCATGAGAATACCAGCTACCTTAGCCGAAATTGCTACCAGGTTTAGCACATATCCAGTAATAATAGAGATTTCTATTTTTACTATATATTTTATTCTGGGATGCTTCGTAGATTCTATTTCGCTTATTATGCTTACAACGCCGATTACTATGCCGATTATTAAAGTCCTCAGGATAGATCCCCTCTTCTTCGGGGTAATATTAGTCCTTTTTTGCAACATCGGCCAGATGACACCTCCATTTGGCGCAAGTCTTTATGTTGCCTCTGCTACATCTAAAGTGGATTTAACTCGAATCATACCTGGCCTTCCTCCATATATCATTTTATACATTGTAGTTGTAGCCTTACTCATGCTATTTCCTGAAATTAGCCTTTTTATAATTCGGTAGTTTTTTGAAGTTTAAAGACTTCCAAGGTATCTTTGAAGGTACAAAACAGCCTTAGCGCCATCCTCCACCGCTGTTGAAATTTGCATCGGTGATTGATAATGAAAGCCGGCTGGCCACTGGATCACCTTCATTTGGGACGACGTATTGCTAAGACTAAAGGTATCGCTACCGCGTATGAAGCCAAAAACATAACAAAAGTCCAGTAATAAGTATTCATGGTGTCATACATATATCCTGCCAAAAAAGGACCAATGGCACAACCAATGCTATGAAAGAGGATAATAACTCCAAATATGGTGCCATAGGAGGTTAAGCCAAAATTAATGTTTATAAGCATTGACATCGTCGGTAACCAGCCACCATTACCGAGCCCTTGAAGAGTCGCATATAACCATAGAATTGCTATAGGCGATGTTGATCTCACACACATAAGTATAATTGTGGCAACCTCCAGCAGAACAAAGCTAATGGCACAAGCGTATTTCGCTTGGATCCGGTCGCAAAGCCAACCAAAAACGAATTTGCCGATAGCGCTCCCAAGGCCGATAACAGTAAGGGCAATAGATGCCGCCGATAGAGAGAAACCGATATCCTGAAGGTGAGGGACTTGATTCTGGAAGATTCCCAGGGAAGCAAAACTATTGATAAAAAAAATGATCCCAATTAGCCAGAAAGCCGAAGTGCCCAGGGCTATTTTTAAGCTGAACCCTGTGGAGGCTGGATAAGACGATTTTGCTTCGATTATATCCCCAGAGACTGTTATACCATCAGGGCAAAGTCCCATATCTGCTGGCTTTGTCCTTGCTACAAGTAATGCTAAGGGGATGAGTACCCAGGCGAATATAGCTAAGGTCAGATACGAGGCTCGCCAGCCCCAATTAGGTATAAAGTAGCTTCCGATAAGAGGTGCCATCACTAATACACCGGCACCCATGCCGGTTGACATTATGCCGAGAGCGGTGCCTAAGCGTTTTTTGAACCAATATGAAACTATGGTACTTGCCGATACTTGACCTATGCCTGCTGTCCCTATTCCCACGATAGTGTAAGCGCCGTAAAAATGCCATAGGCTCTGTATAAAATTTAGTGAGATAAAGCCAAGACCTAATAGAAAAGCACCTAAAGAGATAATCCGCCTCACCCCGTAACGGTCAATTAAGCCCCCAACGAAGGGTGCCGCCAAGCCCGTGAGAAGGGAAAAAATAGTGAAGGCAACCATTATCTCGCCTCTGCCCCAGCCAAACTCTGCTTGAAGGGAGTTGACAAATAGGCTGAAAATACCAACGCCACAACCTGCGGAGATGAAAATACTTAAAAAAGCAACTAACAATACCCAATAGCCATAAAAGACTCTGGGCCTTTTTGAAATAGACATCGTCATTATGCTACATTCCAAAGCCCAATATATTTCTTACACAGGTGAAGTTCTTTTAATAATTCTTGGCTTGAACGGAATTCATAACATGGAGATATCAAAGCACAATTCAAAACCAATTCTGTAAAAAGTGACTGGTAACTTTTTAAAAGTATTTCTGGGGCATGATACTAATAGAAAAGTAAAAGTTTTTAATCAGTTCTCTATCATTCCTCCATATTTTTGCTTTACTATGAAGATAGACAGCCAAAGATAAGTGACGAAAATATGGAGAAAAATGAAATGATAAAACTTCGCTTTTGTATGGTTTGAATATATGAAAAATGGAGTTTTATGTCAAACAAAAAGCCCCAAGATATGTAACCCCTCAGAAGGTGTGAAAAAATTGACGGGGTTTTCTGATGAAGCTCTTTTCTTGCTTAAATGTGGCCATCGGCCTCATGGTTCAAGAATTTTATGTTTAAAAAATGCTTGACAAAAAATCTGTTTTGT
>Ga0194112_10001288_pt1 | contig 36922 bp, 41 predicted proteins | sample TA2MahC400mmetaG_FD_146191 | JGI IMG/M metagenome (GOLD analysis project Ga0194112, IMG submission 146191) | Freshwater microbial communities from Lake Tanganyika, Tanzania - TA2015016 Mahale Deep Cast 400m | ecosystem: Environmental > Aquatic > Freshwater > Lake | place: Tanzania: Lake... | reverse complement strand
GGAGCAGGTTGTCTCCTTTCCCCCTGAATAAATTCAAATTCAGGAGAAGGATGTGCGGCTTGAGCCGTTCGGCTGCCAAAAGCGCCTCCAGCCCGTTTCGCGCCACTCCCACGACCGAGATTCCTTTCGGTCAATGGGCCTTGCCTTGACTCGCCTTGCCGTGTCCGTCTTAGCTCGCGGCTTTTAGCTCATAGCTGATCGCTTTCTTTATCCCTATCAGCAAAATTGCCATGAGCTGAATTGCCAATCCGGGAAGATTTTCTGGCGCGTTTGGATGAGCTTTACCGGTGGGTTGATATCTATTAAAGATCAAAACAAGGGGAACCGGCGATGAGAGGACTTTATGGTTTGTTGATAGTATTCGGAATACTGATTGCGCTGACTGGCCGCGAGAGCAGTTCCCGTGATCAATCGGTCGTGGTCACCAGGGAGCATGATGGTCAAACTGTGACCGTCAGGAATGGGGTAGATTAAGATGTTGTTTTATCGGGCAATCCGACAACCGGCTACCAGTGGGTGGTTGCCGAGACTGAAAGCTTTATCCTGCCATTTGTGGACTCCACATATGAACCTGGCTCGAACGAGATCGGGGCGGGAGGAACGTACACGTTCCACTTCAAGGCTATCACTTCGGGCTTGGTGCGCCTGCGCTTGGTGTACAAAAGGTCCTGGGAACCAGTCCCGATCGAAACATTTTCCCCTAAGGTGAGGGTCAATCCATAGAGGGGAGCAAACAATATCATGGCTCCACGATGTTGCCTTCTTGGTTATTCGCTGGGAAGATTTCTGGGAGGATGGAATCCCCGTTTGAATATTTACCCATAAATTTGTCGTGCACCCATCCCCGCCCCGTATTGACAGGCTGGCCTTTTTTTGTTATTATCGAAAATCGATAACGAACTTGGATAATTAGGATGCAAGACAAAGACCTATATTCAGGACTGATCCGGCTGCATATCCTCTACCATGCCGGAGAAGGGCCTATATTCGGCCTGGAAATAATCCAGGAGTTGGCTCGCCACGGCTACCAGCTTTCTCCTGGGACCCTCTACCCCCTCCTTCATGGCATGGAAAAGAGAGGATATCTACGCTCGGAGACCCGCAACGTTTCCGGCCATTTTCGTCGCATTTATAAGATTACCCCAAAAGGGAAAAAGGCATTAACCCGGGCCAAGGAAAAAGTAAGGGAACTTTTCGGGGAACTTTTTGAAGGGTATAAGGGTTCACGATTTTGATCTTCGCTTTAAAGGAGCGAATCTATAAAGATGGCAAAGGCACAAGAAAAAAAACAAAGGAAGATATTTCTCGATCAACCCGTCAAGATGGCTCTGCTCTTTTTCCATTTCCTTGGCTTCGCAGGCTGGTATGGCGCGGTCGCCATGGGGGTGAAAGTTCCAGCCCTTTTCCCTGCGGTGACCACGATTTCCGGACTCCTTCTTACAGTCAGGGAATTATACAAGGACGGATTGGTATGGCTGATCGTGACCGAGGGATACTTGACCACTCTAAAGGTCCTCCTGCTGATTATCGCCTGGTACTTTAAGGAATTTGAATTTTTCCTTTTCCACCTCGTAATTTTATGCGGAATTCTCAGCGCGCATCTTCCCGAGAAAATTCGAGAAAAGAGGTTTTTTTTAAATGGAGGGAAAATAGCGCAATGATGGAATACCTTGTAGTCTGCGGGGTGGCCTTGGTCCTCTCTGGACTCACCCTATTTTCCGGTTTTGGCCTGGGAACGATCCTTATGCCGGCTTTTGCCCTCTTCTTTCCTATACCAATCGCTGTTGCGGCCACGGCTGTGGTGCATCTGGCCAATAACCTTTTCAAAGTGTTCTTAGTGGGCCGCAGGGCGGATGTTTCGGTAGTCGCACGGTTTGCCCTGCCTGCGTCTTTGGCAGCCGTTCTGGGAGCCTTTCTCCTTACAGCCTTTGGGCAATGGCCTGCTTTAATCACCTACCAGGTCGGAGGTCGAATTTATGAAGTGACCCTCCTGAAGCTGGTCATCGCGGTTTTAATCATCTTTTTCGCCTTCTTTGAACTGCTTCCCCGCTTTCAGAACCTGGCTTTCGACCGCAAGTACCTTCCTTGGGGGGGCCTCCTTTCCGGTTTCTTTGGCGGCCTTTCGGGCCACCAGGGCGCCCTGCGTTCGGCCTTCTTGATCAAGGCCGGGCTTAAAAAGGAAGTCTTCATCGGTACAGGAACGGTCTCGGCGGTGATTGTGGATATTGTCCGGCTGGCGGTATACGGGGTGAGCTTTTATGCCGCCAAGCTTGGAACCATTCCTGCGGAGATGTTCGGCCTGGTCCTGGCGGCCACTCTGGCAGCTTTCCTGGGCGCTTTCTTGGGGGCCCGGATGATGAAAAAGGCGACCCTGCGCACGGTTCAATTCATCATCGGAGGGCTGCTAACGATGGTTGGCTTGGGCATGGCCGTGGGGATTCTATAACCCGGGTATTTCATCACGTTCCGACTTCTACCCAGCGCCCCTGCCCTGCACTAAAATCTATACCGCATTTTGCCCGGCAAACCATATTCTTTTTTCCTTGACATCCTCCAGCGCTACGCTTATAAAAACATATCGCTTGATTTTGCGTGGAGGGGAAAATGGATATTCGGTTTAAGGTTTGGTTGGAAAAGGGCGGAGAAGTGGTGGTTGGGAACGGCAAAGTTGGTCTTTTAAAGATGATTGCAGACCTGGGCTCAATCCAAAAAGCGGCTGATAATCTGGGAATGTCCTACCGGCATGCCTGGGGCATGATTCAGAAAATCGAAAAGCGCTCGGGAATAAAGTTTGTGGAGACCCAGGTGGGGGGTAGAGAGGGTGGAGGAGCTCAATTAACTCCTCCAGGGCAAGAATTTTTAAAACAATATTTCTCCTTCAGAGAAGGACTCAACGAATCGATAGAAAAAAAATTCAAGGCCAAGTTCAAAAAATAAATTTGGTCGCCAAGAATTGGCGGAGATCAAACATGAACCCATTCCTCTCTTTCTGAAAGAAGAACTTCAGCAAGGAATTCGAGGAGCCAGAGAATGCGAGTATTCGGCAATGAATATAATCGGATGGAATTGGCCGGAGCCTTCGGCGACCTGGGCACCTTCATTCCTTTTGTCGCCGCCTACATCACCCTCAACAAGATGGACCCCCTGGGTATTCTCCTCTCTTTCGGGATCTTTAAAATTTTCGTCGGGCTGTACTTCAAGACCCCCTTTCCCGTCCAACCCATGAAAGCCATCGGAGGAATGGCCATCGCCCATCCAGAAACCATCACTCAGGGAATGATCTGGGGGTCGGGGATCTTCACGGGTGTATTCTGGCTCGTCCTGGGGATCAGCGGAGCAGTTTCCTGGCTGCAAAAGATTACGGCCAAGCCCATCGTCCGGGGCATTATGCTGGGGTTGGGCCTGGGTTTCATGCTCGACGGCCTGGGAATGATGAAGGCCCAGCCGTTCATGGGAGTCGCGGCTTGCGCCCTCACCTTCTTTCTCCTTTCTTTTGAAAAGGTCCCGGCTATGCTCATCCTTTTGGCCTTCGGTATCGGGACGGAGGTAATCTTTAATCCAACCCTATCTGCCGAACTTAGCCGGATCTCTGCCGGCCTGCGGCTTCCTGAAATTCACCTCAACAGGATCGACTGGCAGGACTTGCTGGCCGGGGTTTTAATCCTCGGCCTTCCCCAGGCCCCTCTCACCCTGGGAAACGCCATCATTGCCACGGCCGAAGAAAATAACGAGCTCTTCCCCGACCGTCCGGTGGAGGTCAAAACCATTGCCGTCAATCATGGCGTTATGAACCTCTTCAGCGCCGCCGTAGGCGGGATTCCTCTCTGCCATGGAGCGGGGGGCATGGCCGGTCATGTCCGGTTCGGGGCCCGGACCGGCGGAGCCCTGGTGATTCTGGGCGTGATCGTGCTCCTCCTGGGCCTCTTTTTCAGCGACTCCATTTCCACAATCCTGAAAGTTTTCCCCCCTTCTATCTTGGGGGTCATTCTCTTTTTTACCGGCCTGGAGCTGGCCTCGATCGCCCGAGATATCGGCAACCAGAAGCCAGATGTCTATGTCATGCTGGTCACCGCGGGACTGGCTATGTGGAACATGGGGATTGCTTATCTCGCAGGTCTCATTCTATACTACGCCATCAAAAAGAAGATATTGAAGGTCTGATAATTCCTGGGGTAAAAAAACCTTCTTGTTAATTTCCCCAAATGATTTCTCTATAGAATCAATGCTTCCCCTATCCCTGCTTTTCAAAAGATTTCTTAAAATCGGAGCCACGGCTTACGGCGGTCCGGCCATTGCCGCACACATGAAAGACGCCGTGGTGAAAGAGCACGGTTGGATGAAGGAGGCGGATTTTCTCCAGGCCCTGGCCTTCTGCCAGATACTGCCAGGCCCTCTCTTTCTGATGCTCTCGGCCTATATCGGGTACCGTCTCCGGGGAATATGGGGGGCTTTCTTGAGCGCCGCGGCCTTTATTTTCCCATCTTTTCTCCTGGTTGTTTTTCTTTCAATCTTCTATTTTCAGTGGGGCAATATTGGGGTCGTCCAGAATCTTTTCAAAGGCTTGGGGGCGATCATCGTGGCCCTCGTTCTCCATGCGGTCATCAGCTTCGGCAGACCGATTCTCCCCGTCGGGAAGATGATCCTGATCGCTGTTCTTTCCTTTTTCGGGTTTCTCCTGCGATGGAACATCCTTCTGGTTTTCATCCTGGCCGCCGGTCTTGCCCTCCTCCTCCGGGTACGGACTGCGAAAGTCGATCCCACGGATCCCTCTTCCGTGGCGATATCTCCCCGGCGGAAAGGAGAAGATTCCCTTTTTCTGGGAGGCCTGGCTATTTTTTTGGGGGGGATTTACCTGACCTGCTTTTATTTTCAACCCCAACTCGCCGGGTTCTTCCTCACGCTGGCCAAGATCGGTGCGCTCTCCTTCGGCGGGGCTTTCACCATCATCCCTCTGATCCAGTATGAAGTGGTCGACCGTTTTCAATGGGTCACCACCAAGGAATTCCTGGACGGGATCGCCATAGGCCAGGTCACCCCCGGGCCCATCTCCATCACCGCCACGTTTCTGGGCTATAAGCTGGCCGGGTTATGGGGCGCCGTTGTCGGCACCCTGGCCATTTATTTTCCTTCTTTTTTCATTGTGATTCTTCTGATTCCGCAGTATGACCGGCTGCGGGGGTGGGTCAGTGTCCGGAGGGTGCAGCGGGGAATCCTGGCCTCCTTCGTGGCCATGCTGGGGCTTGTATTCTATAATTTCGCGCGGACCGCCTTTGTGGATATCCTCAGCGTGATTTTCACCGCCGGGGCCTTTATCGCCCTCATTAAGAAAGTAGACCTGGCTTACATTCTCTTAACCGGAGCCTTTCTTTCTATCCTGATTTTTAGTTTTATAAAGTGAGCGGACTCCCCTTTCTTTACCTCGCTTAAAAAATGAGGAAGAGAAGGAGGCCGAGAAATTTTCCATCGGGGTTATCGAGACATGCCAAATTGGGTTGAATGGATGGAAGAATAATCCGGAGGGTTGGGCAAGGAAGGAGAGTAATCCTAACACCCCCGGCATTCTTTCTTCAGATAATCGTGCAGGCGGAGATGGACTTCCTTGGGCAAGGGCTCGTTTCCAGAGTATTTGTAAAGAGTAATGGTTTTTTTCAGGGTGTTCACAAAAACCAGGCAGGGATGGCAGTCTTCCAGGTGGGTTTCCAGGTCCTGGCAGAGTTTCGGATCAAGCTCACCGTCAAGATATTCTGAAAGTTTTTCAAGGATCTCTCTACATTTCATAGCCCTTTTCCTTAAATCTCTTTCTGCTTCTTTTTTTCGAAATATTCGGCAAGCATGCCCCGCAAGGCCAGCCGGGACCGGTGCAGCCTGGACTTTACTGCTGCCACCGATATTCCCAGAGTCTCCCCGGCTTCGGCATTGGAGAAGCCTTCGATGTCGCGCAGGATGAAAATCGCCCGGTATTCGGCCGGCAATTTTTCCAGAGCTTCCAGCATTTTTTCCCTGGATTCCTTACTTAGAAGCGTCTCATCGGGTAGGTCTGGCCAATCCTGAAGCTGGGGATGTTCTCCTTCTTCATGTTGAGGGAGATAATCCTCGAAAGACAATAACTTTGATGGTTCGGTTTGGCTATGGCGAATTTTCATCAGGCAAACATTTGTGGCCAGGCGAAAGAGCCATGTGGAAAAAGTAGAACGGCCTTCAAAATTCTTCAGGCCCCGGTGAACCTGCAAAAAAGTCTCCTGCAGAGCATCTTCGGCATCCTGTTGATTCCGCAACATGCGCATGGACAACCGATAGACTTTCCCTTCGTAGCGATTAACCAGGGCTTCGAAGGCCTGAAAATCACCCGCTTTGACTTTTTCAACCAGAACTTGATCAGATATGTCCATATTTTAGATGTTTTCCGCCGCCAAAAGGTTCAAAAAAGGGGTTCAAGGATTCCAGGGGTCCTGGGTTCCAGTGTTCGTTCCCTTCTCCCTTCTGGCAATCCCATATTCTTTTACTTGAGCCAGACTATATCCGAGAGGAATTTTTCTTGCAAGAACTTTTCTTACAGGAAAGTTCCGGTTAATCATTTTTCCACCGGGGATGACGCTTCTCCGCAAATGCGCCCGGCCCTTCGGAGAAATCGTGCGTCCCGATGAGGGTGTTGAAAAGCATGGCTTCAAGGCGCAGTCCTTCGGTCAATGATTCTCCAATTCCCCGAAGAACAGCTTCCTTGTCCGTCCGGATGGCCCCTTGCGGGAATTGGCTGATCATCTCCGCTAATTCCAGGCAACGTTCCAGGGCCTTGCCCCTGGAAGCCACTTCATTCACCAATCCCATGGATAGAGCCTCCCGGGCATTGATCCTTCGTCCTGTAAGGATCAAATCCATGGCCCTTCCCAATCCCACCACCCGCCAGAGCCTCTGGGTGCCTCCATCTCCTAAGCCCACGTTCCACCGCCTCTCCAGGCATCCGAATTCGGCATGCTCTTCGGCAATCCGCATATCGGCAGCCAGGGCAATTTCCAGTCCGCCGGCAAAACAGTTCCCATTAATCGCGGCCAGGATGGGTTTGAAGATATCAATCCCCCGGGTTAGCCCCCCAAATCCCGGCCCGTCGTATGCCCGGCGGCGGTGAAAGTGGGCGTCTTTCTGAGTCATGAAGGGAGGCCAGGCTTTCAGGTCCGCCCCCGAGCAGAAGGCTTGATCACCCGCGCCGGTGACGATGGCCACAAACGCCTCATCATCGTCTTTAAACCTTTTCCAGGCCTCGGCCATCTTTTGATCCGTTTCCGGATCGATGCAGTTCATCACTTGCGGACGGTTGATGGTAATGATCACCAGGCGATTTCTCTTCTCATAGAGCACAGTGGACATAATGCCTCCCAATTAAATGCATAGAGCAAAGCGCATAGAGTTAAATATGATGAACTCGTAAAAAGTCCGAAAGCCCCTTTTTCCGTCATTCCGGCCCCGATTTTCATCGGGATAAACTCCAGCCGGAATCAAGTTATTTCAAGGAGTTATCAAACCTCTGGACTCCGGTTTTCACCTGTCTGCCAGGCACAGGCAGGCCGGAGTGACGACTTTTTACGAGTTCATCAAATATACGCTCATCTTTTTTCCCTTTGCGCCTGGCGCTATGCTTTTTTTTCAGGCCGGGGGAAGATTCCGAAAATTTTTGAAAAACAATTCGTCCAATAGCGGGATCTTATCCATATCAATGATGATGACCCGAAACACCTCTCGACGCACAGGATCAGCTCGAAATTTGGCCACGGCCCGATTGATACGCGCCTGGCGGACCGCCAGATAAGTCTTTATAGCTTTCTGGCGGGCCTCTTTACCTCCCAAGAGTTCCGCTCCGAGGGCGATGGCCCCCCCTTCCAGGACGATATCTTCGAAAACGCCGAGTTCCGAGAACCAAAGTTTCCGGCCGTTCCTGGATTCCACCAAAGTAAAACTCCCCTCCATTTTAATATGGACTCCTACCTTGCGCCCATAACTCATCACTCTGGTGTAAAGGAGGGCGTCAGCCCCGAGTAATGCTCCTATTTCCTGAGGGGTCAACGCCTCAATTTGCCCTGCTTCTTGAATCCCCTGCTGCGCTAGGGCTTCATCTATGCGCTGGAAATTGATTAGGGCGTATCCTTTATCAGCCAGCTCAGCCTTGGACAAAATGCGGAAGACAATTGGGGCGTCCATATCGTTGGTCTCGTTCATGACCGGGAGAACAGCGATCCTGGTTGGCTTGAAGGCCGCATAATCATGGGCCAGATCATACAGGGGAGCTGCACAGCCGCTTGCGGTTAGTAAAAAAAGAGTTAAGAAAATTTTAGCTCGCAAAAAATTTCTTAACTTTAGTTGCATCTCCACCTCCCCAACATCCCTGCCCGCCCAAAGCGATTCTATATTACTCCCCGCCGTCCTTAAAATCAAGGTTAGAAGATCAATTTGGGATGATCTCGTAAAAAGTCATCACTCCGGCCTGCCTGTGCCTGGCAGACAGGTGAAAACCGGGGTCCAGAGTTTTTATAAGGCTTTAAAAAGACTGGATTCCGGCTGGAGTTTACCCCGTACTTGATACGGGGCCGGAATGACGAAAATAGGGCAAAAAAGACTTTTTACGAATTCATCATTTTTTGCTTGCTTCATTTTAAAAAATTTCGTAAAATCGCTAAGATTGATTTGGATTAAGTGGATGTTGGCCCAGGTGGGTCGAAAAATATTTCCTAAAACAATCTTTTTTTTCAAAATGATAAAACAAATCGAACGACAGGTGCGTGAGCTGCAAAAAGAGTTAGCGGAAGCCCAGAAGGAGCGTCATTTAGTCCGCCTCCAGCCGTGCCGGGGGGACATGGAAATCCGCCAAAAAGATGAAGGGCTTGACCGGATCGACAAGCGCATTGTATCCATCACCCAGCAGATCCGCGAACTGGAAAAAAAGCGCAGGGAGATGATGTCCGAAGCCGTGAAGAAAGGGGGTTACGAATCCCCGTTCAATTGAAATTTGCCTTGAAAAAATTCCAGTAAAATTTTAGAGTTGCCTAAGAAAAAGGTACGTGTTATATTTTGCAAAAATCAAAATGAATTACAAACTTTATTAAGGAGAAAGAGAGAGATGACCAAATTTCAACTCATTCAGAAGCTCATGGAAAGGTCGAACACTCTCGCCCAGCAGGATGCCAAAACGATCGTGAACACGATCTTTTCATCCATGTCCAACGCCCTTTCTAAGGGGGAAAGGATCGAGATTCGCGGTTTCGGCAATTTTACGGTTAGGACGTACCAATCCTATCAGGGGCGCAACCCGCGGACAGGCACGAAAGTGGAAGTTTTGCCCAAAAAACTTCCTTTCTTCAAGGTTGGAAAGGAATTGAAGGAACGGGTGGATAAGCCCTCCACCCGTTAACTGATATAGACTTTTTTTCCTGGAGAGGGTACTCTTATTTCCGCTTTCTCCTCTGGATACGGGTCTTCTTCAGAAGTTTGCGGTGTTTGTGCTTGGCAATTTTCTTCCGTCTCTTCTTGACAATGCTTCCCATTATTTACTCCTCGATTCGTATCTTTTTATAAATTACTTTCTACGGTCTTCTGTTTTACAGCTTCCGGTTCATTTTTTTTCGCCAGAATGTAAGTCTCTGGGCAATGATTTTTTCCATCCCCCTCTCTGTAGGCTGGTAATACGACCGCGGCCCGAGTTCTGCGGGGAGGTAACTTTGCTCGACGATCCCTCCTGGAAAATCGTGGGCATACTTGTAGTCTTGACCATAGCCCAGATCTTCCATTAGTTTTGTGGGTGCGTTGCGTATGTGTAAAGGAACAGGAAGCGCTCCCCTGGCCTTCACATCCGCGCGGGCTTTCCCGTAAGCCACGTAGAGGGCGTTGCTCTTCGGCGCCGTTGCCAGATAAACCGCGGCTTCAGCCAGGGCCAACTCTCCCTCGGGCAGGCCGATGAAATGAAAGGCCTGCATGGATGAAAGGGCCACGTTCAAGGCTTGCGGGTCGGCCAAGCCTATGTCTTCGGAGGCAAAGCGCACCATGCGGCGAGCGATGTATAAAGGATCTTCCCCTGCCTCGATCATTCTGGCCAGCCAGTAAAGAGAGGCATCCGGATCGCTTCCCCGAAGACTTTTATGGAATGCCGATATGACATTGTAGTGCTCCTCGCCCTCCTGGTCATAGAGCAACGCTTTGCGCTGCATGGCCTCTTCGGCGATTGACAGGGAGATAACCCTCTGGCCGTCATGGTTTGGCGGCGTAGTCAATACAGCCACCTCCAGGGCATTCAAGGCCACCCGGCCATCTCCATGGGCCATTTCACTTAAGTGCTTCAAGGCCTCGGGGGCCAATTGCGCCTTTAATCCTCCCAGGCCTCTCTGCTCGTCTTTTAGCGCCCGCATTAAAATAAGACTAATTTCTTCCGCGGTCAATGCCCTCAAAGTGAGGACTTGACAGCGGGACAGGAGCGCGGAGTTCACTTCGAAAGAAGGATTCTCCGTGGTTGCGCCGATCAGAACAAGGGTCCCCCGTTCCACATGGGGCAAAAAAGCATCCTGCTGGGCTTTGTTGAAGCGATGGATTTCATCTACAAAAAGGATCGTGCGCCGCCCCTGATATTTCATCTCCTCCGCTTCACTGATTACCTGGCGAATCTCCTTTACCCCGGATAATACCGCAGAGAAAGCCAAAAAATGAGATCGGGTTGAGCCGGCTATGATATGGGCCATAGTCGTCTTCCCTGTACCCGGAGGACCCCATAAAATCAGCGATTGCAACTGGTCATTCTCAATCAGGGAGCGTAGAAAGCGGCCTGGTCCCAGCAGGTGTTCCTGGCCGACGAAATCCTCCAGGCATTTGGGGCGAATCCGGTCTGCCAGGGGGATGAAAGTACGTTGTTCTTCTTTTTTTATATTTTCCGCGGCCCTGAAAAGCTCCATGGGCGAAAAAACCCTCCTTAATTGCGCCTCCAAGATTACCACATAACGGCGGCCCTTTCAATTCAATTTCGCCTCTCTTCTCAGCAAAATAGAAAATATAGGGCAAGGCTGAATTCTTTATGGACAGCCCTTCTCTTTTGTGGTAAAAATTCTAAATCCTTTAACCCTTGAGGCTCTTGCAAATGTCCTAAACACCGTCATTCCCGAGAAAGCTGGAATCCAGGCTATCCTGAAAAACCTGGATTCCGGGTCGCGCTTCGCCCTGTACACCATGCGGTGCAGGGCTTCGCTGGCCCGGAATGACAATTGAGCAACAGATTTTAAGATTTGCAAGAACCTCCCTTGACCCCTTTTTTATTTCCGGAGTACCAAATGTTGAATCGTATAGGGATCGTTGTTAAGCCAAATAAGCCGGACGCCATCGCTTTGGCCAGCGATCTCGTTGGCTGGCTGGGCCAGAGAAATATCCAGGTTTTCCTGGATGAAGCAATCGCTCAGACGGTCAATCATTCTCTTTCCTGCCCCCGCTCGGAAATCAGCCGGTTGGTTGACCTGCTCATCGTTCTTGGGGGAGACGGCACCCTGCTTAGCGCCGTGCGGGCCATGGAAGGGAACAATATCCCTATTCTGGGAGTGAATTTAGGCGGCCTGGGCTTTTTGACCGAAATTACCCTCGAGGAGCTCTATCCTGTTCTGGGGCAAATCCTCGCGGGGAAGATGGAAACAAAGAGACGCATGAAACTCTGTGCTACCGTCCTCAGGCGGGGAGAACGGGTTAACACCTATCCGGTTCTCAACGATGTAGTCATCACCAAGGGCGTCCTGGCCCGGATCATCAACCTGCGCAATTGTATCGATGGCGCCTACGTCACCACCTACAGGGGAGACGGGGTGATCATTTCTACCCCAACCGGCTCCACAGCTTACTCCCTGGCAGCCGGCGGTCCTATCGTATATCCCTCCATGGATTCAATTCTTATCACGCCCATCTGCCCGCATACCCTGACCAACCGGCCACTGCTCATCTCCGACCGGGCCACGGTGGAATTCACCCTTGAGTCCGAAGAAAGCGATGTGCATCTGACCCTTGATGGACAAGTAGGTTATCCCCTCCATCCCTTCGATCAGGTGCTCGTCACCAAGGCCAAGGATTATGTGGTTTTCGTCAAATCCCCCTTTAAGGATTATTTCGAAATTCTCCGGACAAAATTAAAGTGGGGAGAGCGTTGATGGAAGGCCCGAAAAAGATTTAAATGCTGACCGAGCTGAACATCAGGAATTTCGCCATCATCGACCAGCTGCAGGCCGAATTTGGACCCGGCTTCAACGTGCTCACCGGGGAGACCGGCGCCGGGAAATCCATCCTGGTCGATGCCTTAAACCTCCTTCTGGGAAGTCGCGCTTCCCCGGAGATGATCCGCACCGGCCAGGAAGAGGCCGCGGTAGAAGCCTTCTTCGACCTTGAAGGAATAAAGAACGAAAAAATCTTGAGCCGCTTTGATCTGGACCCATCAGGGGGACTGCTGGTCAGACGCGTAGTTAATCGCTCCGGAAAATCTCGCGCTTTCCTCAACGGAAATTCTATAACCCTGCACATGCTCGAAGAGCTTAGCGAAGAGATCCTGAATATTTATGGACAACACGAACATCAGCACTTTCTCAACCCCCAGCGGCACATCGATATCCTGGACCGCTCCGGCGGTCTCCTTCCCCTGCGCCAGGCCTATCAAGAGGTTTACGAAAAGTGGCTTAAAGCCGCTTCAGAGTTGGAGGCTTTGGTCGCCAAAGAGAGGCAACGATCCGACCGTCTGGACCTTCTGGCCTTTCAATCCAGGGAAATCGCCCGGGCTGACCTGAAGCCCCCCCAACCTGGCCAACCGACCGAGGAGGAAGAGCTTATTTCCGAGCGCGCCCGCCTGATTCATGCGGAAAGGCTTTACACCATAGCCCATCAAGGCGTCGAGTTGATCTACGGCGAAAGCGGTTCCGTGGTCGAACGTCTGAAGTCCACCCTCCATCGCCTGCGGGAAGGCGTAAAGATAGACCCTTCCTTGGGCCCTCTAATTTCCTCAGTCGAATCCGCCCTTTTTCAAGCTGAAGACCTGGCTTCTTCCCTGCGCGCTTACCGGGAAAAGATCCATTTCGATCCCGGCCGTCTGGAAATCATTGTGTCTCGCCTGGATGAGGTCACCAAACTCAAAAAAAAGTATGGACCCCTCCTGGCCGATGTTCTAACTTACAAAGAAAAGATCGATCTGGAACGGAAAAACCTGGAAGACCTGGGGGAAAAAATTGCGGAGCTTACGAAAACCGCCGCCGACCTTTACGCCAGGGCTTTATCTTCTGCCAGAGAATTATCTGCCCATAGAAAGAAGGTTGCCGGCGAGCTAAGCGGCAAAGTGGAGGCTGAATTATCCACCCTGGGCATGAAAAAAGTGCGCTTCGGGATCGAGGTGGAGGCGGACCTATCAGGGGAAACAGGGCAGGGCCAGGATTGTAACCCGCGGCTTTACCATAACGGAATGGACCTGGCGCAGTTTCTTATATCGCCAAATCCGGGAGAAGAGCTGAAAGCTCTGGCCAGGATTGCCTCCGGAGGAGAGCTATCCCGGATTATGCTGGCCTTGAAACGTATCTTTGCCGAGGAGACCTTAGTAAAAACTCTGGTCTTTGACGAAGTGGATGCCGGCATCGGGGGGGGGATCGCCGAAGTGGTCGGACGCAAGCTCAAAGAAATTTCCCGGCAGCACCAGGTTTTTTGCATTACTCACCTGGCCCAAATTGCCTCTTTTGCCAATGCTCACTACAAAGTATCCAAAAGAATCCACGGCGGGAGGACGTTAGTGGAAGTGCGCCATCTTCAAGGAAAGGACCGCGAAGAAGAAATCGCCCGTATGCTTGGAGGGGTTAAGATTACGGAAAAAACCCTTGACCACGCCCGGGAAATGCTGAAAAATGCTCATAAGGGGGAAAAACCGTAAAGCCCGAGAGCGCAAAGCCTAAAAGCGACAAAAACATACCCCTTGCGCCCTCGCGCCTAACGCCTCACGGTATTTGTCAATATGCCTATTCACAAAGCCAAAATATCTGACGTAAAGGAAATCCAGAAGCTGATCGAGATCTCGGCCAAAAAAGGGGAGATGCTCTCCCGTTCTTTGAGTGAGCTCTACGACAACCTGCGGGACTATTATATTTACCAGGAGGAAAACCGGGAGCAGATCATAGGAACCTGCGCCATGCACATCTGCTGGGAAGACCTGGCCGAAATACGTTCGCTGGTCGTTAGGGAGGAATATAACCGGCGGGGCATCGGGACAAAGCTTATAGAGGCCTGCCTTTCTGAAGCCATCAGCCTGGGGATTTACCGCATATTCGCCCTGACCTATAAACCTGACTTCTTCTGTAAGTTTGGTTTTAAAGTCGTCGATAAGAGCGCTTTGCCCCATAAAATTTGGGCCGACTGTATTAAGTGCGTGAAATTTCCCGAATGCGACGAAGTGGCCGTGCTCCTGGAAGTTTAAAGGATACCCCTTTAATTAAAAAAAGTTAATAATTTCAAATATATTTTAAATATTAAAGAAAAAAGTGTTGACAAAAAATGCGCCCCTGTGATAAATGGGTACTCTTCAAAGGCAACACCTTAAGCGTTCATCCAGATCGTCATAAAATTGAAGCTTAACCCCGAAATTTTCGGGTGCAGTTGATTATTTTTTTCAGGGAGTGCAGGTTGGCCAAAAAGGATTATACAATCCTGATCATTTCCCAACAAGCCGCCAAAGTCAAAAAATTTATTCTTTCCCCTTTGACTCTTAAAATCGGGGCCGCGGTTTTGGGCATTCTCATCGTGGTTTCCGCCTTCATGGTCTATAACTACATTACTTTCCAGAAGAAGGTGACCGAACTACAAGCCCTGCGGGCCGAAACCAATTCCCAGCAGGAAGAAATTCGCTCTTTTATGGAAAAAATCACTCTCTTGGAAGAGCAACTGGATAAGCTTAAAGAAATGGAAAAACAGGTTGCCAAAGACCTGAAAGAAATAAGCGAACTTAAAAAAAATAAAAAAGCCCCCCCTAAGGCAACCAAGCAAAAGACTTCCTTGGTAAAAAAAGAAGAAATTAAGGAGAACCTGTCTTTCCGAAAGGAAGAGGTCTCCGTTCTCGATAAAGAAAGAAACAGATTGGTCAGCCGGATGCACCAAGACCTTTTGGAGCTGCACAAGGAATTTTCCCAGAAGGAACAAAGCTTTAAGGAACTTAAGGAATTCCTTCAGGCCCAAAAATCGATCCTCCTGGCCACTCCTTCTCTTTGGCCGGTATTAGGCCATATTACCTCGGGGTTTGGGGATACTCGTCTTTCTTCTTCTTCGGGGGGAACCCGCCCCCATATGGGAATAGATATCTCTGCCCCTTCGGGAACGCCTGTTGTCGCTCCCGCTGACGGGGTGGTCAGTTTTGCCGGGCGTGAGTCGGAATACGGCCGATTGATCTGCCTTGATCACGGCCACGGGTACTCCACCATGTTCGGCCACCTTAAAGATCTTTTTGTCCAAACCGGTGATAAAGTTAAAAGAGGACAAACCATCGGAACCGTCGGCACATCAGGCAAAAGCACCGGCCCCCACCTCCACTACGAAGTCCGCATTAACGGGAATCCGGTCAACCCCGCTCGCTATCTCAATCAATCATCATAATTTCCCTCTTCCCTTGTTAATTAAAATATGTTAAATTGGAGCCGGGTTTGAAGATTCGGCCCCGATAAGGAGTGCTTTATCGGGGTTTTTCTTTAATTTCCTGGCCAATTTAACCGCAAAAATCGCAGAGTGGAGAAAAAAGGAATTTCCTGTACAATTAAAATAATGAAATCCTTTTATATTGAGCCTCTTGCAAAAGTATTTTTTGTGGTTCGACAAGCTTGTCCTGAGCGAACCGTTCACCCTTCGAGAACCTCAGGGCGATGGGTGAGTCGAAGGGCTCACCACGAACGGAAGAACTAAATAATTTCAACCTAAGCCCGTTCACCCTGAGCCTGTCGAAGGGTAAATTACGGACTTTTGCAAGAAGCTCTATTACTAAAACATTTTATTATTTTACTCTGCGGTCTCTGCGCTCTCTGTGGTGAAAAAAATGCTTCTCAATGCCCTGCAAAAAATATTCGGCAGCAAGAATGAGCGGGAGATCAACCGCCTGAAGCCCCTGGTCAAGGCTATTAACGATCTGGAGCCAGCAGTTGCCAACTTGAGCGACAGTCAGCTTCAGGCCAAGACCGGAGAATTTCGCGAGCGCCTGTCCCGGGGTGAAACCCTTGACGACTTGCTGCCCGAAGCCTTCGCCGTGGTCCGGGAGGCTGCTCGACGCACCTTGGGCCAGCGTCATTTCGACGTCCAACTGGTGGGGGGCATCGTCCTCCATGAAGGGAAAATCGCCGAGATGAAGACCGGCGAAGGGAAAACCCTGGCCGCTACCCTCCCCGTTTACTTAAACGCCCTTACCGGAAATGGCGTCCACGTGGTTACGGTGAATGACTACCTGGCCAAGCGCGATGCCGTCTGGATGGGCGCCATTTACAACTTCCTTGGCCTATCGGTAGGTGTCATCGTCCATGAGTTAGACGACGCCGAACGCCAGCAGGCTTACCGCTGCGACATTACTTACGGCACGAACAACGAGTTCGGTTTCGATTACCTCCGCGATAACATGAAGTTCCGTATCGAAGACATGGTCCAGCGGGAGCTGCATTACGCCATCGTGGACGAGGTCGATTCCATTCTGATCGATGAAGCCCGGACTCCCCTGATCATCTCCGGGCCGGTCGAGCATATAGACCAGGGATATTACGAAGAACTAAAGCCGCTGGTCATCCGCCTGCGCCAGAGCCAAAGCCGCATGGTTCAGACCATCCTCGCTGAAGCCCTAAAGCTCCTCGAAGAAGACCCGGAAAGCGAGACCGCCATAGAAAAACTTTTGCTAGTTAAGCGCGGCGACCCGAAAAACCCTCAATTCCTGGATCTTATAGCGGAAAAGCCTGCCTTGAAGAGCCGCATAGACCGGATGGAATCCTACCTTTCCGGCCAAAAAATCCTCTCCCAGCACGATGGCCAGCTCTTCTGCGCCATCGATGAACGCTCGAGTGCCGTTGAACTGACTGAGAAGGGCCTGGAACTTCTCTCCAAGGGTCGGGCCGATGCTTTTGTCGTTCCTTCATTGGAGGAAGGATACCAGGCCATCGACAGCAATGACCAGCTTCCCCCTGCTGAAAGGATGGAAGCGCGGCAGGCCCTGGAGACTAAGTACAGAGAGACTTCGGAACGCATCCATACCATTCACCAGCTCGTCAAAGCCTACTGGCTTTTCCAGAAAGACGTCAATTACGTCATCAAGGACGGCCAGGTGATTATCGTCGACGAGTTCACCGGCCGGATGATGCCCGGACGCCGCTGGAGCGATGGCTTACACCAGTCGATCGAAGCCAAGGAAGGGGTTAAGGTCGCTGAAGAGAATCAGACCTTAGCCACCATCACTTTCCAGAATTACTTCCGCATGTATAAAAAACTGGCCGGTATGACCGGTACGGCCGACACTGAGGCAGCGGAATTCAAGAAAATCTATAACCTGGATGTGTTGGTCATCCCTACCAACATGCCCATGATCCGTCAGGATTTTCCAGACTCCATCTACCGCACCCAGAGAGAGAAATACAAAGCGGTCGTGGAAGAAGTGAAAGAATGCCACCGCCGGGGCCAGCCCGTTCTGGTGGGAACGATTTCCATCGAAAACTCCGAAAAACTCTCCCAGATGTTTAAGCAGGAAAAGCTTCCTCATCAGGTCCTGAACGCTAAGTACCACGAGATGGAAGCCAAAATCATAGCTCAGGCAGGCCGATTCGGGTCGCTGACCATCTCCACCAACATGGCCGGCCGGGGCACGGACATCATGCTCGGAGGGAACCCGGAAATGCTGGCGCGCGAGGAAGCCATGCGGTGCAAGGTGGATCCCTCTGCCGACCCGGAAGGCTTCCGCAAAATATTAGAGGAAATGCGCTCCATAACCTCTAAAGAATATAAAAAAGTAATCGAGGCCGGCGGGTTGCACGTCCTGGGCACTGAACGCCATGAATCCCGGCGTATTGATAACCAGCTCCGCGGCCGCTCCGGCCGCCAGGGAGACCCGGGAACTTCCAGGTTTTACCTTTCCCTGGAGGATGACCTGCTGCGCATCTTTGGCTCCCAGCGCATCTCCGGGGTCATGAGCCGGCTGGGGATGGAAGAAGGCCAGCCCATTGAACATTCCCTGATCAGCCGGGCCATCGAAAACGCCCAGAAACGGGTGGAGGCCCATAACTTCGACATCCGCAAACACCTCCTGGAATACGACAACGTTATGAACAAACAAAGGGAGGTGATTTACGCTCAGCGCAAAAAAGTTCTGGCCCAGGAAGGAGTAATTGAAGAAATCCCGGAGATCATCGCCGAGCTTGCCGAGGGGGTCGTTGATCCCATCGCCGATGAAAAAACCTACCCTGAGGAATGGGATTATCGCCGTTTGAATGAATCCCTGATACGCTTATTTTCCTTCGGCCTGGACATCCGCCCGGAAGAGATACAGGACATGACCCTGGAGAAACTTATGGACAAGGTCGCTGACCTGACCATGGAAGTTTACCGCAGAAGGGAGGCCGAATTTGGCGCTGAGGCCATGCGTCTTCTGGAGAAGGCGCTTTATCTCCAGTCCCTCGATACCCTCTGGAAAGAACACCTTTTGGCCATGGACCACCTCAAAGAAGGCATTGGCCTCAGGGGTTACGGACAGCGCAACCCCCTCCAGGAATACCAGAAAGAAGGGTACGGGATGTTTACGGATCTGATGCAGCGCATCAAGGAGGAGACGATCCAAAAACTCTTCCGGGTGCAGATCGCCCGTCCCCAGGAAGTGGCCCGATTTGAGGAAGTTCGTCAGCAGCCCCTCATCCTCACTCATGGAGAAGAGGTAGAGGAAAAACACAAGCCCACAAAGCGAGAGAGCAAAAAAGTCGGCCGGAATGAACCATGCCCTTGCGGTAGCGGGAAAAAGTACAAAAAATGCCATGGGAGATAAAAAACGCGAAGCGTTACATAAAAGAAGAACTTTTAAATTTTTTCGCTAAGCGCTATGCGCTTAGCGTTTTTAGTAATTGGAGAGGTAATATGAACAAAGAAATTCCCCCTGATTTCAAGGTTCCCGGCTTCCTGGCCTCGGGTATATCAGCGGGTATCAAAAAAAACCAGGAAAAGGACCTGGCCCTTATCTATTCAGCAGCTCCTTCGCTGGCTGCCGGAGTTTTCACCACCAACCGGGTGAAGGCCGCCCCTGTCCTTATTTCCATGGAGCGGATAAAGTCAGGGCGCGCCCGGGCCATACTTATCAATTCCGGGTCGGCTAATGCCTGTACTGGAAAAAAGGGCCTGGCAGATGGCCGACGCCTTTCCCGGTTGATCGCTTCGTCCCTTAATATTGACCAGGAGAGTGTCCTTCTGGCCTCAACCGGAGTAATCGGAAAACCCCTGCCCATGAATTTAATGGAAAATAATCTTCCCCTCCTCTTGGCCTCCCTTTCGCCAGATGGCCTTGGGGATGCTGCCAGGGCCATTGTCACTACGGATACCTTTCCCAAAGGGGCGATCATCAGAAAACAGGCAAACGGGCAGGAAATCACGCTGGCGGGAATCGCCAAAGGGGCAGGTATGATCAGCCCCAAGATGGCCACCCTCCTTTCCTTCGTTCTCACCGACGCCTTCATTTCTCCTAAGGCGTTGCGTCAATCGTTAAAAGAGGGCGTCCGCGGATCTTTCAACCGGGTAACCGTGGACGGAGACATGAGCACGAACGACACGCTCCTGATCCTGGCCAACGGGGAAGCCAGAAACAGGGAGATTGTCCCCGATACCCCGGGTTATAAGAAATTTTCCGGCCTTTTGCATGAATTATTATTCTCTTTAGCCCAAAAAATTGCCAGCGATGGAGAAGGCGCTACGAAATTGGTCGAGATTGTCGTAGAAAGGGCGCGTACTGCCTTCGAGGCCGAACAGGTTGCCCGGGCAGTAGCCACCTCCCCTCTGGTCAAGACGGCTTTTTTCGGGGAAGACGCCAACTGGGGAAGGATACTTTGCGCCGCAGGTTACTCCGGTGCCCCTATCAATCCGGAAAAAATCGATGTCTATTTCGACGACGTGGCCATCGTCCGCCGCGGACAAGGTGCGGGATCCATAATGGAACAACAAGCAACCTCGGTGATGAAAAAGAGAGAATACACTGTTCGTATCAACCTTAACCGCGGCAAGCAGAAGACTTCCATTTTTACAACGGATTTTTCTTACGATTACGTTAAAATCAATGCTTCCTACCGGAGCTGAAAGTGCCGGGTTCAAAGGGGCAATTTTATAGAAAATCAAAAATTTGGAATTTTAGTCTGTGGTTTTGAATTTTAAATTTTGAATTTTCCAGGAACCTTGAATTTTCCAATCCTTGACTCCTTTTTTAAATTGTATAGGAATTTCCTTTTTTAACTTTAGGCGCTTTAGTTCACTTAACTGGATGAGATTTTGCTTGAAACAAAGGTTTAAAATGTTATAATAAAATATTAAAAACACACGCTTTCCCGCCGGCTCCAGGGGTGTCCGCATGGCGCGGATGGCAAGCCGGGATCAGGAAAGCGGAGGATCAAACCCAGGAGGGAAATTTTATGTCAACTGTCACCATGAAACAATTGCTGGAAGCGGGGGTCCATTTTGGCCACCAGACCAAACGCTGGAACCCCAAGATGAAAGATTACATCTTTGGATCACGGAACGGGATCTATATTATCGACTTACAGAAGACCGTCCGGTTGTTCAAGGAATCTTACAAGTTTGTCGTGGATACGGTAACCTCGGGGGGAAACATCCTCTTCGTGGGGACTAAAAAACAGGCCCAGGATTCCATCGCCGAGGAATCCCAGCGCGCCGGCATGTTTTTTGTGAATCAGCGCTGGCTCGGTGGCACCCTGACCAATTTCCGCACCATTAAGAAAAACGTAGAGCGCCTGAAAAAATTGGAGACCATGAAGGAGGACGGCACCTTTGAAGCCCTCCCCAAGAAGGAAGTCCTGCATCTCGAAAAAGAAAGGGCCAAAATGGAGAAGACCCTGGGGGGAATCAAAGATATGAACCGCCTTCCCCAGGGAATTTTCATCGTCGATCCGCGCAAAGAGCGCATCGCCGTCCATGAAGCCAAAAAGTTAGGCATCCCCATCGTGGCCATCGTGGACACGAATTGCGATCCCGATGAAGTTGATTACATCATCCCTGGAAACGACGATGCCATCCGGGCCATCCGTCTTATCTCTGCTAAAATCGCCGATGCCTGTCTGGAAGGCAAGCATCTCCTGGAAATGAAATTGTCCGCGCCCGAAGGGCCCACCGCTGGCCTTGAGGGAGCCGCTCCGCAGAAACCGGGCGTAGCTTATAAGCCGGCCCAGGCGGAAATCGAAGAAGAGGAACTGGAAAGAGAAGACGAAGAAGAATAGGAGGGAATATTTAGTGGAAGTATCCGCCAGTATGGTTAAAGACCTGCGCGAAAAGACCGGCGCCGGAATGATGGATTGTAAAAAAGCCCTGGTCGAAAACAGAGGAGATTTTGAGAAAGCGGTGGACTACCTCAGGCAAAAAGGCCTGGCCACTGCCGCCAAACGGGCCGGAAGAATCGCTTCGGAAGGACGAATCGGTTCCTACGTGCACGCCGGGGGAAAAATCGGGGTGATGGTGGAAGTTAATTGCGAAACGGACTTCGTAGCCAAGACGGACGATTTTCAGGTTTTTGCCAAAGACATTGCCATGCACATCGCCGCCAGCAATCCGCTTTTCCTTTGCCGGGAAAACGTGCCGCCGGAAACTCTGGATCGCGAACGGGAAATCTACCTGGTTCAGGCCCGGGAGGCCGGCAAGCCCGAAAAAATCATCGATAAAATTATTGAAGGCAAACTGGAAAAATTTTACACCGAGGTCTGCCTCTTAGAGCAGCCTTTTGTCAAAGATCCTGACATTTCCGTTCAGGACCTCCTGAACGGATTGATCGGCAAGTTAGGAGAGAAAGTGGATATCCGCCGCTTCAGCCGTTTTCAGGTCGCCGAGGGGTTAGCCAAAGAGTGAAAACCTTGCCCAAGCCTGTTTTTCAGCGCATCCTCCTCAAGCTCAGCGGAGAAGCCTTAGTCGGGGATCAGGAGTATGGAATCAACCCGGCCGTGGTCCTTAGAGTGGCGGAGGAAGTGAAAGATTTAAGAAGGCTGGGCGTGGAAGTGGCCATTGTCATCGGCGGCGGGAACATATACCGCGGGGTGGCTGCCAGCGCCCAGGGGATGGACCGGACATCGGCTGATCACATGGGTATGCTGGCCACCGTGATCAACAGCCTGGCCCTGCAGGATGCCCTGGAAAAGATGGGTATTTTTACCCGGGTATTGTCGGCCATCGATATGCACCAGATCGCCGAACCATACATCCGCCGGAGGGCGGTGCGCCACCTGGAAAAAGGGCGGGTGGTAATCTTTGCCGGAGGCACGGGGAACCCATATTTTACCACTGACACCGCTGCCGCCCTGCGCGCCATGGAAGTTAAGGCCCAGATAATTCTAAAGGCCACCAAAGTTGACGGGGTTTATGATACAGATCCCCTAATTAATAAAAAGGCCAAAAAATTCAAATCTCTTTCTTACATCGAAGTCTTGAACCGAGGCCTCAAGATCATGGATGCTACGGCCATATCTCTTTGCATGGACAATCATCTTCCGGTTATTGTATTCAACCTGAACCGCAGAGGAAATATCAAGAGAGTCGTCCTGGGCCAGAAGATCGGCACAGTTATTCGGAGGTAAAGAATGTTTAAAAAAGAAGTTTTTATTGGGGAAGTGAAATCAAAAATGGATAAATCCATTGAAGCTCTGCGCAAAGATATGAGCCGCGTGCGCACCGGGCGGGCCTCCCTCAACCTTCTTGATGGCGTCCGGGTCAATTATTACGGGGTTCCTACGCCCCTTGCTCAGGTAGCTTCCCTGTCAGTCCCGGAAAGCCGGACGATTTCCATCCAGCCCTGGGACTCAAAGATCACTGCAGAAATTGAAAAAGCCGTCCAAAAATCGGACCTGGGTCTCACTCCCATAAGCGATGGGAAAACCGTGCGCATTAACATCCCCCCTCTTACGGAAGAACGACGCAAAGAACTTGTCAAAGTCATAAAGCGCATGGAAGAAGAATGCAAGGTGGCCATGCGCAATATACGCCGGGAGGCAAACGAACAACTGAAAACGGCCAAAAAGGACAAAGCCCTCTCCGAGGACGATCAGTTTAAATATCAAGAGGAAGTCCAGAAACTTATGGATAAATCGATCGAGAAAACCGAAGAGGTGGTCAAAGCCAAGGAAAAAGAGATCCTGGAGGTTTGAAGCCCTACGCCCTTCCCCCAGATCCCCCGCATGGTTTTCCAGGCCGTAGAAGTTCGCCGTGATCCGAAAAAATTATAGTAGCTCAGGATAGTTATGCACCGCTTAGAGAAAGAAAAACTTCCCCGGCACCTGGCCATTATTATGGATGGCAACGGGCGCTGGGCTGAACAAAGATCCTTAGACCGGGTTGTTGGCCATCAAAAGGGAGCGGATTCCGTCCGGAACATCGTTCGGGCCTGCCGCGAAATTGGCGTTCCCTACTTGACCCTGTTTGCTTTCTCGTCGGAAAACTGGAGCCGGCCGCGCGGGGAGGTGGAAGCGCTCATGGCCCTTCTCCGGGAGTACTTGGTCTCGGAATTACAGGAAATGCTGGATAATGACATCCGCCTCCAGGCCATAGGCGACCTATCCCGCCTGCCTAAAGAAGTGTTCAGCATTTTAAGCGAAAGGGTTAAGCAGACGGCCCCGGCCACCGGAATGACCCTGACCTTAGCTTTGAGCTATGGAGGACGGGATGATATCATTCAGGCCATTCGCCGGATCATGGCCAACTGCCGGGATGGCAACTTAACTCCTGAGGATATCAACGAAAGGCTTTTCTCAATGTACCTCTGGAGCGCCAACCTCCCTGACCCTGACCTGCTCATCCGCACCAGTGGAGAGGTTCGCATCAGCAACTTTTTCCTCTGGCAACTGGCCTACACGGAAATTTATGTGACCCCCACGCTCTGGCCGGATTTTGGCAAGGAAGATCTCATCCAGGCCTTGCTGAGCTACCAGGATCGGGAGCGCAGATTTGGCCTGACCAGCGAACAGGTCAAAACAGGGGACGGGTAATTCAATGCACCTTACGCGCTGGCTCTCCGGCCTGATCATGGCCCCGTGCTTGATTCTGTTTATCCTTTACGCCCCCCCCTGGCTTTTCCTTCTGCTCATCCTTTTTCTGACTCTCTTAGGCCTTAGGGAATATTACTCCCTCTCCCTGCCGGGGATTTCTAAGAAGCATAAAACGACCGGCCTTCTCTTAGGGATCCTCATCCCGATTGCCCTTTATAGCGCAGACCCATGCTTTTTCACCGGGGCCATGGCCATTGTTCTGCTCCTCGTGTTCACCCTGGCGCTCTTTGAGCGAAAAGATTTTTCTTTGCGGATGGATCAGGTAAGCAGGCATCTTCTGGGCCTTCTTTACCTGCCTTTTCTCCTGGCCCATTTCATTCTCATGCACAAATTAGCGGGCGGGCAAGTCTTAATCCTTTTCACCCTGGTCGTGGTATACTTTGGGGATACGGCAGCCTTTTACGTGGGCCGAAGCTTGGGCCGTAAAAAATTGGCTCCGGAAATCAGCCCGGGCAAAACAGTAGAAGGCGGCCTGGGAGCTGTCGGCGGTTCCCTTGCCGGGGCTCTGTTTTTTAAATTTTTTTTCTTTCCCCAGCTCTCCATTGCCCATGCCCTGGCGCTGTCGGCAGGAGTAGGTATTATCGGACAGATAGGAGACCTATGTGAATCGCTGCTGAAACGCAGCGCCCAGGTTAAGGATTCGGGAACCCTCATTCCCGGTCATGGCGGTCTTCTGGATCGCATTGACAGCGTTCTTTTTGCCGGCCCTTTTGTCTACTATTACGCATGGATCATGAGGCTGGGAAATTGAAAAGACAATAACACTTTAGCCCTTTGAAAAGAGGTGGGGCGTAAGGGCTGAGGGAATCCGTGGCCCGGTGGCCTGGACGGCCCGCTTGGAATCATAAGGCGCTGATTTCTTCAGAAATGGGGCGGGGAAAATGCCCCCCGCCTCTTCCGGCGGAAACGAGCGGGGTTCTTCGTTGTCAAGCGGAGACCCGGCCGATGCTTCCGGCGCGTTCCGCCCAGGCCACCGGGCCTTAACAAAGGTGGTCACACCACTTTTTCAAACCGCTAAATTGATACAAAAGACAAAATGCGGAAAGTGGAATTCAGAAATTAAATTTTCAGTTTTTAGATTTTACTTTTCGGACGATTATTCTCTGCGTTCTTTCCGCTCTCTTCGGTAAAATATGAAAAAACTATCCATTCTCGGTTCCACCGGTTCCATCGGAGTCAATGCTCTGGACATTGTCGCTAAGCACCCGGATAAATTTCAGATCGTGGCTCTGGCCGGAGGCGGAAATATGGAAAAAATGGAGGAACAGATTAAGCGCTTCCGCCCGGAGCTGGTCGCTCTCATGGAACCGGAATCAGTTAGGCGGCTTAAGAGATCCTTGCCCGGCAGTAATACCAGGATACTCTCGGGTATGGAAGGGCTTATGGCCGTGGCCATCCACCCGGAAGCGGAAATGGTGCTTTCTGCCCTTGCCGGCAGTGTCGGGCTCTTGCCCACTTTAGCCGCCGTGCGCGCCCGAAAAACCCTGGCCATTGCCAATAAAGAACCTCTGGTTATGGCCGGAGAGATTTTGCAACAGGAAGCCAGGGATTGGGGAGTATGCATCCTTCCCGTTGACAGCGAGCACAGCGCCATCTTTCAGGCCCTGGCCGGGAACCGCAAAGAGGATATTAAACGCCTCATCCTCACGGCTTCCGGCGGGCCTTTTTTACATACCCCTGTGGAGAAGCTGGCCAAGGTCACCCCTGAGCAGGCTTTGAACCATCCCCAATGGCGTATGGGAAAGAAGGTAACTATCGACAGCGCTTCCTTGATGAATAAAGGGCTGGAAGTTATCGAAGCCCACTGGCTCTTCGGTGTCCCGGCCCCGCAGATTGAGGTTTTAATTCATCCGCAATCTATCGTTCATTCTATGGTAGAATATATCGATGGATCGGTGGTTGCCCAGATGTCCATCCCGGATATGCGCGGGCCGATCGCCTATGCCCTGGCTTATCCTGAAAGGCTGGACATTAAGCTTCCTTCTCTGAATCTTTTCGAAATAGGCAAGCTGACTTTCAGCCCGGTGGACCCGGAGCGCTTTCCAGCCTTAAGCCTGGCTTATCAGGCCTTAAAAGAAGGAGGGACCATGCCGGCTGTTCTCAACGCCGCCAATGAAGTGGCCGTAGAGGCCTTTTTGCAGGGCGCTCTGGGATTCTCCCAGATATCCCATCTGATCCGCCAGACCATGGCCCGGCACAAGCCAATTGAACAGCGTAGCCTGGAAAACATCATGCAAGCCCACGCCTGGGCCAAACACGAAGCTAAGCAAATGATCGACCGAGGTGCATTGTGATTACGACAATAATTGCCACCATCGTGGTGTTAGGGGTTTTGATCTTCGTCCATGAGTTAGGCCATTTTCTCATGGCCAAAAAGTCGAAGGTCGGGGTCCTTACCTTCTCCCTGGGTTTTGGCCCAAAGATATTGGGGAAAAAAATAGGGGAAACGCAATATCAGATATCCCTGGTGCCCTTAGGCGGCTATGTAAAGATGGTCGGGGAGGAGGCCGGGGAGCAGGTTCCACCCGAGCTGCTGGCCAAGTCTTTTTCCGCTCAGCCCGTTAGCAAACGCCTGGGGATCGTGTTCGCCGGCCCCTTCTTCAATTTTCTCTTCGCGGTGGTTGCTTTCGCCGTGGTCTTCATGGTGGGGATGCCGGCGCTGCTGCCGGAAATAGGCGAAGTGAAACCGGATTATCCGGCCTTTACAGCAGGCATCCAGAAAGGCGACCGCATCCTCGCGGCCAACGGAAAGTCTATCAAACGGTGGGAAGACCTGGCCCAGATCATCCATGACAGCAGCGAACGCCAGCTGCTCCTGAAGGTGGAAAGGGATAAAAAAGTTTTTGATGTTACGGTTACCCCCCAGGTCTCCACCCAGAAAAATATCTTCGGGGATGAAGTGCGGGTTGGCCTGATCGGGATTTCCCCGGCCGGAACTTCCTTCACGGAACGTTTTGACCCCTTTACAGCCACTTACAAAGCCGTTGTCCAATCCTGGCGGATCACAGAGTTGACCGTAATCAGCATCGTCAAGATCATCGAAGGAAAAATCTCAGCCAAGACCATAGGCGGACCGATCCTCATCGCCCAACTGGCTGGCCAGCAAGCTAAGGCCGGGGCTCTTAGTTTGATAATTTTCATGGCTGTGATCAGCATCAACCTGGTCATCCTGAATATCTTACCCATCCCTATCCTCGACGGATGGCACCTCCTCATGTTTGCCATCGAAGGCATCATCGGCCGGCCGGTCAGCTTGAAGCTCCGCGAAAGAGCCCAGCAGGTCGGTATTTTTATCATCATCCTGATCATGCTTCTGGTCTTTTATAACGACCTAAGCCGCATCATGGGAATGCAATAAGAGATGCTCATCCTGGCTCTGGAAACCTCAACCCCGACTGCCAGCGTGGCCATCATGGAAGTCCCGTTTGGCGGGAAAGACTCTTTTGGGAGAGAAAAGATTTTAGGGGAGTTTACCCTTAACCTTTCGGGCGCTCATTCCGAAAGATTAATGCCAGCCATCGACAGCCTGCTTCGGGAAACCTCTTTGTCCATCGGAGATATTCAGGGAATGGCTCTGGCCCTGGGACCCGGCTCTTTCACCGCCCTGCGCATCGGTGTCTCCACGGTCAAGGGGCTGGTGTATGGTTTGAAAATCCCCGTAGTCGGCGTTTCCACGCTGGAAGCCCTGGCCTACAATGTACCCTACAGTTCCTCGGTCATCTGCCCGGCGCTGGATGCGCGCAAAAAGGAAGTCTATGCCGCCCTTTTCCGCGGGGATGGTTCGGGAAAGATCATCCGCACGAGCGAAGATTGGGTTGTTTCTCCCGAAGAACTCTTCCGGCGCATTACCGAAGACACCCTTTTCCTGGGAAATGGAGTCGAGGTTTATGAAGAAGTATTTCGGGAAACCCTCGGCGCCCGCGCCTCCTTCGGGTCGCCCGAACTTTCCCTTCCCCGCGCCCTGAACGTTGCTAAACTCAGCCTGCCAAAATTTCAAAGGGGTGAAACCCTCGATCTTTTCACTTTTACCCCCATTTACATCCGCCGCTCTGAAGCCGAAATCCGCTACGAAACCAAAGAGAATAATTAAATTTTCAGGCGTTAATAATGTCTTGCCCTTCTCTTTGTTAAGTCAATTCAGAAACAACGTCCCATATACGTACTGGGAACTTCAGCGCAGAAAATCGGCAAGCACCAGAATCGTAAGGCCTTCAGCCCTCAGAGCACGCAGACCGGCATCATTCGTGATAAAAGCATCCGCCTTTTCGTTCATGGAGGTGGCAATCAGGAGGGCATCTGGAGTTCGGATCCTGTATTTCGAACGGAGGCGTGCGGCTTCCCTGGCGATGGGATAATCCGGAGATTTTATTTCCGTGTTTGGCAGAGAGAAAAGAAAGCGTTCAAAAGCCGCGATTCGATCCTTCTGGCCGGCAGTAAACGGCTGAACCAAAAGCTCTGTCACTGATACTGTAGATAAAACCGCGCTAAAGGAACCTTCGGCAACCATGGCGAAAATATTTTCGGTCAAATTTGCATAAGGCTCCAGATCTTCGAGGTGATAAATCAGGATGGAACTATCTAATCCAATTTTCTTCAGCTTTCTTAAGGTGTTCTGAAACTCCATAATCTCTATTCCCAAGACCCGCGTTCCTTTTCGATATACCGTTCAACTGCCTTTCGATCCTTTCCCCAGGTGCCTTTCAAAAGACCCCGGGTCGTCCTTGCATATTCCCGTGGACGCGTCAGAACAACCTTCCCGGCTTCGAAAGTAACGAGGAGTTCCTCTCCTTCTTTCACTCCCAAGGCCTCTCGCATTTCCTTGGGGATCACAAATTGCCCCTTTTTGCTTATTCTTACCGATTTCATGATGTTCATACTAAATCCCCCTAAGTCATATTGTATGCGAAGCGGTAAGATAATAGCAACAGCAAAATGGAGGAAGGAGCAATGGAATGGGTATGAAAATGGCCGACAGAGGAAAAAGAGGAATTGGTGCGAGAGAGGGGATTGAAATAGGGGACGTAGTTAAAAAATATAACTTTACAAAGAATGGGTTTTCTGGTAAGAGGGATCTATGCCACGGCAACGGCATAGCAAGATCGGACACTCCCGGGATTCTCCGCCATGTGATGATGAGAAGGAGTTACGTTTGGGCGGTCAGGCTCGGAGAGTTTCCGGCGTGCGGGCGAAGGTGGCTTGGCAATTAAGCTGGGAATACGGAATTCCGATGGCCGAGATCGCGCGTCATGTGGGGGTTTGTACCTCAGCCATTGCCAATGCGATTCGATAGATAGAGATGGAGAATCTGAAGTGATAAAAGTAAACTACGTCCCCCATCAGTCCCCCATCAAAGGGCTACTCAACCCCTCATCCCCAAAGCCGTCGCCGGGGTTGTCCAAGATAATAGCACCCTGAGAAGAATTGCCCATAGATTGCGAAATGCCGCAGGAATAACTTTTCCCTCAATTCCCCAAGCGACTCCCAATCCTTTCCCTCTCATTCTTCCAACCCCTTGAAAAAAACGCCCGCACACCCTTTTCTCCATAAGAACCACTCCCGCGCATTTTTTACCCCCCCTCTCCCCTCCAGGGCAACTTATCGCCATCCTTATGGCAGAATTTCAGAAATTTCAACTTATGACTTGACAAGCTCAAGGTATACAGATATTGAAGAGGTGGGTTCGCCGGGATCTATAGAGCCCCTTTAAAGAATAAGGAGAGAGACTATGCAATACGGAAGCATGGGTGTTGATTTTGAGGAGAGGATCAATTTTGAGAGACTTCGCCAGGAGCGACTCACCAGGGCCAATGCAGCCCTGAGTGCAAGCCCCCTCGGATCCTTGGTCTGTTATGATTTTGACAATATTCGTTATATTACCGGCACCCATATTGGAGAGTGGTGTCGAAACAAGATGAATCGGTATTGCATTTTACCTCTGGGTGGAAATCCTGTACTATTTGACCCAGCGATGCCTGCTAAAAAAATTTCCTGCCCTTGGATAGCGGATCGTATTTTCCCTGCCGTGGGGTCCATGCGGGGCGCCATTCCTCCTGAAACGGGAAGCGTCGAACAGGTAGCGACTGAAATCTACAAACGGCTCAAAGACCAAGGTGTTGAAAAAAAACCGGTGGGGATGGATATTGCCGATATCCCTTTGCTCCGGGCCTTAGAGAAAAGAGGGCTTGAGATTGTGGACGGACAAGAAGTGATGTTGGAAGCACGGATCATTAAAACCAAGGATGAAATTGAACTCTTAAAAATTTCGGCCGCGATGGTTGATGCGGCCTACGAAGAAGTCGTCCGCGCCATTAAACCAGGGGTACGGGAAAATGATCTGGTCGCTGTGGCGAATCAGGTTTTGTATACCCTTGGGTCTGAACTGGTTGAATGCGTAAACAGTGTTGCGGGAGATCGGGGAAAACCCCATCCGCATACCTTCTCGGACCGAGTGATCCGTCCGGGGGACATGGTTTTCCTTGATATCATGCATTCTTATATGGGATATCGCACTTGCTACTACCGGACATTTGTGTGTGGGAAACCGACGAAGGCCCAGCTGGAGGCTTATGACCTTGCTTGGAAGTGGCTCAAAGATTCCATTGATGCCGTAAAACCGGGGACGACAACCGCCGATGTTGCCCGGGCCTGGCCAGCTCCTGGAGAGTTTGGCCTGAAAAGCGAAGACGAAGCCTTCCTCCTTCAATTTGGCCATGGCGTAGGATTGAGCATTTGGGAGAAGCCCGTCATTTCAAGGCTATTTTCCCTTGAGCATCCCTATCCCATTAAGGAGGGAATGGTGTTTGCGATGGAGACCTACTGTCCATCAGCGGATGGCAAGGGAGCGGCAAGGATTGAAGAGGAAGTCGTTGTTACTAAGGATGGATGTGATCGAATTTTTCGCTACCCGATTGAAGAACTCATTTCATGCGGGTTGCCAGGAACAATGGCTTATGGGAGGTAATTAAATTTTGGTTGTTTACCCAGGACCGATAAGCGGCAAAGGAGGTAGAGGAAATGATCAAAGGTGTCCATCATTTTAGTTTCTCAGTTACGGACCTAAATCGGACAGTTGAGTTCTACACTACGCTTCTGGGTGTAAAAATGCTGTCCCGGGGACAGAATAAATACGATTCCCTGGGAACGGCTCTTTTTGGCAAAAAATGGGGAATCAATCAGCCTCACGCTGAACTCGAACTGGCGGTCCTGGATGTCGGTGGAACGAGGGTGGAATTCATCGAATACAAAGACCCCAAAACCCAGCCCTATCACAAAAATCCTTCGTTTGCAGGATCGGCGCACCTTGGTTTTCAGGTGGACGACATTGAGGAGGTCCAAAAGAAGTTAGAAAGAGGAGGCGTGGAGTTTCACTCTCCCATTAATGTCTATATGGAAACAGCGAAAGATGAATGGAAATGGTGCTATTTTCGGGATCCGGACGGGATCATCCTGGAACTCGTACAGCACCGGCAATTAGAAAAATGAACCGGGGAAAGCCCAGGGGTACTGACCCAATTTATGAAACGACGCGGGGCTTTCTTCAGAACCTTAAGAGTTGCAAGGGGGACGCCCTTAGTTGCGGCCTGGCAAGGCTGCATGGTTATATAGGTGGGAAGCCTATCCAGGTAACCGTTAGCCACGGGCCTGGAATCGAGCCTTGCAGGCATCTGGGGTCAGACATAAATAATTAACTATTAAAAAAAAGATAGTCTATTTTGGCAATTGCACCTTCGAATCGTTAAGCACATTCTGCATGAACGTCCCCCGCGTCCCCAACTGCTAAAGAATCGTCCAGCCTCCATCCACATAGATGGTCTGCCCGGTTATGTAATCGGAGTAATCCGAGGCCAGAAACACCGCCAGGTTGGCAATATCCTCGGGTTTCCCCAGACGGTTGAGCGGGATCCTTTCCAGGAGGAACTGGCGAACCGGTTCCTGAGAGAAATAGGTCTGGGTCATCTCGGTTACGGTCCAACCCGGCGCAATCCCGTTTACCGCAATCCCGTATTTCGCCCATTCCGCCGCCAGGTCCCTGGTAAGATTGATGATGCCTCCCTTGCTGGCACAATAAGCGGCCCTTGGCGGAAGAGCGACGGCCCCCATGATGGAGGAGATGTTAATAATCTTGCCGCCTTTGCCTTCGGAGATCATGGCTTTGGCGGCCGTTTGCGCGCAGAGAAAGGTGCCTTTGAGATTGATATCGATGACCCGGTCCCATTCGCCCTCCAGGATCTCTTCGGCGGGTTTCCGTAGGACGATGCCAGCGTTATTGACCAGAACATGAATCCCGCCTAATTCCCTTACCGCCATTTGGAACATCTGAACGATCTCGCTGGAGACCCGCACGTCGGCTTTCGCCGGCTTGGCGATTCCACCCCGGACTTCGATCTCCTGGGAAACCTGCGCGGCCGCGTCCCAATCGACATCGTTGACGACGACTTTTGCCCGGGCCGCGGCAAGAGCTTTGGCAATGGCCTTGCCGATGCCCCTGCCCGCGCCGGTTACAATGGCTGTTTTTCCTTCCAGGCTGATATGCAAAGAGATCACCTGCCTTCCGGTTGTCGATGAACAAGAGATCACGTTTGGCTGAGTCGAATATATCAACGGGGAAGTGGTTTGTAAACAGTTTTCATCTGGAAACCCGATTCCCCTTTCATTGTCAACCCCACCCTTTCCTCCCTCATTGGGGACAGGGGAAAGCCGGGAGTTCCGGGTGAAAACGAATTTGAAATTCCTGAGGGTCGCGTTTTGTTTGAGGCCGCGCTCAAAGGAGGTTCGCTTAGCGCAAAGCGCAACACGCTTTAAGCGCTTTAAGGGGGGACATCCTATATTCCCCCTGTCAAGAAAAAAATTAAGTTTTTAAAAAATCATAGGTTTACTTTTCAGATTGAAAGAGAGGTATATATCCTAATCCTACAACGCCAGTTACTTATTAAACTATTGATTTTATAGCCTTTTTTTTATTGGTCGATGTTATATTGTTGAAAAGGATGATTTTATTGTGTTTTCGACAAGTTACAGATTATAGTAAAGCTCAAGTGTCGTTGTAGGGCTAAGAAGGATCGGCACTCATAATATTTTTAAGAGTCCATAATCCGTTTCAAGCCCCCAATTTAAAAGTCCCAGGTCACATTGGGGTATCCAGGGTCGGACCAAGATACGAAGTAGGGATGTAGCTCCGATATCTCTGTTGACAATAATCGCAAGGTTCTGGTAATTTGTTCTTTATGCTGCGAGGACCGAGATTAGGCTCTGAAGGGGCTTTTCACCATGTCATGGTAAGGGGGCTGGAAAGGACGTTCCGGGCGCTTATCTCAGAATCGATATGGGTCCATTCTTGTAGAGGAGGAACCATATCTGTTAGAGATTGTTCGGTATATCCATTTAAATCCTATTCGGGCCGGACTGGTTGAGGACCTAAAGGAATTGGAAAGCTATCGATGGAGCGGCCATTCGGCATCGGAGCTACATCCCCTCTATACAAGGGTCTTCCCTGTAGGCTCTCCGCATAGAAACAACAAGGGAGTTTCTTTTAAATTCATCCGATGAAAGGACTATGACGATGATCTACGAAATTCGTACCTACCGCCTCGCGCCAGGGAGTGTGGCCGAGGTCGAGAAACGCTTCGGGGAGGTGTACGAACACCGTAAAAAGTACTCTCCAATCGTTGCCTTCTGGCACACCGAGATCGGCCCGCTGAATGAGATCATCCACGTCTGGCCGTATCAGGATCTAAGCGAGCGAGCCAGCGTCCGGGCCGAGTCCGCTAAAGATCCGAACTGGCCGCCCAATATCTCCGAGTTCGTCCTTTCCATGCACTCTGAAATCCTGGTCCCCTTCCCGTTCTCGCCGCTGCTTTCACCGGGGAAGATGGGTCCGTTCTACGAGATGCGCATTTACACCATCAAGACCGGTACACTGCCCGACATCATGAAGGGGTGGGAGGCCAAACTACCCGAACGAATGAAGCTCTCGCCGCTCGCTGTCGTCGGGTACGTCGATTTGGGCGAAGTGAACCGCTTTGTCCACATCTGGGCCTACGCGAGCCTTGACCAGCGTGAAAAGGTCCGCGCCACGGCCATCCAGACCGGTGTGTGGCCGCCGGGGGGAGGCGCCGGGCGCCTGCTGACCCAGGCGAACAAAATCATGACGCCGGCCGCTTTTTCGCCGATGCAGTAGCGCGGAAGAGGAGCTTCCGCCGCTCCATAGACGACCGACGTTAGAATATCGTCTACCCCTCCGCTCTTGGGAGATTTTCTGGCTGAAACAACGATGAAGTTAGCTGTTTCCATGAGGCCTTGGCGTTCCTGTTCTTTTCCGTCAAGAATTGGCATGGTTTACCCCTCACTTATTTTATTAGATCTTGGCTGCCCATTAACACCAACATACTCGGAAGAGCGCCGTGGGTCAAGGTATTTGGGCATTGGCCAGCCTCCATCTATTAAAGTCCGAGATTTAAAGTCTGCAATTCAGTGTCCGAATGGAAGATTCAAAAAAAGAAGTTTCACGTTATTATCATTGTATGATAGGGTAACTACTTTAGTCCGGGTGCGGAAATCCGAAATTATAAGGGGAAAAGGATGAAAAAAATTTTTTGTGCCTTTCGGCAGGATCTTAACTTGTCTATCTTTGGCTCTCGGGCTTATCACCCTGCCCGCTCAAAAAGCTGCTTCACAGGGCAATGCCGATGGACAAGGAAAAATTAAGCTCGATGTCCCCTATGAGCCAAGCTCGGAAGATGTGGTTGAGGTCATGCTCCAAATTGCCCAAGTGGGTAAAAAAGATTTTGTCTATGACCTTGGGTGCGGAGATGGGCGAATCGTCATTAGGGCGGAACAAAAAGAAGGTGCCCGCAGGGTCGGGGTCGACTTAGATCCGGAGGGCACAATAGGGAAAATTGCTGCGGGCTCCCAAGAGCCAAGAAAGTGGAAAGCCACGAGGGACCCTTCCTCCGCCAAACCTTTGGATTTATGAGCCTTGCGCTTCCATAGAAGAGAATTCAAAAAAATAATTTTTTCTTGCTCAGGATAAATTTTTCCTCTTGACAGGGGCTTTTTAATGGGTGCCCCCCCAACTCAACAGACCTCGCGCGGCGATGATCGTGAAAGGTGGGCGATCCACAGGCCGAGGGCAACCAAAACTAGTCCCAGGAATGACATCATGGAAATGTTCTCTCCCAGCAGCAAAGACCCCAGAATCGCTGCAGTGACCGGGCTCAACGCCAGGAACACGGTGACTTTCGTCGGTGATGTGTGGTTCAAGGCCCACAGCCAGAGATAGTAACCGATGCCGCTGTTGACCCCGATGAAAACGACGGCCAGCCAACCGATTCCGGTAAATTGCGGCAGGGAGTTGAAAAACCCCTCCCCGGCGGCAAGAACTGCGAGGAACCCAATCGAGGCGAGCATGGCAAAGGCACTTATCGGCAGCGTCGGATATTTCTGCAGGTATGGCCGGTATAAGACGCTGCAAAAGGCTCCGCTCAGGGTGCTTCCGAACACGGCCAGTTCCCCGATCCACTCGCTGGCTTCACCCGCCCACTGGGTGGCCTTCTCCCCAACCGCAAACCCAACCCCCGCCATGGTCAGCAAAACACCAATGGTCTTTGACCAGGTGAACCTTTCATGCCCGAGAATTGCCCCGAGCGCTATGGTCATCAAAGGCATGGCGGCGAAGATCAGGGCCGCTCGGGCCGAGGGAATAAATTTTAAGGAGAAATTCAGAAGGGCGATCAGGATGTGGAATGGGGGACGTTGATTCTTACAGTGCATTGCGCTTGACAAGATCACCCTCTTTTTTATAAAATCAGCCCATGCCACGACAAGCCCGGTTAGATACTCCCGGCGCCCTTCACCACATCATGGTGTGGAATGGGGGACGTTGATTCTTACAGTGCATTGCGCTTGACAAGATCACCCTCTTTTTTATAAAATCAGCCCATGCCACGACAAGCTCGGTTAGATACTCCCGGCGCCCTTCACCACATCATGGTGCGGGGAATAAACCGGTCACAAATATTTGACGACAATGAGGATCGGTCTCGTTTTCTTACCCGCCTGGGCGAAAACATCCTGGAAACGCAGTCCTCCCTCTATGCCTGGGTGCTCATGGAAACGCACGTCCATCTATTGGTGCGGAGCGGCCCACAGGGAATTTCCGCCCTCATGCGAAAGCTCCTTACCTGGTACGCCCAATACTACAATCGGCGGCATCGGCGTACAGGGCATCTATTTGAAAACCGTTACAAATCAATCCTATGTGAGGAAGAGAATTACCTTTTGGCCCTTGTGAGACACATCCATTTAAATCCGGTACGGGCTAAGCTGGTAAAAACCATGGGGGAGTTGGATCTTTACCCTTGGACTGGGCATCGGACGATCATCGGGAAAGACGAATATCCGTGGATGGATCGGGCTTATATTTTGGGCCAATTTGCTAGGACAAAGAGAAAGGCGATCCGGGCATACCACCGGTTTGTTCAGGATGGGCTGGCGGAGGGGCGCAGACCTGAGTTAACGGGAGGAGGATTAATTCGGAGTCAGGGGGGATGGTCGCAGGGTCTTGCTCTGCGGAGTAAAGGGGAAAAAGAGTTGTCAGATGAGCGCATCTGGGGGAGTGGGGAGTTTGTCGAACAGATCCTTCAGGAGGCGGATGA
>Ga0194112_10001287_pt1 | contig 36934 bp, 31 predicted proteins | sample TA2MahC400mmetaG_FD_146191 | JGI IMG/M metagenome (GOLD analysis project Ga0194112, IMG submission 146191) | Freshwater microbial communities from Lake Tanganyika, Tanzania - TA2015016 Mahale Deep Cast 400m | ecosystem: Environmental > Aquatic > Freshwater > Lake | place: Tanzania: Lake... | reverse complement strand
CATCCTCGACGCCGACGAGCCGGCGCTCCGCCGCCGCTTCGCCGAAATCTACGGCCCAGACCCCGCCCTCCACGAGGAACGCCGCCGAGCCTGCCGCGAGACCCTCCTCGAGTTCGCCCGCGTCTACGGCACCGACAGCCGCGTCCTCATCATCCGCTCCCCCGGGCGCGTGAACCTCATGGGCCGCCACGTGGACCACCGCGGCGGACACAACAACCTCGTGGCCATCAACAAGGAGCTCCTGATGATCGTCGAGGAGCGCCCCGACAACAACGTGGCGCTCCACAACCGCGACTTCCAGCAGTTCAAGTTCCGAACCTTCAACATCGGCGAAGAGGTCGCCGCACTCGACTGGGACGACTGGATCTCGACCATCAACTCCGAGAAGGTCATGCGCATGGTCCGCGAGGCGGGGGGCGACTGGGCGAACTACGTCAAGGCCGCCGCACTCCGCCTCCAGGAGAAGTTCCGAAACCGCCGCATCCGCGGCATGAACGTGATGGTGAGCGGCAACATCCCGATGGGCGCGGGGCTGAGCTCGTCCTCCGCGATGGTCGTCGCCGCAGCCGAGGCCATCGTCGAGGTCAACGGCCTGGAGGTCAACCCGCAGCAGTTCGTGAACCTTTGCGGCGAGGGCGAGTGGTTCGTGGGCACTCGTGGCGGCTCGGGCGACCACGCGGCCATCAAGCTCTCCCGCCGCGGCGCCGTCGCACACGTCCGCTTCTACCCCTTCGAGGTCGAGAGCATCGTCCCATTCCCCGAAGGCCATCGCGTGGTCGTGTGCGCATCCGGCATCCAGGCCAAGAAGGCCGCCAACGCACGCGACGTCTTCAACCAGTGCATCGCCGCCTACGAAGCCGGCTGCCTCTTCTTCCGGAAGCTCCTCCCCCACAAGGCCGCCCGCATCGAGTACCTGCGCGACGTGAACACCGGCACGCTGGAATGCTCCGAGGCCGACATCCTGCGCCTCGTCAAAGGCCTCCCCGACCGCATCAGCCGCTCCGAGATGCTCCGCCAACTGAAGGGCCAGGACACCTCGAAGCTCGAAACCCTCTTCCTCAGCCACAACGAGCCGGCGGAGGGCTACCGCGTCCGAGGCGTCTCCCTCTTCGGCATCGCCGAATGCCTCCGCAGCCGCGACTGCGTGGAGTTTCTTGGCAACACAGGGGTTGGTGCCCGAGGGTTTGGTGGCACAGGCGTCCCGCCTGTGACCCACAGGCCAGAGGCCTGTGCCACCGGTGGTGGCCAAGGACTTGGTGGCACAGGCGTCCCGCCTGTGACCCACAGGCAAGATGCCTGTGCCACCGGTGGTGGCCAAGGACTTGGTGGCACAGGCGTCCCGCCTGTGACCCACAGGCCAGAGGCCTGTGCCACCGGTGGTGGCCAAGGACTTGGTGGCACAGGCGTCCCGCCTGTGGCCGCCTTCGGGCGCCTGATGACCCTCTCGCACGACGGCGACCGCGTGAGCCGCCTCGACGCTGCCGGCCGCCGCCAGCCCATCCCGCTTGAGGTCTCCGATGCCGAGCTCGACTCCGCCATCGCCGCCTGCGAGCGGAGCGAGCTAAGGCTCCTCGAAGTCCCAGGCAGCTACGCCTGCTCAACCCCCGAGATGGACTCTATGGTTGACATCGCGCTCGGCGTGGAGGGGGTCGTGGGCGCGCAACTCGCCGGCGCCGGCCTCGGCGGCTGCATCATGGTCCTGTGCCGCGACGACGCGACCGCCCCCCTCCGCGACGCCCTCACCCGCGGCTACTACGAGCCCGCCGGGCGTCCCCCCCAGGTCGAACCCTGCGTCCCTGTCGAAGGCTCCGGCATCCTTGAGCTGTGAGCACTCGTCGCTTGCCCCCGAGTGGAGCAACTTGCGCCCCCCGGAAGGGGCGCAAGTTGCCCGGATCGCCCGATCCGGGGCGTTCTATGGCGGTCCCGGCAACTTGCGCCCCACGCACACATATATGCGCAAAAAGCGTGCCAATCCGTAACCATCCAGCTTCCAAAGAGATGGGCCAACCAGACCGCCAATCTGCGCCCCCTCCGGCACCGAGGGGGGCGCAAGTTGCCCCTACCTACGTCCCAGATCACGCCCTGTACGGAAGTCAGCAGCTTTGTCCAGGGACTTCGCAGCATGTCTTATTCATGATCCGGCTGCGGAAAGATAATTTGACAAATGAGACAGCTATGGTATAATAAATAGCAGATACCCGCTAACCTGTGCGCCGGAGACGCCATGCGAGCTCAACTGAAGGTCGGGAAGATCAAGGAGTTGATGGCAGCCAGGAGAATGACCCAGGTCGCCTTGGCGCGTGAATCGGGCGTTTCCCGCGCCACGCTCGCGCGCCTGCTGGGTCAGGAGGCCCCGTGGGTGCGGCTGAGTACCGCCGCAAAGCTCGCCAAGGTTGTCGGGCTGCCCGAGGCGGGCCTCGACCCCAGAGGGGCCGAAACAGCTTATCTCGATGCAGTCGCCAGGCAGCACGAGGCCCTGGACCTTTCGGGCCTGGGGATTGTTGTGACGGCCAGCCCCATGCCCATGGACCGCGGGTTCGTGCCCCTCAGCGTGCGCGAGTGGCCCGCCAGCGCCGGCCTATCCTGTGCTCGGCCCCGGGCAACGCCCCCAGGAGAACGCGAACCGGGTGCGCATGGCCTGAGCGAGGCCATCCGGTGCTGGCCAAGGCTGTACCTTCTGGGCGATCCGGGGTCCGGTAAGACGACAGCGCTGCGCTACTTCGCCAGGTCCCACGCGCTACAGGGCGCGGGCGCTCCCGGCGCGCTCGTGCCGCTGTACCTGCGGCTGGCTGACTGGGCGGACCAACTGGCGGCCAATGAGCAGGTTGACCTCCTGGACGCGGCGTTGGCCGGCCTCTCCGTGCCGGAACCGCGTCGGACGCTCGAATGGGTCCAGCGGCAAGCCGGACGCGGCAACCTCCTTGTTCTGCTCGACGGACTCGACGAGGTCGTGGAGCCGGAGTCACGCGCACGCCTGCTGAACGCCATCCGCTCATTCGTCGCAGGCCACCGGGACGCCAGAGTGGTGATCACATCTCGCTCTGCCGGATTCGACAGGCCGAGCCTTGGAGCGCATTTCGAGTGCGTCGCACTTCAGCCTCTCGAGCCCGAGGCCGTGAGGCAGTTCGTCAAGGAGTGGTGCTCATTCCGGCACGGGCACCCTGGCAGCCGCGCATGCAGGGAGTGTGATGCCAGGGAGGCGGAGGTGAGCCACGCCATCACTGCCAATCCCCGGGTTGCTGCGTTAGTTGGCAATCCCCTGATGCTCACCATAATAGCCCTCCTGCACGAGGCGGGGGGCCGTCCGACCGAGAGGCGCTGGGAGCTATACCAGGAGGTTGTTGAGGCGCTCCTGTTCTCGTGGGAGGAGAGGAAGCGTCACGCGCTCGCTACATCGCCAGACCGCGCGCTGCGCCTCGACGCCCGTGAGGTCCTCTGGACCCTCGAGTCCCTGGCCCTCGAGATGCAGCGTCGTGATCTGAGCCTTGCGCCTCGATGGTGGCTAGCGGACCGTGCCGGTTGCTTCCTCCAGGGTGAGCTCTCGAAGCGGCCCGAAGGGGCGCGGGCGCAAGCGGAGCTCCTTCTGTGGAGCCTTCGCGAGAGGGCGGGGCTCCTGGTAGAGCGGGCGCCGGAGCGATGGGCGTTCTCCCACCTGGCCTTCCAGGAGTACTTCGCCGCGAGAGCGTTGCTCGGCTCCGCGAACCCGGTGGAGGCGCTCCGGCCTTACTTCTACCACCCTGCATGGCAGGAGGTGGTCCGCCTGGTGGCATCCCAGATTGGCCGGCACCGCGCCCCCCAACTCCTCAGAGCGATTCTGGACGACCCTGACCCCACTGGGCGCTTCCTCCAGCGCGGGTTGCTGCTCGTCCTGAGATGTCTCCTCGATGGCGCGCCGTTCTATGACAGACAACTGCAAGAAGATGTCCTGCGCCGAGGCCTGGCGACAGGTGAATCCACGTGGCCTGAGGTTCGGTGGGAGGCCACAATGCTAGCGCAGGAACTGATTCCGCTTTCCGCGTGGCAGGAGTTTCTAGGTCTCACTGACTCGCAGCTTGAGTCCGAGAAGGCAGAGCTCTTAGCTTCATGGCAGGGCGCGGCACCCCCCATACAGACCGTGGCGGTCAACGAAGGTGACGGGGCAGTCAGGCTCGTGTTCGGTGACCACCACCCGATGGATCCCAGCGCGAACTGGGTAGAGGCAATCCTGCATCAGCTTGCAGATGATGTCTCTGCGACAAACCGCGAGGAATGTGCCAGAGCTCTGGGGCGGGTCAGACTGAGTCCGGCGGTCTCCGGCCGGCTAGTCGAATTGTTCCAAGGGGAGAAAGAGCCCGGGGTTCGCAAGGCCATCGCGGGGGTACTTGCTCAGTTCGCGGACTCCGACCAGATTCTCGGCGTGCTCATGACGCGCTTGGAGGGAGACCCCGATGATGAGGTCCGCGGGGCGTGCGCCGAAGCCCTGTGCGAAGTGGCGGCAACCAATACCGCTGTGGCAGCCAAGGTCACCTCAGCGCTCATCTCACAGGGACCGCCCGTTGTCCGTGCTCGTGCTGCGGCCGGCCTCGCGCGGCGCGCCGCGACCGACGCTGACACGCAAAGGCTGCTGGTTAGCATCCTCAGAGACCCGACGGAGCAGGACGCGGTCCGCGCCGGATGCCTGTGCGCCCTCGAGGGGGTTCTCCCGTCGCAGTTGGCCGATGAGTTGCCCTTTGTCCAGGGCCTCCTCGGCGGCCCGCCCGACGCCGAGCTGACGCGCTGCGTGGCGCGGATGCTCGCTGAGTACGGAGTTAGTGGAAGGGTGGCTTGGAGGGACCTGCCGATCGAGAGGATCGAGCACACGCTAGTGTCACTGAAGCACCCTTGCCGGCGGGCTCTCCAGGCTCTGAGAGGTATCCTGGACGCGCGGGAACGGAGGCGGCTTGGCATCCCACGGGAGGCCAGGATTGCGAGAGCGCTCGCCGAGTTCCGAGACCGGATCCGCGCCATGTTCATCTTCGGCTCGGCGGCGCGGGACGAACAGAGCGCAGAGAGCGACATTGACCTCATGGTGATTGGGGAAGCAACCCTGCGCGACTTGACCCCGGGCCTGAAGAGGGCAGAGGACGAACTGGGGCGCCAGGTCAATGCCGTGATCTACTCCGAGGAAGAATGGCGCGAGCGCTGCCGGCGAAAGGACCCCTTCGTGATGAACGTCCTGAACGGCAAGATCATCTTCGTTTCAGGAGACCGCGATGAGCTTAGAGCAATGGGTGGCTAATGCTTGGCTCAAGCGCGTGCGGCCTTTGGCGCAGAACGTCGCAAATCTCCTGGCCATTGGCGACCGCGAGATTGGCGATGCTTCGCTGGAAGGCATCAGCACCGATGGCAGGTTCACCCACGCCTACGACGCGGTCCGCGCCCTCGCCGAGGCCGCCTTGCACGCCGGCGGCTACGATGTTCCAAAGGGGCCGCAGCAACACCAGCGGGCCATCGAGTCGCTCCGCTTCACAGCCCTCAGCGGCCTGCCAGCGCAGGTGGACTACCTCGACAGGTGCCGGCGCATGCGCCACCGCACCGTTTACGAGCGCATGGGCATGCTCCAGCAGCGGGACGCCGTCGAACTCCTTGAGGCGGCCCGGGCACTGCGGGAGAAGGTGCGGGACTGGTTGATGAGCAACTACCCCGAGTTGCTCGAGCGCTGAGGCACAGGAACACAACAGGCCGGAGCCGCTTCTCGCTGCCCCGGCCTGGAGTGGCTTGAGGTGCTGTGGTCAGCCGACGGCTAGCCCTTGAACAGGGCCAGGAATGCGATGGCGCAGGCCACGGTGAGGATGCAGGGCACCAGGAAGATCGGGCGCCAGCGGAACTTCCCCTCGAACTTGAAGAAGTCCATGATCACGCCCGTGAACTGAGTGCCGAGGAAGTTGCCGAGGCCCAGCGTGGCGACGGTGATCAGGGCCTGAACCGACGCCTGTATGTCCTTCTCCGCCACACTGTCCCCATACATCTGGCCGGCAGTGATGAAGAACGTGTAGCCGATGCCGTGGAACGCCAGCGAGGCGACCACGAGCCACACGGGCTTCATCAGGGCGAAGATCACGTAGCGGGCCGGCCACGCGATGACGCCGATTGCCAGGGTCCACCGATAGTCCAGGTGCGTGACGGCCCAGCCGAGCGCGAACACCATCGCCAGGATCTCGGCCATCTGCGCCACCGTCATCACGGCCGGCACGTTCTTGTTCTTGATCCCGATGTCCTCCAGGAACTGCGCGGTGGGCACGTAGTAGAACTGGAGCTCGGTCGTCACGACGAAGGAGATGATGAGGAACGTGAGGAAGTCGGGGTTGCTGAGCAGGTTGAACGCCTTGAGGAAGGCCAACGGGTCGGCCGACTTCGCCGGCGGCGTGTGGGGGAGGAACAGGCACAGTGCGCCCATGACGAGCGACAGGATGCCCGCGAGGGTGAGGCAGTCGGAGGTCTTGCCCGGCTCCTTCCGCGTGCGGCGCCAGAGGGCCAGGATGAAGCCGGCCACGATCCAGCCGATGGTGCCCCACACGCGAATCTGCCCAACGTACTTCGCCGAGGCGTGCCGCATCATCAGGGAGAAGACCAGCGGGATCGTCGGGGCGTAGAGCAGGCTGTATACGCCCATGAACCCTACAAGCCCTTTGAAGCTGCGCTGCTTGGCGCAGACCAGCAGTAGGACCCCGCCCACGATGCTCGCCCCCGCGAGGAACCACTGGGTCGCTATGTAGCGGTCGGCGAGTTGGCCCCCGATGAAGGGCGACACGATGCAGGCCAGCCACAGCATTGCGTAGACCCAGCCCGTCTGTTTGCCGCTAAGCTTCAGGTCGCCCAGCAGGTACGCGGCTAGCACGGGCGCCCACGCGCCCCAGACGGCGAACTCCAGGAACATCATCAAGCTCAACTGCCCGTAGAGCAACCAGTCCATCGCCGCATCTCCTGACGGGTGAGGGGGACCTCGATCAGTTGGCTAGACTTGTACCCAAACGACCCACGCCTGTCAAGCGCCGTTTGCAACCCGGGCAGTGCCCGTGAGGCAGAGGGCGTTGCCGGCCACGACCAGGGCCTCGTCGGCGGGGGGGAGGCACAGGGCGCGGATGGCCTCGAGGCAGAAGCCGGGGCTGTCGAACGGGTAGTCCGAGCCGTAGAGGAGCTTCTCGGGGCCGTAGGCGTCGAGGAAGGCGCGAAGGACCGCCGGCTCATGGGAGGGCGCGGCGCTGCTGTCGGCGTAGACGTTAGGCCGCTTCCACACGCCCAGGGTGTGGAGCCGCAGGAACCCGCCGTTGAGGTAGCCGCAGTGGGGGATCACCACGACGGCCTCGGGCGCGAGCTCTTCGAGGAACCGCATCGTGTTGTCGAACGATTCTTCGAGGACGATGGGGAGTCGGCGCTCGGTGATAGCGGCGAGCAGCGCGCGGCAGCGCGGGTCGTCGTAGTGGTAGACCGGCTCGTCGGCGTGGCGGTGCCACTTGATGCCGCGGAACTCCGCCGTGAGGCCGGCCAGATTGAAGTCGTTCCAGACGAAGAAGAAGGGGAGCACCTTCGGCACGACTTCTCGGCGGCTCAGGCCGAGCAGGTAGTCGTGGGCGCGTTGGCGGCGGGCCTGCCACGCGGGCGAATCGCTGAAGGAAGGGTCGTGGCGGTCGTAGACCTCGTAGACGGGCGGGAACATCCAGGCGGCGTCCACCCCCGCCGCGCGGTGGAGCGCCGCGATCGTCTCGTAGTCCTGCGGGGGAGGGAAGTCCTGCCGCCCGCAGTGGCAGTGGGCATCCACGACGCTGATTTCTGATTGCTGATTGCTGATTGCTGATTTCAAGACGGTCTTGTTTTCGCGTCCTTTCGCGTGTTTCGCGGGCCGCCTCTTATCTTTCCACTCGGACACGGATGTTGTCGAACTCGGCCTGGCCGCCGGTGACGCCGACGCCCACAGCGCCGCGGTCTACGCCCCGGATGGACCAGGGCGGGGCGCCGGTGCGGACGTTGTCAATGACGACGGAGACCTGGTCGCCGCGGACAGCGACCTCGACGTCGTGCCACTGGTTGAAGCGGGCGCCGAGGCCGTGGCGCGCGCGGCCGGCCTCGTGGAAGGCACCGTTGCGGTAGTAGCCGACCTCGTAGATGCCCTCGATGGGGAAGCGGACGCAGATGAAGTTCTGGGGGTCCTGGTGGCGGAGAATGACCAGGTAGTACTCGCCCTCGCGCGTCACGCGGTCGGCGCGGACGATGCGCGCGCGGGCGTGGACCGTGTAGTCGCGCCACTCGGGGTTGCCGGCGACCGCGGAGGCGACCGGGCCGACGGCTGCGCGGCCGCGCAGCATGCCGCGGTCGAGCTCCCACGCGCCCGCCTGTGCCCAGTCCTTGAGGTCCGTGCCGTTGAAGAGGCGGTGGGCGCCGGCGCCGAGCCGCGCCCAGGGCGAGGCCGGCTCGGGCGGGGCCTCCTTCTCCTTCGGCTCCACGGGCGCCTTCTCCGGGGGCTCCGGCTCCTCCTTCTGCTTCTCGGGCGGCACGGGTGTGGAGGTCTGTGGCGGGACCGGCTGGAACTCCGGGGGCTCGACGACGGGGACGTCGGTGATGACCTTGGGCGGCGCACTCGGCCGCGGGCGCGGGCGGACCCTGGGCTTCGGCGACGGCCCGGGGCGCGGGACGGTCTCAGGCTCGACGCTCTCATCGGGCACGATGGTCTGCGAGTCGCTGCCGCGCCACTTGGCGACGAGGCCCTGGATTTCGGGGAAGAAGACGATGACGGCGGCGAGGGCCGCGATGGAGAGGATGGCGGCGACGGCCTCGAAGGTGCTCAGGCCGCGGCCGCGGCGGGGAAGGGGCGCCTCGGCCACGGCAGCCACGGGCCGGGGCACGGCGGGCTCGGGGGCGGGCGGCGGCGCCTTCGGCAGCCGGGCGTCCAGGAGGTGCTGCACGTCGTCGAGCGTCTCGTCGAGGTGCCGGTAGTCCTCGAGCGAGAGGCTGATGATCTCGTCGAGGGCCATCTCTGGGAGGACGGAGGTGGCGAAGACGTGTCCCGCGCTGCTGGCCGCGGCGGGCGGGCCGAGGAAGCGGCCGGCCAGCTCGGCGGCGCGGTCGGCCTTCGCGCGAAAGCCCACGCGGTTCTCATCATCCGCCTGGCCCTGCTCGTAGGCCCTGTGGATGGTGCGCACGAGCGCGGGCCAGAGGGCTCGGAGCTCTTCGGCGGCGGCGAAGGAGGAGACGGCGGGCGCCGCCTGCGCTGCCGTGAGGACGGCGCTCGGCGAGGCGATGCCGGGCACCTCGGCCTCCGCTGTGGGCGGGGCGTCTCCGCCCCGCGCGGGGCACGGAGGCCCCGCCCACGGTGGCGGGGCTTCCGCGGCCTTGGGGGCGGGCGGCGCCTCGAAGCGGAACTTCTGGCCGCAGCCCGGGCAGCGCACCTTCTCGCCCGTGACCGGCACCATGACCGTGCCGCCGCAACGCGGGCACTTCACCTCGTTGGCGGCCCCTGGCGGCGGGGTGGGCGCATCGTGCGCCAACACCTCGGCGGGCGGGGCCTCGAAGCGGAACTTGCGCCCGCACGCGCAGTAGACCTTCTCGCCCGTGAGGGGCACGTGGACGCTCTTGCCGCAGTCGGGGCAGGCGATCTCCTTCGTCGGCACCGTGGGCGGCGCCGGGCCGCCTTCCGCGGCCCGCGCGTCGAGGACCTCCACCGGCACCGGGGCGTCGGCCGGCACGTCTTGCGGCGCCGCGAAGCGCAGCTTGCGCCCGCACGCGCAGTGGACCTTCTCGCCCGTGAGGGGCACGAGGACGCGCGCGCCGCACTCGGGGCAGGAGACCTCCTTCGTGGGAGCCGCCGCTGGCGCCGGGCCGCCCTCCGCGGGCGGCGCGTCGAGCACCTCCACTGGCACCGGGGCGTCGGACGGTGCCTCATCGGGCGTGGCGAAGCGCAGCTTGCGCCCGCATACGCAGTATGCTTTCTCCCCAGTGGTCGGCACGCTGACCATCTCCCCACAGTCGGGGCACCGCACCTCCTTGCCCGGGAGCAGCGAGGGGAGCACTGGGAGGGGGGGCGGCATGGGCGCGGGGACGACTGCCGTGCTCACGGCCGACGGCGGCTTCTCCTCCGGCTCTTCCACGCGGAACCCCCGCCCGCACGCGCAGTAGACCTTCTCGCCCGTGAGGGGCACCTCGACGCCGCGGCCGCAGTCGGGACAGTAGACGCCCTTCGACACGGGCAGCGGCGGCTCCATCGGCGGCACGCTGGGGGCGGGAGGCGCCTCGGCGGGACGCTGGTCCGCGGCTGCGAAGTTGCTCGGGGTGGCCGCCTCGGGCGCGCCGGCCACGCCGAAGCGGAACTTCTGCCCGCAGCCGGGGCAGCGCACCTTCTCCCCCGTCGTAGGCACGGCCACCATCTGCCCGCACCGAGGACACGTCACGCTCTGCTCGGGCACCAGGGGTCTCCACGCCCAACGGGGACGGAGGCGCTGCCGCCGAACTGCTACTTGGTAATTCTACGCCGCTTCCGCCGCGAAATCAAGCTTCCCAGGGCTTCGCCCTGGGCTGATATGGTACGCCCCCGTCGGGGCTTCCGAGCAGTTCGCCGCAATTGGGGACCATATTCGGTAGGGGCCTCAGCCGAAAACCCTGGCGTCGCGCTGCCTGGCCGGGTGGATGCCCATGATGCCGTCCTTGCACAGCTCGCAGTAGAAGCCGTACTCCGAGCCCATGTGGGTGCCCAGATACTCATCGTCCTTCACGCACTCCGCGAGGTTCAGCCGCTTGCGGATGCTCTCCCGGTCCAGCACGCACTCGAAGTACACGAACTCGCGGCAGTTATCCGTCCATGCCTGTCCTCGATAGGTCACGTCAATCCCCGCCGCGGCCAGCTCGCGTTCCAGTTGTCTGAGGTGTTCGCAAACCATCGCTTGGCCTCCGCGCTTGTGGCGGGCTAAGGCGTGCTCAGCGCGGGCATCAGTAGATCAGCACCGCGTCCTTCGGGTGAACATACAGGAGCACCGGCTCCTTCACCCCGGCGTCTCGCGCCTGTTTGAGCGCGCGCTTCGGAGTCTTGCCCGAGCCGACGACGACGTTGTCGTTTGGCCCCCGCAGGGCGACGTATCGCCCGCAGTACTTCACATCGTTCACGAGCACTCGAGGCCGCATTCGAACCTCCTTTCGGCTCCTTCTATCACATAGAATACCTGCCGGGGGCAGAGAAGTCAACCCGTGGGTCACAGAGCCAGGGCCTCACCATGGCCTATCCGTGTGAAGCACAGCCGCCCACCTGAGGGGCGGAGATGTCCCCAGGGAATGGGGCTGGTCCCCGCTGTCGCCCGTCCGCTAGCTCCCTCCGTCGCTCCGCCCCCCTCCTGCGCCCGCCGCTTGGCTTGGGCGAAGCGCTCGGCGTCGCGGCACCAAGGGGCCTCGTGCAGGGCGTGGACTTCGGCCGACGTTGCGGCGTGGCGGCTACGCTCCTGCGCAGCTTCGCCGGTCCCGATGCCTCGGGTTGGGGGGCCGCCCACGGCAGCCACAAGGTGACAACACGCCGTTTGCCCCACGGCCGCTGACAATGCGGCTCTCTCCGGTGTGGGCTTGCCCCCCAAACCCCGCAAGGTTCTTTCGCAGTCCTCTCCTCTGAGGGGCCGTGAAGCGAGGCTTCTGACGCCCCTTTCGGGGCTGAAATCCCAAGAGCAAGAGAGGCCCCGGCGAGTGGCGGTTCTTCAGTCTTCGGGAGAGAGGGGGCTTGCTCCGAGAGGAACAAAGCCAATCCCCCCTGGCCGCACACGATAGCGGCGATGGGTGCAACGGGCGTGCCGCGGCGGTGCGGCGTGGCCGGTGCCTTGCGGCGTGACACCCGGCTTCGGGCGGCCGCCGTCTCTTAGCCCGCCGCACTGACGCGGCGCGACCGTCTGCACCTGTCTTCACGCGGTTCGTGTGCGGCCTGGGGGGATGGCGGGAGGGGGACGGACTTCCCTGGCCGGGCCTCTTCTCTGGCCTGCCGGGAGCTACGGCCTCGACTCCTTCCACGCCTGCCACGCGGACAGGATGGTGTAGTACATCAGGAGCGTGCCCTCTCTGGCACAGCCAAGGTCCACCGAGCCCCGCGAGAAGCGCCGCCCTGGAACCGCGATCTGGACCTGGCGCTCGCCCAATCCCACGAAAGCGATCCTCTCAAACGGGTATAGTGAGCGCTTCACCACCCGCGTCACCAGCAAGCCTCCTTGGTCAACGGTGATCTTCACCGGGATCATCAAGGCAGTGCCCACGCACAATGCGACGAGCCACCAACCCCCTGCAATGATGCCCAACCAGCCGATGCTGCCGCCACCTGTGCATACGACATACCCGCCCGCGAGAGCCAGGAGGGACAAGATCATCACGGCCAGTAGAACGCCCCGCGGGCGAAAGCTGGCAGGCAGCTTGGGGTTTGCCGCGCTCTCGCCACGCGCAGCGCGGAAACAGGAGTACACGGCGAGCGCAAGATCAGCCCGACGGGGGTAGTGGACCACCCAGACCCTCATGGGCTTCCTGGCCGCGTCGCCGGCGAGCAGCTCCAGGCACCCGTCGCCGGTGAGCAACTCCAGCCAGCCGAATCGCTCGCGGATTTCCGTCACCTCTTCCCAGCGTAGCGTCCGAGCGCCGCGCCGGGCGCTCACGTGGGTGATTGTGGCCCCGTCAACCTCCACGTGATCCTTCATCTTGCGAGCCTCCCAGCACCCGAGCAGGGCCAGAGGCACAATGACGACGACACCTATCGCCTGCACAGCGAGGGCGTTTGCTTCCGGAGCCCAAAGCGGCACGCTGAGGAAAAGGCCCAGCATAAACAGGAGGAACACGACCGCGAATCGTATGACCCAGAGCCTCTCTCTTGGCGCTCCGAATATGGCCTTCGCGCCCTGTCGCGCCTTGGCCTGATCAGACGAGCCCACGCCGCTCGGCTTCGCTGCGTCGTCGGGCATCTTCCCTCTTCCCCAAGTTCCCCCCGAATGGGCCTAGACCAGCCCCGATGCTAGCGCGCCGGGGAGGGAGTGTCAAAAGGCATGAGGGCCGGGACGGCAATGCCTCAGTTGCGGGTAGCGGCGGGAGGGCTTCTTCGTTTGTAGTGCGGCCTTCAGGCCGTCGCAGGCCAAAGAGACGGGCTGAAGCCCGCACTACAAACATGCGCGACACGCCGCGGCCACCCGACACTGAGGCATCACGCTTGCTGGCGCCTCGGTGTCAGGTTGACTGCTCCTTCCCGTGCCCAGCCGATTCCCACGCCGTCACCAGGAGATCGTAGGTGGCCAGGAGGGTAAGGCCCGGGCAGTGAAAGGCAAATCCCTTGCCCCGGCTGACCACCCTGACCCAGGGAGGGGCCGGCACAATCTCCTCAATCTCGTCGTGCCTCAGCTTCCACGAACGCAACGGGCTGCGCAGGGTGACATCCTCTTTGGTCACCATGGCGAAGGAAGGCGTGATGAGGGTGAACAATGCCAGGAGCAGCTCGGCCGCCAGCAACAGTAGCCCGACTAGCGTAAGGATGGGGTTCCCTGCCAATAGGAGGCCCAACGCCAGCGCGAGTAAGGCTACTGTCGCGGTCCACCTCAGCACTCGCTTGCCTCGCGCCTCCCGGAACACCCAGGGCAATGTGACCGCACCGCGAGAGACCCCACGCGCGACAGGGCAGTACCTGTGGAGGAGCACAATAAACTCATCGGATGGATCTAGGATACTGTCAGGAATCCTCAATTCGCGCCTGGCCTCACAGTTCCTTGGGCGCAGAATCAGGTACTCCATACTCCCTTTGATCTCACCGATTTCATCCCACGCCAAGGCCAAGCGCCGATCGGGGCCAGCGTAAGCGATCTGCGACTCGTCCACCTCAACGTGGTCGTTCCGATGGCGGAAACGCCAGTGGCTGATCCAGCCAAGAAAGGGGACAATCGGCGCCACCAGAAGCGCAAAGCCCAGCCGCTGATGGGCTGGCAAGACGGCCAGCCCGACGCAAAGCAGCAGAAAGAACAACGCGAAAACGATCGTTGCGCCCTGCCACGCGTCGCGCGCGCGTGCCCACCTGAACACCCGCCGGGTTTCCAGAGCTGGGGTCTGAGCCTGATGTTGATCTGCCATTTCACGCGCTCACTTGAGGATGGGCCGGTGCATGATGAGTATACCGCGCGGGTGCTGGGTGTCAAGGAAGAAGAAGGGCCATAAGGAAGGCAGGAAGGCAGGAGAAGAGGAGGGCGCAGGTGATCGGGCTGAGCACCCCGCAGGTGAGGTGGTTGGCCGCTCGCCCTTTGGTGAAGTTGGTTGGCCCCGCTCCGCCCCGCCTCCCTGCCCCGCCGCCGCCCGAGGCGGGCGTCGGCGAGGCCGCTTCGCGGGAATGGGCGCTGGTTCCCTCAATGCGTCTCGGGTTGGGGGGCGGCCGGGGGAAGTGTGGGGCGACATGGCAGCGGGCAAGGGTGAGAATGGCTCACGCGAATGCCGCCCCCCAAACCCCGCAAGGGCGTCATCGAGGTCTCCTTCTCCGATGCCCGGCGAACAAAGGTGGGAAGAAGTGCCGCCGCATTCGCGGCTGAAGCCCGAGAGAGCCGAATGAAGCCAGGGGGCTGGCAAGGGACGGCACACCCCGCGGTTGGGGGCCATCTCCAGCCCCTTGTCTCCGGCAAGTCATGGCTCAACAACGACGAACCTGAGTGCGTTGGCGTTCACGGCCGCGCCACATTGCGCCACAATGCGCCACAATGGAGACGACGATGGGGCCTCAGCGCCGGAAGATGAGGAGGCCGCGCTCGATGGTCGCGGGGGCCTCCTTGCCGTTGAGGAGGAGCTTGGGGCGGCCTTCGACGCGAAGGGTGAGGGAGCGAAGGTCGCCAGTGGCTTCCACCTGGTCGTTGCCGATGCGGATGAAGGCGAAATCGGCGAAGGTGAAGCTCTCGCCATCGGCGGCGAGGGTGAGGGGCTTGTCGGCGTCGTCGCCCAGGCGGAGCATGGCGCGGTCGTTGATGCCTGCGCCCGCGATGGTTACGGCGAGGCCATCGGGGGTCTGCTGGACCCTGCGGAAGTCGGAGATGCGGTACTTGGCCTTCTCGAACGGCTCGTGGAGGGCGGCGAAGAGGGTGGCGGGGGCAGTGCGGGCGACAGCGACGGTTACGCCGCCGGCCTCGCTGGGCTGTTCTTCCTGACCCTTGATGCCGTGGGGGTCGCGGGTCTCGCGGAGGGGGAGTGGGGTGCGGGCGGCGTGGGCGAGGGTGCCCTTTTCGCCGAGGAGCCCGAGGCGGACGCCGACCTGGCGGTCGTACCAGGCGTCGGGGAGCCGCGGCTCTCCGATCGTGCAGGCCTGGAGGAGGGTGAGCCACCAGGGGCCATCGCCGGGGTCGAAGGCGCGCACGTCCTCAAGCTCGGTGAGGCCCTCGGGTGGCTTGGCCTCCCTCCAGAGGGCGGGGTCGGGGGCCTTGGCCACGCCCAGGCCGTGGATGAGCCAGACGTAGCGGCGCGGCTGGGCGCTGGACAGCGACGTGAAGTCGAGCAGGTATTCCCGCGTGAGGAAGAGGCTGCGGGTCAGGTCTACGTCGGGATAGACCTCCTTGCTGCGGGCTGCGACGAACTTGACGAGGGGCGCGAACGCCTTGCGGACCGACGTGGCGCTCGTGAACCGCGGCTCCTTGCCGTCCACCATCACCCCGCAATGGCTCTGGATGCTGCGCGACCAGCCGCTGGCGTAGCTGGGCACCGCTTGGCGGTTGAGGTAGAGCGGGCGGTCGAGGGCGTAGAAGCCGACGAGCGCGAAGGCGTCGTGGACGTTGTGCGCGTAGTCGGTTGCGAGCCGCATGCAGACGACGGGCGCGGGGGACTCCCAATAGGCGGGCGATTCTTCGGCGCGGAGCATCACGAGGCCGCGTTCGGGCCAGACGGCGGAGGGGGCGGGCGGCGGCTTGGCGGACGCGGGGTCAACTGGCTCAATGCCGAAGAGGAACGACGGAATGTAGCGGTCGTCCTCTGGCCGCCGCATGGCGGCGAGGAAGTATCCGAAGCCGCTCTCTGGCCAGCGCTTGTGGGCGAGCTCGAACCAGAGGGGGGCCTGCATCTTGGGCGTGAAGCCGCTGTAGCCGTCCCACTGCGGGCTTCTTCCTCGCAAGGTGCCGCCCCAGGCGCCGTGGGCCTTCCAGCGGACGTTGCCCCCCTTGCCGTCGGGCGTGAAGCCCATCACGAGGCTGTGCTGAAAGGCCACGGAAGGCAGGTTCCAGTCCTGGCTCGACCCGCCCTGGCGCAAGTCGCCCGTTGTGGCCATCGGGTAGTGTGGGCGGGAGCTGGCGATGTCCACGCGGGGGTAGCCGAGGTGGAGGAGGCTCTCGACGTGGCCGCGCATGGTGGCGCCGCCTTTGCCCTTGTAGCCGAAGCCCAGCTCGCCGAGCCCGAGGCGCTCGACTGCGAGGCAGTAGAGGAGCATGGCCCCTGGGGTGGAGCCCATCTTGCTGAATTCTTCGGAGTAGAAGCCGGTGTCGCAGAGGTAGTCGTCGAAGTACCACTTCATCGAGCCGTATGCGGCCCAGGTGTCGCGGATGAGGCGCTCGTCGCGGAGCGCGGCGGCCATGAGGTTGGCGCTCACCTTCCAGGGCCAGATGATGTTGGGGAGCCAGTTGGCCCGGCCGTAGGTGCGGGCGTCGTAGCGAGCGTAGTTGCGCGAGTTGTCGAAGACCGCGGGGTCGAAGATCACCCGCTTGACCACGTGGTCTTCGATGTAGGCTCGGAAGCAGGCCTCCACCTCGCGGCGCTCGTCGGCGGTGAGCCGGTCATAGAGTAGGTCGTAGCGGAGGACGTTGATCTCCTGTGCCGCGCCCTGGGGCCTTTGGGAGCGGACCATGCGGAGGAGTTCCTTCTTCTCCGCCTCGGCGGTCTTCGCATCGCCGAGCGTGGCCCGCAGGAGGCCGACCGTGGGGTCCTTCTCCGCGTCTATCCTGGCGGCGGCCACCCGCGCCCAGGGCTCCTTCTCGATCCTCGTGCGGATGGCCGCCAGGTCGTCCTTCGTCCAGAGGATGAAGGGGTGCTCCGCGGCAGAAGCGCAAACCGCAAGGAACAGGGTAGCGATTGCTGCATTCTTGTGGATCTGCACGATTCTGTGACCCTTCACTTCCCTCACGCTCGCGCGACCGGGGCATAGGCCAGGAGACGCGGGGCCTGATTACAGAGCAAACGCGGATATCAGCCAGGAGCGCAACATGCCTAGCCAGACGCCGATAGAGCCTAGTGAGCAGGGAAAAGCGCGTTGAGTTTACAGAAAATCCGTTCAACGATATCGAGTGTAGTCTTCGGCACTTGCTGTGGCGAACCCAGAATCGCATCGCGCAAGACAGCCGCGACAACCCATTTCTCAAACGGACCCAGCCCCTGCCTGATGCAAGCTGCCTCCGCCTTGCGTACCTGACCAGAGAGCTGTCGTTCCTGTTCAGTGAGCACAGGTGAGAACCCAGGGAAGGCCTTGCTCACAGCCGCCAGGTAGTACTCTTCCTCGAAGATATCTTCGATCTCGCCAAGACCCGAGCCAACAAAGTCGCCGATGAAGACACACTTCCGATCGTCCCCGGCAAGGAGCTTCCCAGCAAGCTTCTTCCCCTCCTTCCGCCCGGGCTCGTCGCCGTCGAGAAGGGCTGCTACATCAATGTTGTGACCAATGAGCATGCTCGCGAGAGGGAGAAGCTTAGAGACGCCAGCTGATGGCGTGAGCACGACATCAGGCCGCAAGCGGGGCCGGCGCAGAACACCCATCGCTTCGTCCAACGCCTTCAGCAGGCAGAGGTCGGAGATCCCTTCTACGAGAATCTGCCTCTTGGAGATGAACAGAGATTGCGCAAGCTGATAGCCCAATGCAGCTTGGAGTGGGAACAAGCTGTCCTTGTCGCGGGGCCAGACGTCCTCGGACACCCTGGTCGTGCCGTCCTCCGCTTCATATACCGCCCTGACGCGCTCCAAATGATCCGCGTTGATCATGAACGGGGAATGGGTGGTGTACATTGTTTGGTTATCTGCGGAGAGCTTCTCAAGGAACTTGACCGCCTTGGCCTGAGCCGTGCCATGTAGGTGCAAGGCGGGCTCATCAAGGAGCAAGATGCTGTTTGCGTGGGCGCCTTCCGTCTCGACGAGGAAAACCGTGTAGAAGGAGAAGAAGTACTGCATTCCATAGCTCCGTTGGTCAAGTTCGACCTCGCTCGGGTCGAGATCGTCGCGCACCCACACTCGGAAATAATCGCCATCAAGCTGGTAGCGGAATTCGTGCCGTCTCTGTTCCCACCAATCAGCGAACTTGCGAGTCATCGCGTTTGAGGCCGACGATACACGAATCGCTCGTTCGTCGATCTGGCGCCTGATCGACTCATCTTGCCCGTTCTCCCTCAGCCGGTAGTGAGCCAGCTGCGAGAGTTTGCGCATGTCAAGGCCAACGTGCTTGAAGAGGCAGTTGGTGGTCCTAACACGTGCCGCGCCGGGCTCCTCCGCAAGTTGCCTGGCGAATGATGGGAGATGGATGGCGCTGTTGATAACGTCATACCGGTCAAAGTAGACGAACTTCGGCATGTTCTGCGTCAGCCAGTGCTCTGCCTTGCGCAAATTCTCCTCGGCTGAAGTCACTTCTCTGAGTGTGCGGAAAGTCTGGAGTACGGACTCCATAAGTTCCTTCTGCCATTGCTCGTTGGCCCGCGCACTGAGATCATTGAGAATCTGGTCAATCTCTTCCTTCTTGAACGAACCGTCCGCGGCGTGCTGCCTGCCGAGCTTTCCGAGGGCGGCGAGGATTGCCTCCTTCATGTTGCGCAGTGCATCCGCCCTATCGTCAGGCCCGGTGAAGGCACGGATTGATTCCACGGCGCGCTCGATCACACTTCGTAGCCGGGTCTTCGCGACGTCAGGCAACTGAACCGGTGGCGAATACTCGATCTCGAGTTCCCAAGAATAGTGCCGCGAAATCTGCACCTCTCGAACATCCCTCAGGAGGTCGCATAACGCCGCTAGGTTCACCCTCTCTCCATCGTCCAGCGTGAACCAGCCTGTGGCGACGGGCCAGTCCTGCGTTGTGAACTCATCTGTGAAGCGTCGCCTTGGGAATTCCTTCAGCGGGTCGTATTTCTCGCCATCTGAAGGATTGAGCTTCGACAACCCTCGGAAGACAGCCGACTTGCCGGCCTCGTTCTTGCCGACGAAGGCGGTCAGGTCGTGACATGTCACGCGACCTGTATCACGTACCTTCTTGTAGTTCTGCACACGGAATGCCTGGAGCCTCATCTTGAAACCATCCTTTCACGCACAGTTGTATCATATCGCGAGGCCGCAAACAAGGGTGAGAAGACTCTGGCACTTACACTTGGGAGTTGTCTGGTTTGCCCCCCTCAAGGGTCGTCGGTAACGCAATCTTGGGCATCTTCCTCAAGGTCTCCAGAGAGTGCTGTCGGGCGCGCGGGCGACGGTCCAGGCCGGGTTCGCGTCGTCGCAGGGGAACTTGGCGGCGAGGGACTCGTCGAAGTCAACGCCCAAGCCGGGGCGGTCGTTGGCCCAGGCGTAGCCTGCGCGGGCCTCGGGCAGGCCGGGGAACATGTCCTGAACCGCCTGGTTCGGGAAGCTCCACTCCTGGATGCCGAAGTTGTGGAGGGCGAGGTCCATGTGGACGTTTGCGGCGACGCCGACGGGGGAGAGGTCGCCCGGCCCGTGCCAGGCGGTGCGGACGCCGAAGGCTTCGCAGAGGTGCGCGAGCTTGAGGCAGGGGGTGATGCCGCCGAGGTCGGAGGGATGGACGCGGATGAAGTCAATGAGGCGGCGGGCGACGAGCGGCGTGATCTCGCGGGGATGGCAGAAGAGCTCGCCCATCGCAAGCGGCGTGGCACAGACGGCGCGGATGTTCTCGAACCACTCGATGTCCTCGGGCGCAAGCACGTCCTCAAGGAAGAAGAGGCGATAGGGCTCCAGGGCCTTGGCCAGCCAGACGGCGTCAATGGGCGCGAGGCGCTCGTGGACGTCGTGGAGGAGCTCAACTCGGTCGCCCAGCTCGCGGCGGAGGAACTCGAAGAGCGCGGGGAGGGTGCGGAGGCGTTCCCTGGGGTCGAAGTATGCGCCCGGCGGCGCGCCGGCGAGCGGCACGAGGCGTTCGGCCTCCACACCTGGATAGCCGCCGAGCTGGCAGCGGATGTGAGCGTAGCCCTCGGCCAGCCGCTTGCGGGCAGCCTCCGCCAGGGCCTCAGGCGTAGTGGCGTTGCAGTGGACGTAGACCGCCGCGGCGGGGCGGCACTTGCCGCCCCAGAGGTCGTAGCAGGGCATCCCCGCGAGCTTCCCCTTGATGTCCCAGAGAGCCATATCCACGCCGCTGATCGCGTTGTTGAGCACCGGCCCGTTCCGCCAGTAGCCGTTCACCATCATCGCGTGCCAGAGGTCCTCGATGTTGCGGGGGTCCTTGCCGACGGCGAACGGCCCGACGTGGTGGACGATGGCGGCCTCGACGGCCCTGTGTCGCTGCGTGAACGTGGCGCACCCCAGCCCGAACAGCCCCGGCTCGCTCGTGAGCACCTTCACCACGATGAGCCGCGCGCCCTGGGGCTGGGTGAGAAACGCCTGAACCGCCGTGATTCGCAGATCAGCCATGGCGACTCCTTTGCCAACAGGCCCCCAGCATTCTATGAACTTGAGTCCGCCGACGCAACGGATACAATGGGCGTGTGTGGCCGGTGCCCGCCCCTGTCAGCCATCGGGAGTCCGTCCGTGCGAATGTCCGCCGCAGTGGTGCTCGTGTTCACAGCGTCCGCCGCTCTTGCCTTGATCAACCCGAACTTCACGCCGATCCACCTTGCGAACCAGGCGGAGCTGGTGCTGGTGGTGAAGGCGGGGCCGGTGAGGGCGGGGGGCGAGATTCCGCTCAAGGTCGTCGAGGCGTTGAAGGGGAAGGCGCCCGCCAAGGCGCCCACGCTCGACTTCAGCAAGTCGCCGAAGCCCCAGGTGGAAGCCCTCCAGAGAATGGTGGGGAACGCCGAACGGCTCGGCGTGTTCTTCGTGGGCAAGTTCCGCGAGGAGACGCCTGACGGCGCCGGCGCCGAGCCCGAGGGGGGCGTGGGGCTGCTCCACGTCCAGGGCAAATGGTTCCGCTTCCTCGGCGCTCCTGGCGGGGCCTGGCTCCTCGATGTCCTCGACGAGCACATGGAGGGCACCTGGGCGGGCGGCACCGACATGCTCCAGCGGGCCATGAAATACGTCCTGACCGACCCCGCCCCGATGGTGCCCGTGAAGGCGATGGCACGCTGGCAAGAGCCGAAGAAGGTCGCCAAGCTCTTCCTCAAGGTCCGCGGCGCAATCCCCGTGGACATCGCGGGCGACGGCCAGACCGCGCTCCACATCCTCTGCGAGGGCGGCGACCGCGTCTTCCGCTGGGACAAGGCGAAGAAGGCCCTCGCCGACGCCACGGCCTCCCTCAAGCTCGCCGCGAAATCGCAGTTCGCCGCCTGGGGCGACTTCAATGGCGATGGCCGACTCGACCTCGCCTCCTGGGACGGCAAAGCCCTCTCCCTCTGGCTCCAGGCCGCCCACGGCACGTTCGCTGCCAAGGAGACGGGCATTGACCTCAAGGGCGACTGCCTGGCTCTCGCCCCGCTGGGCCTCGACGCCGCGGGGAAGATCGGCATCGTGGTCAGCACCTCGTCGTACCCGTTGCTCCTCACGCCGGGCGACGGCGGCGCGCTCAAGCACGGCTATGTCGTCGTCCCTGCCGCCGGCAAGTTCATTGGCAACGCGCTCCGAGCTGCGCACCCGTGCCTCGTGGCCGACTTCGATGGCGATAACGTGCCCGACGTTCTCCAACCCTTTGCCAAGGGTATCGTGCTCTACAGAGCCAAGGCCCTCGGCGTGTTTCAGGAGGTTGCCTGTTCGCAGGACGTTGGCACGGGCGACGGCGTGGCGGGCGCTTTCCTGGGCGACTACGATGCCGATGGCCTCCTCGACGTCTTTGTGGGCGCGGACGAACGCTGCTTCATCTGGCATAATCGCTCCGTCTCGACGACGACAACGACGACGAGGACGACGACGATCCAGTTCGAGGAAACGCTGCCTATCTCGGGCGAGATCGCCTATATCTCGAAGCCCAACGCCATCGGGGGGATGACGTGCGACGCGAACAACGACGGGCGGCAGGACGTGCTCATTCTCTACTCGAACCGCTCGCCCCACGTCTTCTTCAACCGCGGCTTCCGCAGCTTCGGCCACGCACACGAGCTGGACATTGACGAGAACCGCCTCCTGGAGGCCGCGGGCGAAGGCCAGCAGGCGGGCTGCCTGGCCGACCTCGATGGCGACGGCGGCCAGGACATGGCCGTCGTCCTCAACAACGGCGAGCTATGGGTCCTCTACCGCGACACGGGCGATGCCCCGGCCCTCGCCCTTCGCGCCGCGCTCCCCGCCGGCGGCTACGCAGGGCCGCTCACCGTCACGGGCTGGTCAGAGAAACGCTGCCTCGGCGCGTGGAACGTCCTCCCCGGCACAGCCGAAGCCTTTTTCGGCCAGTTCGAGCCCGGCCCCATCAAGCTCCGCTGGCAGTCCCCAGGCAAGGAGACGCAGGAGAAGCAGCTCATCGTTGAGGACAAGCCTCTGCGCTTGCTGTTGAAGCCCTGAGCCGAGTCGTTGACTCAGAGGCCGGGATGGGCTATCATTAGTACGCGAGTTACGCCCCCGCATTGGACGCTGCGATGACCAAGATCTGCCTTGACGTCTGCTGCCTGAACAGGCCATTCGACGATCAGACGCAAGACCGCATTCGGCTTGAGGCCGAGGCCGTGCTGGTGGCCCTCGGTCGAGTCGAAGCTGGCGACTATCACTGGCTCCGAAGCGAAGTCGTTGACTTCGAGATCGATCAAACGCCCGACCCGAAGCGGTTGCGGCGCCTGAAGTTGCTGGCAAGATGGGCCAACAGCACCATCCTCGTGAGTGAGGCCGAGATTGTGCGTGCGAATGGGCTTGAGTCTCTGGGATTCCGCCCCATGGACGCCTTGCACATCGCCTGTGCCGAGAGCGGAGAAGCCACAGTGTTCTTCACCACGGACGACCAGCTCCTCCGCAAGGCGTCACGCCACGCGAAAGCGCTCAGGATTCGTGTGGTGAACCCGATCGAGTTGCTCTGAAAGGTGATAAAGCCATGAACGCTCGGAAGATGACCCTTAACCAGATTTACGAGGCCGGCCTTGAAGCGCTGAACCGGGAGCTCGGACCCGTCGGCATGGTCCGTTTCCTCCAGCAGTTCGAGACCGGGCGGGGGGACTACTCCAGAGAGCGGCGCCGGTTGCTGGGCAAGACGACCGTGAAGGCGCTCGCGAGGAAGATCCAGAAGCGACGCACAGGGGCCTGACCTCGTTCAGGGGGGATTCCATGCGAACGGCTCTCGCGGTGGCACAGGCATCTTGCCTGTGGGTGGTGGCACAGGCATCTTGCCTGTGGGCGGCGGAGGCCCCGCCGCACCTGAAGGACCTCCCCGCGAACACCTGGGTGCGCATCAAGCCCAACCGCAGCCCCATTGCGCGCTCCTACTCCGGCATCTGCTACGGCGAGGGCCTCATCTACTACTTCGGCGGCGGACACGGCAGCTACCCATGCAACGACGTGGAGCTCTACGACGTGGCGGCCAACACCTGGACTCAGGCGACCGAGCCGGAGGACTGGCGCCAGGCCGACTCCTGGAACCATCTTACCCCGGAGGAGCGAAAACACGTCCGCAACATCGGCGGCGGCTCGGGCGTCGCACTCCTCAGCCCCAAAGGCCGCCCCCTCACCCGCCACACATATCAGATGCAGTGCTGGTTCCCCGAAGAGAAGGCGTTCTTCAGCCTCATGGACCAGCTCTGGGCCTTCGAACCCGCAAAGCGCGAATGGCGGAAGGTCTTGGACAAGGCTCCGCGCGGACGCGACGTCCACACTTGGAACCTCGCCTACGACCCCGACCTCAAGACCCTCGTCGCCATCGTCGTCGGCGGGCCGGACCGCGCCGTCTACGTCTTCGACCGCGAGAAGGTGGCCTGGTCGAAGCGCTGCGAATCACCCGTCACCGCCTGGAGCGAGGTCCACTCCGCCTACGACGCGGCCCGCAAGCGCCACGTCGTCCGAGCGGGACGGAAGTGGTGGACGCTCGACATGGCGACGGGCACCACCCGCTTCATCGCCGACCTCGCCGATGCCTGGATGAAGGCCAAAGGCCGCGACAAGCCGCCTCACACCGAATCCGTCTCAATCGCCTACGACCCCGAGTCCACCAGAACCCTCGTCCTCATCAAGGGCGACGGCACGGAGCTCTGGGCCTACGACCCCGACAAGGACGCCTGGGCCGAGGTCAAGCTGGCCGGCGAGCCCCCCAAGGGCACCACCCACTGGGGCCTCCTCGTCCGTGTCCCAGACCACAACTGCTTCCTCTTCCTCAACGTCCTGGGCGTCCAGGGCGGCGCCCGTGCCGACGGCCTCTTCGCCTTTCGGCTCCAGCCGACGCCAGGGCGCTGAGACATGAGGGAAGCGGTGTTCGGTGTTGGGTGTTCGGGTACGAAGCGGTAGGGCGTGCACACTTGCACGTGGGACCCTCCCGGAGCAGGGAACCCGATTGCGCAGAGTCGCCCCGGGAGGTAGAATAACTTGGTGGACACGATCCTCGATCAGATCCGCCGACTCGTCGCATCCGGCCGTGTCCGCATATCGGACCACGGCTATGATGAGTTGATGGAGGACGGGATTCTGGCGCGCGATGTCGTCGCCGGTGTCCCGGGGGCACAGGTCGTCGAGGAATACCCAAACTACCCAAAGGGGCCTTGCGTCCTGGTGCTCGAACGGGATTCCGAGGGCCTGCCGGCCCACGCGCTATGGGGCATCCCACGCGGGCATACAGAGCCGGCCGTGCTGGTTACTGCCTACCGTCCTGACGCGGGGAAGTGGAGCGACGATTTCTTGAGGAGAAAGCGATGAGCATCCGCAAGCATACCAAGCTGGTCCGCGAGGGCGACTGGTTGGCGGAGGTCACGGTGGACTTGATTGAGTCTGCCGAGCCTTGGGCACCGTACCTGTCGCTAGACGACGCCCAGAAGCTCGATGATATCCGGCTCGCACTGCGCCGTGGCGATCTCGCCGCGGCTCGCCGGCAGGCCCGAGTCTATCGCCTAACGCCGGTACTGGCGGATACGGTGGCCTCGTGATCCTGTGCGGCCCCTCGTGCTGACACCTGCGTATGCTTTGCCATCGGCAACCTCCACGAGATCATCGCCTCGGTCGATGTGGAAACTGCCGGAGAAGCTGGCTAACGATCCAACGCCCCGGCACAGGAGCGGTGCCGCTCGCCCGTTCGTCCTCCAGACACTCAGACAACGTTATGGCTCAGCAGGCGCAGAACGCACTCCATGACGTATCGGGCGTCGTTCTCTATGACTGAATACGGGGCTCAGTTCTTCACCACCGCCCTGGATTCCACAGTGTCTTTGCGGAGCGGCCGGCGGAAGTGAGTAACAGTATTGCGGAGCTTCCGCGCGCGTTCCAGTGCTTTGAACTCGGTCCGCTCGATCCAGCCATCTCGGACGGCCTCCCGAAGAAGCTCTGTTACGCTCGACTTCTGGAGGTCGTCCCGCCCCATTGCATAGAACATCGCCGCCACCGTGTGCTCAATGTAGGACAGCCCGAGCACGATCGCGGCCAGAAACTGCCCGTAGGCGAAGCAGTATCTTGTCTCCTCGAAGAGGAACTTGGTCATCGGAGCACCGGGGAATGTCCAGTAATCACCAGGGGGTAGCCTTGCCGCAACCCACTCAAGGCGTTGCAGTCTACCTTGCCGGCAGACAGTATCCTCGCTCTTGAGCCAGTGTTCTGCTATCTCTCTCAAGTTCGCCATCACCGTCTCCGATCATCTCTGCGACACACAGGGCACCACTACGAGATGTTGCGGAACGCGTCTTCGTCGGTCAGGTAGCCGTCGGTCAGGGCAACGGGCATCATCCACTTCCGCCCAGCATCGAACTTGCGGAGGGCGAGGTAGCGACGGACGCCGTGGGGCACGACCGCGGCGCGGCTCTGGCCGGAGCGGCCAGACCCGTCGCGCAGCGCTTCGGCAACTGGGGCGTTGAGGCGGATTGTGATCGTCGTGCTCACGGGCTACATTGTGCAGCGTGGCAGAGCGGTTGTCAACTTGCCACCTTGGGCAAAGATGGGTAGTATAGGGGCGAAAGGAGTGTCCCATGCGAATGACGATCTGCGTTGCGCTCTGGTTTGTAGCGGTGTGCGTCCTGGGAGGTGAGGAGGCGACGATGAAGCCGAAGCTCGAGCCGCCCGACACGCTGCCGCCGGCGCCAGAGGGGCAGGCATGGAAGCTCGTGTGGAACGACGAGTTCGACGGGGAGAAGCTGGATGAGAGCAAGTGGGACGTCGCGGATGGGCCGCGGCGGGCAGGCTTCTGGTCGCCGAAGGCCGTGGCGCTCGATGGCAAGGGCGCGCTCGCCATCAAGACGCTGAAGGATGGGGAGAAGTACCTCGACGGCTGTGTGCGGACGCGGGGGAAGTTCGAGCGCGCCTTCGGCTACTACGTGGCCCGCATCCGCCTCCAGCGCTCGGGCGGACACTGGTCGGCCTTCTGGATGTTCGGCAAGGGCGTGACCACCGTGGGCAACGAGGGGATGGACGGCACCGAGATTGACATCATGGAGAAGCCAGGGCTCGATGACCGCGTCCACCACAATCTCCACTGGGACGGCTATGGGAAGGCGCACAAGTCGGCGGGCCACATCTCGCGGCACCCCGGCATCGCCGAGGGCTGGCACACCTACGCCCTGCTCTGGACGCCCGACGAGTACGTCTTCTACGTGGACGGCAAGGAGACCTGGCGGACGAAGGCCGGCGGGGTGTGCCAGGTGCCGCTCTACCTCAAGCTCAGCGACGAGCTGGAGTTCGGCGGCTGGGCCGGCGACGTCCGAAAGGCCGCCCTCCCCGACGAGTTCCTCACCGACTACGTCCGCGTCTACGACCTGGTTGACGCGAAGACGGGGCAGCCCGTGTGGAAGCCGAAGCCGCTCAAGTGACCAGTGACGAGTGAAAGTGAAGTGGGGAAGATGAAGAAGGAGGCCATCTCGCAGGAGGAACTCCACCGCGAGGCGATGGGCCTGGTGCGCAGGCTGGGCGTGCTGAAGCTCGCGCGCCAGGTCGGCCGGGCCGCGCTCGTCGGAAGCGTCCCCCTCAAGCTCATCGTCAAGCCCGACATTGACCTTCACGTCCTCGTCCCCCGGCACCCTCTTGGTGGCACAGGCCTCCGGCCTGTGGCAGGCGGGACACAGGCGGGACGCCTGTGCCACCGCAGACTCTTGCTTCCGGAGGCCTCCGACCCCAGCCCCGAGGTCCCCGCCGCCCTCACCATCGCAAAGGGGCTGATGGAGCGGGGCGTGAACAAGCTCGACCTCCTCCGGTTCTTCTTCCGCGACGCCGTGAAGGTGGGCTTCGACACCAGGGTGGGCGCCCGCACCTGGCACATTGACGTGTGGGTCACGACTGACCCCGAGAACCTCGGCGTGGCGCCCACCCGCTGGGTGCGTCGCCACCTCACGCCAGAGCTGCGGGCGGCCATCCTCAAGCTCAAGCGTTACTACGCCAAGCGCGACATGTGCCGCTACGGAATGTCCCACGAACTCTACCGCGCCGTCATCAAGGCCGGCGTCCGCACCCCGCGCCAGTTCCTCCGCTACGCCCGCACCCACGAGCTCAACTACAACGACGTGCTGCGAATGCTCGAGGCCGATGCGCGCACGTGGAAGCGTCCTCCACGCCCGAAGGAGTGACGCCATGCAGGCCAGGCAGCGGCCCGAGGTGATGGGCACACGCGGGGTGGCCGCGGCGGGATTCTGCCTTAGCGTGCTGGACCCGCAGGAGAACAGCCCTGGCGGCTCATACTTGGCCAACCTGCGCCCCTGATGTTTGGCCCACTATGGGCGCTTTGGCGATCCGGACGCATCCGGGGCGGTCCCGCCATACTGGGTCAACCCCAAACCTGACACACTATGGGAATTTCGGCGATCCGGACGCATCCGGGGCCGTTTTTGCCATAGTGGGTCAAGTGCGCGCCTGATGTTTGGCCAACTATGGGTACTTTGGCGATCCGGACGCATCCCTGGCCGTCTTTCCCATACTTGCCCAACTCGGCACGCTCGTTGGCCCACTATGTCATCCCTTGACAGCGCGGCCGTGGCCACTCGGCCCGCACCTGTTGCGTGAGCGGCGCCACGCCTGTAGAATGCCCAGAGCGGGAAAGGGAGCCAGCGGCCGCCCGGAGGCCAACGATGGCGGCTGAAGTGCACCTGGCACACGCCCAGGCGGTGGCGGCCGTGGCGTTCGCGCCGGACGGCAGGCGGCTGGCACCCGATAGACTCGGCTGACCCTTTTGGCCTGGCGCCTCTCTCGGGGATCATTCGGCCGGTGATTCGGCGGCGTTCACTTGAGGAGCAAGGCGGGGAGGCGCTTGAGGGTCTGGGTCACGGGGTCCACCGTGACCCCCGAGAGCTCGAGGGCCGTCACGCCCAGGATGGGTGAGGAGCCGTCGGGGCCGAAGATGACGCGCGCGGGAACCGTGTCGCCCAGGAACTCGACCTCGACGAAGCCGACCTCGTATTCCACCGTCGCGCCGTTGGCCAGCTCGTAGGTTCGCCGCCCACGGGGCGCGACGCCGATTCGCCGGAGTTCGCGGGCCGGGGCCATGCAGTCAGTCGCGCCCGTGTCTACCAGGAATAGCGCTTCGTACGTTCGCCGCGCCTTGGGTCCGGCCCGCAAACATGCTGTGACCTGAGTGGCTCCCATCGGCCTCATCCTGATCAGTTGTGAGGTCCGCACCCACGTGATATATTATGGTCCCAAGGGGGTCGGTTGTCAATCCGCTTCGAGGGAGAACTACTGTGTTCGAATGTCATGGTCGCGCCGCGAAGGTGGCAGCGCGGGTCGCCGTTGCCGTGGTCTGTGCTGCCTGTGAGGCGGCGACGTGGCACGTCGCGCCCGACGGCACGGTGCAGGGGGATGGGAGCCGGGAGAAGCCGGTCAATATCGCGGGCATCCCGCGCGAGAGGCTGAAGCCGGGGGATGAGGTGGTGTTCCTGGATGGGGTCTACAAGGGGGCGCTGAACATCGCGTCGGTGGGGAACGAGAAGGGGCCGATCGTGTACCGCGCGGAGAACCGCCACAGGGCGATCCTCGACGGCTCGATGCCCGTGAAGGAGTGGAAGAAGGTGGCGGGGACGCCCGACACTTGGGAGTGCCGCGTGGCGGCGGCGCCGAACGGCTTCATCGTCAATGGCGACGGGCTGGCGAACGTGGGGAGCCGCTGGCGTCGCGATGGTAAGACGACTTTCGAGCAGGGGATGTTCGCGGTCGAGGAGGCGAAGGACGATGCGACGACGCTCGACGAGAAGAAGACGGGCGTCTTCGTCCGCTTCCGCCCCTGGGGCGGAGCCGAGCCGAAGGAGGTCCACGCCGTCCACGCCGGCACCCTCATCGAGCTGGGCGGCGCGTTCAACGTTGTGGACGGCTTCCTGCTTCGCAGGGCGGGCACGGGCGTCCACGTCGCAGGGCGGGCGGTCCACGTCCCGAAGCTCGAAGGGGGCATCTACCTCGACATCTCGGGCCTGGTCCACAACAGCTTCGGCTCATACAACATCCTGCGGAACTGCGTGGTGCGCGACATGGTGGGCTCGGCCCTGACCTCGAACGAGAGCCGCTTCAACCTCATCGAGGGCTGCATCATCGCCAACGCCGGGATGGGCCAGGGCGACCACGGCATCTACGTCTCGCAGGGCGCGGAGAACCTGGTGCTGCGGCGGAACATCTGGTGGCGCATCAGCGGCGGGGCGATTCACGTCTACAGCGGCAGCGGGATTGACAGCCCGCGGAACATCGTGGCCGAGCGGAACGTCTTCGCCCTCGACCGGCGCAACCGCGCCTACCCGCTGACGAACCGCAAGAGCTGCGCCTTCTACGTCTGGGGCGGCAGCCGCTGGGCGGGTGGCAACCGCATCGTCGGCAACCTCGTCCTCGGCGGCCACGACCGCGCGCTCTCGCTCCACAAGTGCCACTTCAACCTCATCGCCCACAACACGTTCCTGGGCAGCGACGGCGCGCCCATCCAGATCGGCGCCAGCTACGGCAACGTCGTCGCCAACAACATCCTCGAATACTCGCCTGGGGGCCAGGAGCCCGGCTGCCAGGAGCACCCCGAGGGCTACATCGCCATGCGCGAGGACGAGGGGGGCGTCCGCGCCTCGCGCTTCTCCAACAACCTCCTGCTCCCGCGCGGCGGCAAGGGCACGGAGGTGCCCGCCTGGATGGAGGGCAGCCGCATCGCCCCCGCCGACCCATTCGTTGACCGCGCGAAGCTCGATTTCCGCCTGCGGCCCGGCTCCGCGGCGATTGACCTCGGCATCCGGCTCCCCGGCCTCGTCGAGAAGCCTGCTGGCAAGGCCCCCGACGCCGGCGCTCTGGAGCTTGGCGACGAACTGTATGGCGACGAAGGCCGCTTCCCCGAAATCCCCAAGTGGCTCCTCGACGAATGGCCCCTGTCGAGTCGCGGAAGATGAAGCGAATCCTCGGTCCAGCTTTGCTTGCGGTCGCACCAGCAGCGCCGGGGCGCTCCGCCGTGGGGATCTGACTGTGGGAACTTCGCGCGGGTTTGCCTATGCTTCCCGCGCGGTGTAGTATGTGATTGATTGGTGGGTCTAGGACCAGGACTGTTGCCATGCGAAAGCTCGTTTACATTGAGACGACCATTCCCAGCTTCTACTACGAGGTGCGCACGGAGCCGGAGATGGTTGCCAGAAGGCATTGGACGAGGCAGTGGTGGGACGAAGAGCGGCACCACTACGACCTGGTGACCAGCTTGCCCGTGCTGGACGAATTGAGAAGAGGCCAACAGCCGAATCAGGCTGACGCCCTCAAGCTCGTGTCGGGCGTACCTCTGCTGGCTGTGCCGGACGCCGTGGGGGGCATTGTGGATGCATACATCCGTCACCACGTCATGCCCAGGGATCCGCGCGGGGATGCGCTGCATCTCGCTGTGGCGTCGTTCCACAGGTGCCATTTCCTCCTCACCTGGAATTGCGAGCACCTGGCTAACGCGAACAAGTTCGAACACATCCGCCACGTGAACTACCTTCTGGGCCTGTGGGTTCCCACCATTATCACCCCGGTGGAACTCCTGCTTTGGGAAGAAGGAGACGAAGACGATGAGACGCGATGAAGCCATAGATGCGATCCGCGCGGTAAGACACCAGATCTCTGCAGAGCACGGGCACGACACCCGGCGGCTCATCCGCTACTACCAGGAAATGGAGAAGGACTATGCCGACCGGATGCTGCGTGAGCCCCCTGCTCCGCGGCCGGCGCGGACCCCACGCACCAGGAAGACGGCGGTGAGCAGGTGAAGGCATCCGACCGGAGATTCGTGCTCCTCTGTCTGGCTGTAGCGGCCCTGGCGGGCTGCCAGAGGCTCGGGGGGAGCTTCGCGCCGAAGCCGGGCGACTTGCTGTTTCAGGACCTCGATGGTGGGCCGCTGTGCGACGCGATTGAGGCGGTGACGGAGGGGGTTCGCGGGGCGAAGTTCTCGCACGTGGGCATCGCCGCCCGCGCTAACGATGGCCAGGGGATTGTCATCGAGGCGGGCGGGGGCGGGGTGAAGACGACGCCGCTCGAGCAGTTCCTGGCGCGGAGCCGCGACGCCAAGGGGCGGCCAAAGGTGCTCGTCGGACGCCTGCGGCCGGAGCTTGCTCACCTTATCCCGCGGGCGCTGGAGGAGGCCGCGGCACTCCTCGGCAAGCCCTACGACAAGGTCTTCGCCGTCGGGAACGACAGCTACTACTGCTCCGAGCTCGTCTACGAGGCATTCCGTCGGGCGAATGGCGGCCGGCCGGCCTTCGAGCTTGCGCCCATGACGTTCAAGGACCCCGCCACGGGCGCCACGATGCCCACGTGGGTGGAGTATTACCGCAAGCTCAACGCCCCCATCCCGGAGGGACAGCCTGGTATCAACCCTGGCGGCATCTCGCGCTCGCCGCTCCTGCGCATCGTCCATGCCTATGGGAGGCCTACCGGCTGGTGAAGGGGACGTGATGCGTGACGCGTGACCCGTGACCCGTGACCAGAGAAGACCCACGTATTGACCTCTGCAAAAGTAATGTAACGCCGGGGGCTTGGCCCAGGGTGGGTGGCACCCTCAACGGCTTCCGTTGAGGGTGCGGACGGGTGCGGCCCCGAAAGCCACCCTCAAGCGAGGACGCTTGAGGGTGCCACCCACCGGCGTGCGGACGCGATGCGGTGACTGAGCGCCCGCGCGTCACATTGCTTTTGCAGAGGTCAATGATGCTCTCTTCTCACGCGTCACGGGTCACGCGTCATGTGGCGGGCAGGGCCGGCAGAGTCTTCTGGGGAAACAGGGATAAGGAGCCACAGGAGTTGGATGTATCGGCGGTGGTTGACGCGGCCCCAGCCGATGAGGCCGAAGAGCACAAAGCGGGCGTCGCGGAGGTGATAGCGCACGGCGTCTGGCGGCGTGCGCGAGTCGGCCAGGGCGTGGAGGCCGCGGGAGCCGTCCTTGTCCACGGGCAGCACCTGGCGGAGGCGCGTGGGGCCAAGGCCCCAGCCGAGGAAGCAGCTCGTCGCCTTCGCCGCCACCCGCTCCCCCGAGGCGGCGACGTAGGCATCCACCCGCTGGCGCGACCAGAGGAAGTCGCCGAAGAAGAGCCCGCAGCCCCACTGCCTCTCGGTCGCGTAGATGACGCGGGCGGCGGGGTCTGATGGCTTGTAGAAGAGGTAGTGGCCGCGCCTCGTGCCGGGGATGGCTCGCGCCCAGAACGGGAACGAGCCCTTCACCACCAGGCCGCGCGCGGGCGCGAACGGGAAGTCCCACGGGTCGGGGATCGCGGTGCTCAGCCAGTGCGGGCCTTCGGTGTAGGCGTACTCGCCGCGGAGCGGCCGGAAGGAGGGGAGCGGGATGGCCTTCAACTCGGCCAGTTTCGCGGCGAGCGTTGCCGCGTCGGGCGCCGGCTCGGGCGCCATGCCCGACCAGTGGCCAAGCTCCTCGCGTGGCAGCGGCCCCCCGCCGTCGGCGTACCGGAACCGGCAGCCACCCGCCATAAGCCCAAGCGCCAGCAGCCCCAGCGCGGCAGCCACATCAGCCACTCGTTGATGCACCGTGCCAGCCTCCAGAGAAGGGCGCCTGTCCGTAGTGCGGCCTTCAGGCCGTCCCGATACGGGCCAAAGCCCGCACTACGAACCGGAGGTCAGCGTGCGGGCGGGGCATGGGCGGTCTTGGGGGGCGGGTCCTTCGGCTTGGCGTCGCGGGCGAGGCGGACCCAGCAAACGCCGCACTGGCAGCCGCGGCCGCTCTCCTTGCTGCTGCCACAGGTGCCGGCGACGTCGGCGAACTTCTGGGGGACGACGGAGGCGACGACGAGGCGGAGGAACTCCTCGTAGGCGGGGTCGTGGGTGCCCTTGAATGCGCCCTTCTGGATCTGGCCCCAGCCGCCGGCGGCCTCGGGCAGGGGCGCGAGGGGGATGCGGCTCTCGGTGGGGAGTGCGACGTTGACGAGTGCGGCGTAGGGCTGGGCGGCGAGCTCGGGGCCGAAGCGCCGCGCGATGGCCTCGCGGAGGGCCTTCTCGCCCTCTGGCGACGGGCGCTGGCTCTCTGCTCGGTTGAACGAGTAGTCCCCGAAGAACTGGCAGTTGAGGTCGAGCCAGTCAATGATCCGCGCGAGGCTGTCGCGGTCGAGGGCGAGGCGCGGCTTGCCCGCCTTGTCCTTGTGGCCCTCGAGGAGCATCTGGGCGAGGCGGCCGGCGTGGGCGAAGTAGTCCTTGGGCTTGCTCGGCACGGTCTCGGAGTTGCGGTGCGCGAGCTTGACGAGGCCCTTGCCAGTGAGCGCGGCGTAGGAGGCGGTGAAGGGGCTTCTTCGCTTCCTGTCGCCCGCTTCCGCAGCGTCGTAGGAGCCGAGGAGGTTGACCCCGCCCTCCGTCTTGTCGAGCCCGTGGCAGGCGATGCAGTGGCGGTCGAGGACAGGTTGAACGGTTCGTGCGAAGCTGAACGCGCCGGGGTATTGCGGCCCGGCGGGTGGGTCGAGCTTGCGGAACTCCAGGCCCTGCCAGGGTGGTGGCACAGGCGTCTCGCCTGTGGCCACAGGCTGGAAGCCTGTGCCACCGGGCAAGGGGGGCGCATCGTAGCGCGGCTCGTGGCAGCCGACGCAGGCGACGCGCTCGCCCGGCTGGGCGTAGACGAGGCTGCGCATGGTCATCACGGCCATGCCGTTGGAGTCGAGGAGCTGGAACTGTAGGGGCGTTGAGGCAGGGGCCTCGAAGGCGGCCGAGCCGTCGGGATTGACCGGCACCGTGCCCAGGATGCGCTTGAGGATTTCGTTGTCCACCGCGCTCAACTGGGGCTTGGAGCTCGTCGGCTGCGGGATGATCTCGTTGATGCGCAGCGCCTTGATGCTCCCGCGCGGGAGGTCCACCGTGCTGCGGTAGACGTCCTGGACGAAGAACTGGCCAGGGGCGTCGGGCTTCGCGGCGACCTGCGACGCCAGGACCGGGGGCCTCGGCCTGGGACGGATGGGGATGGGGTCGAAGCAGGAGATGGCGGGGTCGGCGTAGATGAGCTCGCGCCCGCCCAACGTGTCCACCAAGTAGATGGCGTATTGGCCCCCGTGGGGATAGGTGACGAGGAAGACGTCGTCGGTGATGGGGAAGGGGGTGGCGGCCTGGTTGAGGGAGCGGCCGCCTCGCTCGCGGGGGTCGTCGTCGGGCAGAGGGAGGGCGGCGTTGGCGGTGTCGCGCGGAAGTCCGCCCTCGGGACAGGGGAACTCAGGCGTCACACACAGGAGGGGCGGCCCCTCGTCGTCCCCCTTGCGAGGGTCAATGACCAGGATGGTGCCCGCGGTGTAGCCGTGGTGCTGGGTGCCGGTGGCGACGACTTTGTGTGAGGCGGGGATGGCGAGCGCCTCGGCGATCATGCAGGGCGAGCGGGAGTTGTTGCCATAGTAATGCCCGGTGGCCGTGCCGTCGGGACGCATCACCCAGAGGCTCTGGAAGAGCGTGTCGTGGCGGTTGATGTAGTCCCAGCGGGTGTAGACGATGCGGCCGTCGTGGAGGACGCTGGGCTTCCACTCGTTGGCCTCGTTGAAGGAGAGCTGTCGGATGCTCGAGCCGTCGGCCTCGCAGCGATAGAGGACGTAGGAGGGGACGTAGCGCCCGCCGTGGCAGCGGCCGAACTGCTGGCTCCTGGTGGAGATGAAGGCGATGCCGCCGTCGGGAAGGTAGCAGGGGTCCCAGTCCTCGATCAACACGCTCTGGCGACCGCCTGCGCCCGCGAAGGTGTCCGATGGGCCGCCGGTGAGCTGGCGGACCTGCGAGCCGTCTATGGCGGCCTCGTAGAGGAAGAATGCGCGGAGCTGGCCGCTCTGGACCGAGTGGTCGCAGAAGGCGAAGACCACGCGCGAGGCGTCGAACGACAGGTCGGGGTGATAGGTCATCCCCCTGGGCAGCCTGTCGCCCACGAGTAGCTTCTCCCTCGGGGCATCCTTCCACGATTCGAGGACGGCGAGGCCTGGGCCGGGCTGGCTGTGGCGGCCGAGGTACTGGTCGCACATGTGGCCCGGCACGTTGCCCGTGCGCTTGTTGATGAGGAGCCGATCGAAGTCGAGCAGGGGGTGTGAGAGGATGATTCGGCGGCGCAGGGCGCGGGCCTCGGCATAAAGCGCCTGGCCGGGTGCGCCGTCGGCCAGGCGCTTCTCCAGCGCCGCCAGCTCGGCGGCAAGTTGGCTGTGGACCACGGCCGGCGGCACAGGCGTCGGTGGCACAGGCGTCCCGCCTGTGTGACACAGGCTGGAAGCCTGTGCCACCAGCCCCAGGGTCTTGCGCGCGAGGGCCAGACGCGCCTCGGCGAACTGGGTGTAGAAGCAGTCGCGGGCGCGCTGGAGGTCCGCCGCGGTTCGGGCGTTCTCGGCCAGTTTGAGGGCCTTGTCGCGGAGCGGCCCCTTCGCCGCCGCGGCGTAGCGGCGGGAAAGCTCGGGCAGGCTCGTCCCCTTCGCATCAGCGTCCCAGATGCCCGCGGCGCGCTCGAGCCGCCGCTCGACCTCGGACACCGGGTCTGGGAAGTCCTGGCGCACCCGCTCCCAGAGTGGGTCGGCGCCCTTTGCCACGCGCTCCTCGCGGTCGAGGCGTGGGCGGACGTCGATCCAGAAGCGGAGCTCTGGGCTGCCCTGTCGCGCGCCCACCCAGGCCTCGAGGGTCTCCGCCGTGCCGTCCAGCTCGATGGCGAGCTCGGCGTCGCGGAGCCGGAAGCCGCGCGCGAAGGCGCGGTCGCCGAGGCGGACGGGACGCCAGTCGGGCTGCTCGTCGTGGCGGGCGCTGCCGCGGCCAGCCACCTGAGCCTTCCCCACCCGCAGCGGGTTGATGTCGCCCAGCAGGTCTAACAGGTTCGGGTTGCCCACAATCACTTCGTCGGGTCCGCGCGACCCGATGTAGAGCCGCTTGACGCCCGCGATGCTCAGCTTCAGCTCCTCGGGCTTCTCTCTCGCCGTGATGGTGAGGTAGATGGGGCTGAAGCCCTTGGCGCGGGCGTCGGGCTTCGGGGCTTCCTCTGCGGCGGCGCCGCGTGCAGTCGCCTCGCGTGCCGCAAGGAGCGTCTCCTGCCACGTCGCCTTCTTCGCATAGGGTGCATCGGGCGGCCTGGTTTCCGCCGCCCGGACGAGACAGGCCATCCATACCGCGAGGACTGCGCAGGCCCCAACCCACCGCAGAGCCATCGAGCCTCTCCTTCCGGCCCCGAGAGGACAACTCCCAGATGCCGCCATCATAGCGGGAACCGCGCGATTTTTCGAGAGTGTAGCATCATTACAGAGTCAGTTCCACATGCAACAGGCCCTCGCGCGGTGAAGAAGGCCGATGGTCTGGGTTCGGCCGTCGGCCTGGGCGTCGCGTTGCATGTCGAGGGCGATGCGGCCAT
>Ga0194112_10001285_pt1 | contig 36960 bp, 19 predicted proteins | sample TA2MahC400mmetaG_FD_146191 | JGI IMG/M metagenome (GOLD analysis project Ga0194112, IMG submission 146191) | Freshwater microbial communities from Lake Tanganyika, Tanzania - TA2015016 Mahale Deep Cast 400m | ecosystem: Environmental > Aquatic > Freshwater > Lake | place: Tanzania: Lake... | reverse complement strand
ATCTGGCCGAGGCCTCGCACAAGGCCATCGCGACCGCCCGTCGACAACAATACCGAAGGGCTCTCGCGCGCGCCGCCTTGGTCCTCCTCTTCCTGGGCTTCTCGGGCCTCGCCGCCTGGCAGTACCGTCGCTCCTTACCACCGGAACCGCCCCCAGCCGCGGCCCCCGCCAGCTTCTCGATGGGGACAGAGATGCTGTCCGCAACGGGTTCAGCATCCCAAGCCGGCCTGCAACACGTTCTTCCTCAGAACGAAACAAGCCTCACCAATCAGCCCGGCGCGATGGGGACAGAGACGAAGCTGGCGGGATCGGGGACGACGTCCACCCCGGCCGTGGCGATGGGGACAGAGAAGCAGGAGACGCCCGAACCGCCACCCCAGCCTTCTCCGACCACCACCGTGGCCGCATCTCTGTCCCCAGCGATGCCGGGTGGGGACAGAGAACCTCAGGCAGGCCGCGTGCGATCTCTGTCCCCGGAGAATCCGGGTGGGGACAGAGATGCAGCCATGAGTTCTGTGTCCCCGCCGATGTCCCCGCCGAACCAGGATGCCGATGGCGTGCAAAAAACTGCGGGGCAAGTGGATGGGGATTACGCCTTCCGGGCCATGGAGCCGGCGCCCGCGCCGGGACCGGTCATACCGGCGCTCTCCCGGCCGCCGTCGTACAAGCTGGCGAGGTCCTCGGCCTCGCGGGTTCCGCCCGGGGCGAACCGGCAGGCGGGGGGCTTGCAGACGATGGGCGGAGACCGATCGCAGGCGGGCCTGTCCCTTCTCCCATCGCCTCTCCCGTCGCCTGCGGCGGCCGCAGCCGCGCGCGGGACGGTCTGGCTGGTCTGCTTCGGCCGCAGCGATCCATTCCTGGCGCCGGGGGGCGTCGTTTGGAACGACATGGCGGATGCCTTCGTGCCGCCCGCGTCTGCGAAGCGCGCCTGGAAGGACGCCGGCGGGCGGCGCGAGATCGAGGCGACCGTCGTCTCCGTCGAAGGACCGCTCGTCGCCACGCGGGGCGGTGTCGCGGGGCAGCGGCTCGTGATGTTCGGCCACATCGTTCCCGACGACGCCACCGATGGAGCATGGGCGGCGGACGGGAACCCCGCATCGCTCGGCATCCGGCTGGCGGGGCTCCGGCCCGATGCGCGGTACGTGATCCACGTGTTTGCGGGCGGCAACACCACCAAGGGGGGCCGCGTCGAGGAGTGGTCCGTCGAGGGCGCGCCCGGTCCGGCCGGGCGCCACTGGTCGACCGGAACGGACGGGGCCGAACTGACGTCGCCGCTCGTCCCGACGGCGGAGGGCACGCTGACGCTCGCCTTCCGGTTCGCGGCGGGGTATGGATCCTCGGGCATCAACACGCTGGGCATCTGCGAGGTGCCCGCGAAAGGGGAGGACGGGCGATGAAGGGTCGGATCGAGAACGTTCGCGGGTCCGCGGTCCGCGCGGGAGCCGCCATCCTGGTGTTCGCCACGGCCGCCGCGGCCCTCGCGGCGGATGTCGTCCAGCCGCCGCCGGGCGGATGGAAGCCGAAGGACATGAACCGCCCGCGTCCGCCGGTGCGCGACCCCGGCCCGCCCTCGGCGAAGGAGTTCGCCCCGCCGCCCGCCGGGGCCGTCGTGCTCTTCGACGGGAAGGACCTCTCCGCCTGGGAGCGGAAGCCCTCGGCCAAGGACGCCGACCAGTCCCCCGCGCCGAAGTGGAAGGTCGTCGACGGGTACACGGAAATCGTTCCGAAGAGCGGCGGCATCTCCACGAAGGAGACGTTCGGCGACTGCCTCATCCACCTCGAATGGGCCACGCCCGCCGAGGTGAAGGGCAACGGCCAGGGCCGCGGCAACAGCGGCGTCTACCTGCCCGGCCAGCACGAGGTGCAGGTGCTCGACTCGTTCGGCAACGACACCTATCCCGACGGCCAGGCCGCCTCGATCTACGCCCGGCACCCGCCGACGGCCAACGTCTGCCGCAAGCCGGGCGAGTGGCAGAGCTACGACATCACCGTCGAGCAGCCGCGCGCCGGCAAGGACGGCCAGCCCGGCAGCCCGCGCCGCGTCACGGTGGTCCACAACGGCGTCCTCGTGCAGGACCGCGTCGATCTCGGCCCCGGCGGCCCCGCCTCGGGCGTGCTGTTCCTGCAGGATCACGGGAACCCGGTCCGCTTCCGGAACATCTGGATCCGGAAGCTGTCCGCGCCCCCGCCGCCCTAGGGCAACCATGGTCGTTGCCCGCCCCGCCTATCCCGAGGCGCTGGAGTCCGCCTGGCTCCGGCTGGCGATGGAGGCCCTCGCCGTGCGCGACACGGAGGCGCTGTGCGCGCGCCTCGAGCCCTCCGTCGCCCGGCTGAGCGACCTCTTCACCACCGAGCGCGCCGCCGGGTTCGGCCGCTACGCCGACACGCCCGAGCTGCTGGCGGCCTACGGCCTCTTCTTCTTCCCGCAGACCTTCGTGCGAACCGCGTTCGCGCTTGCCGAGTGCGCTGCGCGAGCGCCGGAGGCGCTCGGGGCCGCCCCCGGAAGCCCGTTCCTCGTCGCGGACCTCGGCGCCGGGACGGGGGCCGCCGGGCTTGCGGCCGCCGCGTTCGCCGCGGACGCCGGCCGCCCCGTGCGCCTCGCGGCGTGCGACCAGTCCGGCGCCAGCCTCGACATCCTCCGGCGGCTCGCCCCGGCCCTCGCGGGCGGCGGTCCCGCGCCGGAGGTCGCGACGGCGATCGCCGACGCGCGCGGCTGGATGCCGCCCGCCGGGTGCGACCTGGTCGTCGCCAGCTTTGCGCTCAACGAGTTCTTCGAGGACCGCCCCGACGCCGAGGCCGCCGCATGGATCGCCCGCGCGATGGAATCGCTGCGGCCCGGCGGCCTGCTGCTCCTGATCGAGCCGGCGACCCAGGCCTGCGCGAACCGGCTCGGCCGCCTGCGCGACCGGATGGCCGCCGGGGGCGCCGCGCGGATCGTCGCGCCCTGCCCGCACATGCTTCCCTGTCCCCTGCTGGCGCGCGGCGGCGAGCCGTGGTGCCACGAGGTCCGCCGCTGGCGCGTGCCGGATGCCGCCGCGTACATCAACCGCCGCCTCCACCGCGAGCTCCAGTCGCTCAAGTTCAGCTTCCTCGCCCTGCAGCGCGCCCCGCCGCCCGAAGCGGCGGCGGACGACCCGGGCCGCGGCCGGCTGATCGCCCCGCTGCGCGAGACCGGCGGCCGCATCCTGTCGGCCCTGTGCGGCGGCGACGGCGCCGCGCTTTCCTGTGAGACCCTCACGCGCCACATGAACAAGGCGGACGTGAAGGCCGTCGTGCGGACCTGGGAGCGGGGCGACCTCGTCCGCCTCGGCGCCCCGGCCGTCATCGGCGCCGGCCGCATCCTCCGCGGCGCCCCGCTCGATCGGGAGTTCGGCTTCGAAGTGTAACATTAATGGATGCGACCGCATCAGATAATGTTACACCTGCGGCCGGCGAGGCCTTGAAAGAGCCCGGATTGCGCTCTCCGGCGATCGCCGGAACGCGGCCCAAGTGTAACATTAGTCGATGCGACCGCATCCGATAATGTTACACCTGTCGACCGGGCGGAGGGGGAGGAGGTCGTGGAGGGGATGGAATCTGCGGTCTCCCGGCGGGCGCGATGCCGCGCGTTCGGCGAACCCCGCCGGTGCTTCGACGGTCGACGGGCGCCCCGAAGGGTCAGGGGCGGAGGCGCGATGGGGAGGCGATCGCCACGCCGACTTTCCGCGTGCGCAGGGGGCGGACGGACGGTAGCATGCCGACCGGATGATCACGCTTCTCGACGGCACCCTGGAGGCCAAGGACCCGACCCGCGCGGTCGTCGTCTGCGGCGGCGTCGGCTACGAGGTCCACATCCCGCTCAGCAGCTTCGACCGGCTCCCCGCGCCCGGCGGGCGCTGCCGCGTGCTGACCCATCACCACGTCTGGGCCGACGGCCAGGCCCTCTACGGTTTCGCAACCGAGGGCGAACGCCGCATGTTCCGCCTGCTCCTCGACGTCAGCGGCATCGGCCCGAAGACGGCGCTCAGCGCCCTGAGCGGCCTTTCCTCGCGCGACCTGACCGCCGCGATCGTCGGCGGGGACGTGAAGCGGCTCTCGTCGATCTCCGGCATCGGGAAGAAGACGGCGGAGCGCATCGTGCTCGAACTGCGCGACAAGATCACCGACGGCGAGGCGATGGAGGCCATCGCGGGCGCGATCGAACCGGGTCCCGACGCCCACAAGCGGCGCGACGCCGCGCTCGCGCTCGTGTCGCTGGGCTACAAGCAGTCCGAGGCGCAGAAGATGGTCGCCGCGATCTCCGCCGAGGACGCCGCCGCGGCCTCGGTCGAGGATCTCGTCCGCCGCGCCCTCACCGGGCACTGACCCGTCCGCCGCCTACGCGGGCGCCCGTCCGCCGCGGCGCTTTCCCGGCCGGCCCGTCGGCGCCGGCTCCCCGAGCGGGAAGATGTCGAGCGATCCCTCCCACGCGGCGAGGCGTCCGGCGAGGTCGCGCACGACATCCGCCTTCGCCGCCTCCGGCGCGAGGTTCCTCATCTCCCCGGGATCGGCGCGCATGTCGAAGAGCTGCGTGACCGGATCGTCCGCGTAGGCGACGTACTTGTACTCCGGCGTGCGGACCATGCGGCCGGTGCGGAACGTCTCCGACACGAGGAACTCGCGCCACGGCGCGGTATCGCGACCCTCGAGCAGCGGCCGCAGGCTGAGCCCGCGCGCCTTCGGCAGCCCGTCGATGCCGGCGAGGTCGCACAGCGTCGGCGCGACGTCGAGGCCCGAGACCAGGTGCCGCTCGTCGCGCCGCCCGGCCTGCAGGCGTCCGGGCCACGCGGCGATGAAGGGCACGCGCGCGGCCTCGTCGTAGAGGAACATCTTCGAGGTCAGCCCGTGCCGCGCAAGCCCGTCGCCGTGGTCCGCCGTCAGGATCACCAGCGTGTTCTCCGCGAGCCCCGCGTCCTCCAGCGCATCCAGCACGCGGCCGATCTCGGCGTCGGCCATCTCGACCATGCGGTAGTAGTTCCACAGGTACCAGCGCCAGTGCTCCGCGGACCACGCGCCGCGGGCCTTCTTCTCCTCGTGGCGGCGTTTGAGCAACTCGGGCTCGTTCGGATCGTAGCCGTGGTTCGGCGGAAGTGGCGGAAGGTCCGCCGGGATGGCGCCGAGACGCGTGAGCGGCGTGCCGGCACGGTGCTCGAAAACCCAGTAGCAGCAGTCGTGCGGCTGCAGGAAGCCGAGGTTCAGGAAGAACGGCTTTCCGCCGGCCTTGCGCGAGCGCAGGAAGCCCTCGGCGGCGCGCGAAACGGCCATGTCCGTCACCTCGCCGACCCCCGAGCCCGGCGTCAGCACGCGGAAGCTCTGCGTGAACGCCCGCCCCGTGACGTGCCATTTGCCGGCGTAGACGGAATCGTAGCCGCGGGCGGACATCCACTGGCCCATGTCCGGCATGTCGGGCGCGATCGGCCAGGCGTCGTTCATGATCACGCCGTTCTCGGACGACGCGCGGCCGGTGTACCAGCACGTCCGCGCCGGACAGCAGACCGGGTTGGCCGAGTAGGACAGGCTGAAGGAGGTGCCCGCCGCGGCGAGACGGTCCATCGCCGGCGTGCGGACGTGCCCGCAGCCGAAGGCCGAGACCGCCTCCCAGTGCTGCTGGTCGGTGTGCATGAAGAGCAGGTTCGGCGGCCGCTTCTCCGGCGCCGCCGGGGCCCGCCTCGCCGCGAGCATCAGCGAAAGAGCGCCCGCGCCGCCCGCCTTGAGGAACGTCCGCCGGCTGGTTCGAAGCGTCGTCATGCCGCCGCCCCCTTCCTCGCCGGCGCGCCGGCCAGGTAGGCCCGCCGTCCGCCCGCCGCGAGCAGGATCCGGTGGGCGTCGTCCAGCCACCATCGCCACGGCATCACGCCGCGGCCGGTCTGCTCGAAGACATGCAGGGTCAGCGCGCCCCCGGCCAGCGGCACCCCGTGCCGGCCGGCGTAGACGATCCGCTGGCCGGGCTTGAGCAGTTCGAGGTCCTCGAGCAGGTCGAATTCAAGCGGCGCACCGGCCTCGAACGGGAGCAACGGAACGGCCGCAAAGAGCGACCAGGACGAGGTCCAGCGGGCCGGCGCCGGGATGCGGCGTTCGCGGGCGCCGGTTCCCGCCGCCGGTCCCGGGGCAGGGCCCGGCTCCTTCCGGGCCGTGGATGCGGCCGACACGGAGGTCGGCCCTCCAGCGGCCGACCCCAGAATGATCGTGCCGCCCTCAACGCGCCCCGCGCGCTGCTGGTCCATCTCGCCCGGCTCCGCCCTCGCCGGGGCGCGGGTGTCCCAGCGAATATCCAGGCTCCAGCGCTGCGGCGTCAGCCACGGGGCCGGCCCGTCGTCGATGCCGGCCTTCGACGTCAGCGTCGCACTGCCCGTGGCAACGCTCTCGACGACCTCCAGCCGGACCGCGCCGCCGGACGGATTTCGCCGGACCGACAGCGCGCCCGCGATCCCGCCGCCGGCCGAGCCGTCGGGCGAGGGAATCAGCGAATGGCGGGTGAACTCCTGGAGCCACGCGCCGGCGGGCTCGAACGCGCCCGCGGGCGGCGTCCACCCGGTCACCCGAGGCCCCAACGCGGCCCAGTCGCGAGGAAGTGCATTCATGGAGATGTCGGGTGGCGAGTGTCAGGTGTCAGTCCGGCCGGCCCTGGCACCTTCAAGGTTGGCTGTTGGATGTTGGTTGTTGGCTGTTGGATGTTGAGCCCGGACTTCGATGTTGGCTGTTCGATGTTCGGTGTTCGGCGTTCGACCCCGCCTCACTCCCCGCCCTTGATCTCGTCCCACAGCTTGATGAACTTCTGGTTCGCGTCGCCGAGGTCGAGGTTCACCTCCGCCACGGCCTGGCGCTCGGGCGAGAGAAGGATCGCGGGGTTGTCGTGGATTTCCTTCGGCAGGTGATCGTAGCTGGCCTTGTTCGGGCAGAGGTACTTCGTGAACGAGGTGTTCTGGGCGGCGACCTTCGGGTCGTGGAGGAAGTTGATGTACTTGTGCGCCAGCTCGATGTTCTTCGCGCCCTTCGGGATCACGACGCAGTCGCAGGTGGTGACGAAGCCCTCCTTCGGAAAGAAGATGCCGATGTCGTCGTTCTCGGCCTGGATCTGCAGCAGGTCGCCGACGTAGCCCTGGACGAGCAGGAACTCGCCCGACGCGAGGCCCGGCTTGTACTGCTCGTTCTCGAACTTCGCGATGTTCTTCTTCCAGCGCAGCAGGACCTCCTTGGCCTTCTGCAGTTCCTCGTCCTTCGTGCTGTTCCCGCTGAACCCGCTGAACCGCAACGCGACGGAGATCGCCTCGCGCATGTCGTTGAGCAGCGTCATGCGGCCCTTGAGATCCTCGCGGTCGAACATCGCCCACGACTCGACCAGGTTCGGGACCTTGCTCTTGCGGTAGCCGACGGCCGTGTAGGAGATCGTGTAGGGGACGCAGGACTTCATCTCCTCGTCCATCGTGACCTTCAGCGCCACCGGGTCGACGTTCGCCACGTTCGGAAGCAGCGCCCGGTTCAGCGGCTCGAGCATGGCCTCGTGCCGCATGATCTGGATCATGTAGCTGCTCGGCACCGCGATGTCGTAGCCCGTCGCGCCGGCCTTGAGCTTGGCGTACATGTTCTCGTTCGAGTCGAAGGTGTCGAGGACGACGCGGCACCCGTTCTCCGCCTCGAACCGCTCGATCAGCGCCGGGTCCACGTAGTCCGCCCAGCTGTAGAGGTGCAGCACCGGCTTGCCGCCGCCGCAGCCCCAGAGCCCGACCGCCGCCATCGCCGCCGCCGCCAGAATCCCGATCCGGATCGCCTTCATCGAACCCCTCCATGCGCGCGGGCGCTCCATGCCCGCGCTGGTTTCCAAGAATGACGCGGCCGGACGGCAATGCAAGAAGAACCTAGGAGAACGCCGAACATCGAACACCGAACATCGAACGCCGAACATTGGACACCGACAGCCAGGTCGTCCAACCCTTGGACGCCCCGCGACACCCCGCGTCCAGACCTTGGAACCCGCGTCTCCCCGCCATCCCACCCGCCACTCGCCACCCGCCACCCGTCACTCGTCACCCGCCACTCGCCACTCGCCACCCGACACTCGCCACTTTTTCCGAATAGAGCGGCCCCGGGAGGCGTATAAGTGTTGTCCGACGCGTACAGGTCGAGGGGTGAACGAATGGCGGACGAAGCACGCGACGAGACGAGCGGACCGAAACCCGGAGAACCGGCCCAACCGCCGGCGTTCGAGGACGTCATGGCCCTGCACGAGACAGCCTTGCTGCGGTACGCCGCGCGCCTGCTGAACAACGCGGACGCGGCGCAGGACGTCGTGCAGGAGACCTTCATCCGCCTCCACCGCCGCTGGGGCCCCGGCGGGCCGGAGGGCGACCACATCCTGCCCTGGCTCTACCGCACGACCCACAACGCGGCCGTCGACTTCATCCGCCGCGAGGAACGGCTTCGCAAGCTCCACGAGAAGGCGGTCGAGGACGCCGGCCCGCCCGTGACCCTGCCCGCGACCGACGATCCCGCCGAACGCACCCGCCTCGCCCTCGAGCATCTCGCCCGGCTGGCCCCGGGCGAACGCGAGGTGCTCGTGCTCCGCCTCCAGGAGGGCCTCTCCTACCAGGACATCAGCCGCGCCACCGGCCGCACCGTCGGCAACGTCGGCTGCCTCCTCCACCACGCCGTCAGAAAACTGTCCGCGAACCTCAAGCGGGCGGGAGTGCTGTGACATGAAACCGCATCCCGAATGTCCGAAGATCGAACCGGATCTGACCGCGTACCTGACGGGCGACCTGCCCGCGGCCCGCGCGGCGGCGATCCGCGACCACCTGGCCCGGTGTGAAGGCTGCCGGGCGTCTGCGCAGGAACTGGCGACCACCCTCGACCTGCTGCGCGGCGCCCTGGCAGCGTCCCCGGCCGTCCCCGAGCGCCTCGACTCCGCCCGCCGCGCCGCGATCCTCGCCGCCCGGCCGTCGCGGACGACGATCTGGCTCGACGCCTGGCTCGTCCCGCTCGCCCGCGCCGCGATCTTCGTCGTCGTCCCGGCCCTGATCCTGGCCGCGCTGATGATGCCGGCGATTCAGTACTCCGGTGGCACGGCCCGGTCGGTCGAACTCGCCCGGCTGGAAGCCGAGACCTCTGCCGCCGACCCCTTCGCCGCACCGGCCGAGAACTCGGTCCGCCGGTTCGGGACCGCCGAGGTGGCCGATCTGTTCGCCAGCACCCCGCCGGCTGCGCCGGCCGACGGCGGCGTTCGGGGCCGAGAGGGCGCGGAGGCGGGGGCCTACTACTTCAGGGACACCCAGGTCGCCGGCGAAGGGCGTGCCGCGGGCGCCCCACCCGCGGTCGCATCGGCGCCCGCCACGCCGGCCGAGCTTCCCGCGCCGGGCGACGTGCCCGTGCTCGGACGCCTCATGCGCGGCGCCGAGCCCGTCTCGACGCCGGTCCCGATGCCCGCGTCCGCCGCACCGGCGCGCTCCCTCGCCCAGGCCGCGCCGCCGGTCGTCGCCGCTCCGGCGAAGACCGCCCCGGCGTCCGGAGGGGACGAATACAAGTACAAGGAAGGCGAGGAGCTCAAGCGCGAGATCCCCAAGCCCATGTTCGTCGGCACGCCGGTCGGGGCGAAGGTCCCGAATCTCGAGCCCGCGGGCACCCCGCAGCCGCGGATCATCATCGGCGAGCCGAAGCAGAACGTCGCCGGCACCGACGCCGCCAAGACGCGGTTTTCCGTTGAAGAGAAGGCGAAGGACACGTCCGCCGGATGGTTCGCGCTCTCTCGGGGTGACAAGAACCTCGATCTCGCGCCGGGGCTTCCGTCCGCCGGCAAGCCTCCGGTCGGGCCGGGTGCCACCGCCATCAGCGCCGGCACGCTCGCGGTCGACGGGAAGAAATGGAGCGGCGCCAGCTCAGCGGGAGGGCCGGGTGCCACCCCGGCCGCAGAGCCGGCCCTTGCGAAAGCCGGCGCCGGCGTGCTGACGGTCGACGGCATCGACCGGTACAGCAACCGCGCATCGGAAGGGCCGGGTGCCGCCCCGACCGCAGAGTTGGCCCTGAACGGTGGCACCCTGCTCTCCAGCGGCGCGGCCGTCTCCAGCCGCTCGAGGCTGCGCGAGCTGGGACAGGCATCCGCGGCGGATGCACCCGCGGCGACCGCGGAGGAGCGGATGGCCACGAAGCCGTACCCGGTCCAGCCTTCGGTCACCGAGATTGTCACCGCGAAGCCCGTGAACGACGCGGGCATCAGCCGCGGCGAGTTCGTCACGATGGGCGGCGCCGCCGGCTACGGTGGCGGCGGGGCCGCGGACGTCTCGCTCTTCGACCGCCAGGTCGAGGCCGCCCGCGAGGCCGGCGCCCGCGCGCGCCGCGTTCTGGCCGAAGGCAAGGCGCAGGCCGGCGAAGCGCTCAACCTGAGCGGAGTCGCGACGGAAAAGAAGCAGGCCGCGACCGCCACCATGGACGATGCCGTCACCAGGTCGGGCATCGTGCGCACGAACGAATCGGATGAGCGCGACCGCAACGTTGCGATGGGATACCGGTACGCCGCGCAGGACATGAAGGAGCAACTCGGCGACCGCTGGGACGCAACCGACGCGCGCCGGGGCAGCCGCGCACCGGTCGACGAGCTGCGGCGGAAGAGCGACACGCAAGCCGTCGACACCGACGGCGACGGCGCCGCGGCGAAGAACCCGCAGCCGCTCGTGAGGAACGAGGCGCTCTCCGTTCTCAGCGAAAGCGGACGCGAGTCGATGCCGGCCCCTGACGGCACCGTCCACGCCGGCGTGCTCGTCAATGCCCTCGCCGCCCAACCGGAGTCCAAGCCCCAGTCCCAAAAGACCGGGCTCGACACGGCCGGCCAGGAAGTGGCGGTCCTCGCCGACATGGAGAAGAAACTGGAAGAGGCCCGGGAGGAGCCGGCTGGACACCCTGTCGCGCCCACTTTCAAGCCCGCCGGGTTCAACCCGGTGGTGGAGGCGGCGGAGAACGCGTTCTCGACGTTCTCGATCGACGTGGACACGGCGTCGTACACGATGGCGCGGCGGTCGATCCTGGAGGGAAAGCGGCCGGAGCCGGAGTCGGTGCGGACGGAGGAGTTTGTCAACGCGTTCGACTACGACTACGCGCCGCCGGCGCGCGGCGCCTTCGCGATCCATGTGGACGGCGCGCCGTCGCCGTTCCGGACGTCGATGGACGTCCTCCGCATCGGCATCAAGGGCCGGCGGATCGGGCGCGACCAGCACGTTCCGTCGAACCTGACGCTGGTGATCGACACGTCGGGCTCGATGCAGACCGACGACCGCATCGGCCTGATCCGCCGCTCGCTGCGGCTGCTCGTCGACCAGCTCGACCCCGAGGACCGCGTGGCGGTGGTCCAGTTCGGCTCGAAGGCGGCGCTGCGGCTCGAGCCGACGCCGGTCGCGCAGAAGGAGCAGATCCTCAAGGTCATCGACTCGATGGAGACCGTCGGCTCGACGCAGCTCGAGGGCGGGCTGAAGCTCGGCTACGAGGTCGCGGCGAAGGCCTTCCGCAGCGGCGCGTCGAACCGGGTGATCCTGATGAGCGACGGCGTCGCCAACCTCGGCGCGACCGAGGCCGCCGCGATCCTCGCGACCGTCGAGGCGCACCGGAAGCAGGGCGTGCGGCTGACCGTGCTCGGCTTCGGCACCGGCGCGTACGACGACGCGATGCTGGAGAGCCTCGCGGACAAGGGCGACGGGGCCTACACCTTCATCGACTCCGAGGAGGAGGCGCGGCGGGTGCTCGTCGACAACCTCGCCGCGACGCTGCACGTGATCGCGTCGGACGTGAAGATCCAGGTCGAGTTCAACCCGCGCCGCGTCCAGCGCTGGCGCCAGCTCGGCTACGAGAACCGCGCGCTGACGAAGGAGCAGTTCCGCGACGACACCGTCGACGCGGGCGAGGTCGGCTCGGGGCAGTCGGTGACGGCGCTCTACGACGTCCGGCTCGAGGGCATCGCCTCCGAGTGGATCGGCACGGTCCGCGTCCGCTACCGCGACGCCGAGACCGGCCGCGTCGAGGAGATCGAGCGGCGCATCACGGCGCGCGACTTCACGCGCGACTTCGCCGCCGCCGCCCCGCGCTTCCGTCTCGCCGCCGGCGTCGCGGAGTTCGCCGAGCTGCTGCGACTGAGCCCCCACACCTTCTCGCAGGGCCGCGATCTCGCCGACGCGCTGGGCGTGCTGCGGCCGGTGGCGATGGAGCTTTCGATCGATCCGCAGGTCCAGGAGCTGGTGCGCCTGGCCCAGACGGCGCAGGGGTTGCCCTACTGAGGCGAGGTTTCAGATGTCGAGGGGCGAGGGGCGAGGGACGAGGGTCGAGGGGCGAGGGGCGGCGGACATTCCGGGACACTCGCCGCTCGACACTCGACACTTTCTTTTCACCTCCATGACAATTCCATGACCACGCGATGAGCGAAACCGGTCAGAACGTTCAACGAACCCGACGGGCTGGAAGCCGGAACGGCCCCAACACCCTCGGAACACTGCCTGGGACCGAAGACCTGGAGGGCGCCGCTCCGTCGGCGCCATGGAGAACGGACATGAAGACGAACCTGGCCTTGTGGGCGATGGCGGCGATGCTGGTGTCGTGCGTGACGCCGCAGGCGCGGGACGACCGGCCGGACCTCGAGATCCGCGAGCTCACGGTCGCGGGCGAGATCAAGGGCGACAACCTGACGGTCGGCGTCTCCTTCGAGGCGGACGTCCGAAAGGCCGGCGTCGAGCTGCGCGTCGCGCGCGGCATGCTCTCACTGCTCGCCGGCGACGCCGCGTCGCCCGCGCTGCCGCGCGGCGTGACGCTCGAGCGCAGGGCCGGCGACTACATCCTCGCGTTCGACCGCCGCGGGCTGCACAAGGTCGCGTTCCGCTTCGCGGTCCAGGCCGCGGCCGAGGGCGACCTCCGCCGCGCGCGACTCGAGCTGCCCGACGCGACGATCCGCCGCGTGCGCGTCGCCAGCGACCGCGCCGACCTCGACCTGAAGTTCGACGGCGCGCTGAACGTCGAGAGCGCCCCCGGTCCCGACGGCGGGACGGTCGCGACGGCCTTCCTCGGCGCCGGCAGTCCGCTCGACATGCGCTGGCGGCCGAAGGTCGCAAAGCTGACCGGCGACCTCGCCGCGTCGTGCGACCTCCATACCATCGCCGTCGCCGGCGTCGGGGCGCTGCGGATCGACTCGCTGCTGACCTACCGCGTGGTGCAGGGCTCGCTGCAGGCGCTTTCGATCGACCTGCCCGCCGGCCTCAACGTGACGCAGGTCCGCGGCATCGACATCCGGGAATGGCGGATCGAGCCCGGCGAGGGCGGCGCGCGGCGGCTGGCGGTGGCGCTGAGCCGTCCGCAGGAGAAGGTGTACCAGCTCGGCATCGAGGGCGAGACCGCGCTGCCCGCGTTCCCGGCGACGTTCGACCTCGCGATCCCCGCGCCGCGCGACGTGATCCGCGCGAGCGGCTTCCTGCTCGCCGGGGCGGACGGCGCGATCAAGCTGGTGGTCGCGAAGGCCGCGGGCCTGACGCAGATCGACCGCGCCGCGCTGCCGGAGGTGAAGAGCGAGGGCATTCCGCGCCGCGCCGCGCCGACGCGCAGCGCCTACGCCTACCAGTTTGCGAACCTGCCGGTGCAGCTCCAGATGAGCGCCGACGACATCGTCACGGCGGTGCACGCCGAGGAGCGGCTGATCGTGTCGCTGGCCGACAACGACCTCTCGATTGCCGCGGCGATCGAGCTGGACGTCCGCGACGCCCCGGCCCGCGAGATCACGATCGAGACCGACCCGGCGTGGACCGTCGCGCAGGTCACCGGCCAGAACGTCGGCGACAGCGACATCCGCGACGAGGGCGGCGTGCGGAAGGTGCGCGTGGTGTTCAAGCAGGAGCTGTCCGGCCGCGGGCTGGTCGAGCTGCGGCTCGAGCGGACGCTGAAGGATGCGGACCTGATGTTCGACGTGCCGAAGGTCCGCGTGACCGGCGCCCGCACCGAGCGCGGCCACGTCGTGCTGCGCGCGGAGAAGGGCGTGCGGCTCGAGCCCGCCACGGCGACCAACCTGCGCGAGATGCACACCGGCTCGCTGCCCGTCGCGGTGCCCGGCGCGCAGCGCGCGTGGCGGTTCAAGGACGGCGACTGGGCGCTCGCCGCGACGATCGAGCGCGAGGAGCCCGCGCTGCACGCGGAGCTGTTCCACCTGGCGACGCTGGGCGAGAGCGGGCTCTTCGGGAGCTGCTCCATCACCTACTTCATCGCCGGCGCGCCGACCCGGACGCTGCGCGTGCGCATCCCGGCCGGGCTGCGGAATGTCGAGATCACCGGCCGCGACATCCGCGCGCGGCAGCAGGACGGCGACGTGTGGACGGTGCAGTTGCAGGACAAGGTGCACGGCGACTACACGCTGCTCGTCACCTACCAGCAGCCGGCGGCGTTCGAGGGCGGCGAGGTCGCACTCGGCGGCATCCGGACGATCGGGCCCGAGAGCGAGACGGGCTACCTCGTCCTGGCCGGCTCGGCGAGCCTGGCGTTCGCGGGCGAGAGCCGGCGCGACCCGGCGATCCTGCCGATCACGCCGGAGGAGCTGCCGCGGGAATACGCGCTGCTCGTCACCGACCGCGTGCTCCACGCGTCGAAGTACGTCGGCGGGCCGCACGAGGCGGTCGTCAAGGTGCGGCGGCTGCCGACGCTGGCGCCGGTGGGGCAGGTGGCGGACCACACGACGCTCGAGACGCGGCTCAGCCGCGACGGCGAGGCGGTGACGGAGATCACGAGCTTCGTGAAGAACACGTCGCAGCAGTACCTCGGCGTGAAGCTGCCGCCCGGCGCGGCGCTGTGGTCCGCGACGGTCGACGGCACGGCCGTGCAGGCGCTGGACCGCGGCGAGGGCGCGGTGCTGGTGCCGGTCGAGCGACGCCTCGACCCGAACCAGCCGCTGCGGATCGGCCTGACCTACGCGCAGCAGACCCCGAAGCTGGGCTGGCGCAACCGGCTCGCGTTCGCGGCGCCGGCGTTCGACACGCGGACGGTGTTCGCGCGGTGGACGTTCACGACGCCGGAGGGCTTCCACATCGCGGCCGGCGGCGGGACGATGATGGCGCCGTCGCGTCCGCCGTCCGGCCCGGCCGGGCTTGCGATGCACCTCGGCGGGTTCTTCCGCGGCCTGGCGCGCGTCGGCTTCGGGTGGATCCTTCTCGGCGTCGTGATCGCGTTCGCCGGCGCGCCGATCGCGTTCAACATCGGCCGGCACCGGCCGCTGGCGTGGACGACCTGGGTGTCGGCCGTCATCGGCGCCGCGCTGGTCGTCCTCCTCATGCTCGGCACCGATGCGTGGGGCCCCGGCGGGTCCGAGGTTCCGGCCGGCTTCGCGGCCGACCGCCAGTGGGAGTTCACGAAGCCGGTGACGCTGGCCGACGGCGGTCTTGCCGTGTCGCTCGCGGTGACGCGCGATGCGTTCGCGGCGTCGCGGATGGGCGCGGCGGTGCTGGCGGCGCTCGTGGCGGGCGTGGTGCTGGTCCGTCGCGGCGCGCGCCGCGGCCGGCGCATCGCCGGCTGGGCGGCGGGGCTGGCGCTCCTCGCGTGGGCCGTGGCGTCGATCCCGGTGGCGCTGCCGTGGACGGCCGCCGCGCTGGGCGCTGCGCTTGCGCTGTCGCCGCTGGTCGCCTGGCTGCGGTGGATGCGCAACGCCGGCCGGCGTCGCGCCGCGGTGCAGCCGCCGCCCGAGCCGCCCGCGGGCGACTCCTTCGCCGCGCGCATTCCGCCGCCCGTGCCTCCGTCCGATCCGCCGGCCCCGCCGCCCTCCGCGTCCGCTGCGGCGGGCGCGGCGGTGGCGCTGATGCTCGCGGCCCTCGGCGCGGCGCGCGCCGATGTTGCGCCGCCCGCGCAGGCCGCGCAGGCCGTGCAGGCGCCGACGCCGCCGGCCGCGCCGGCCGCCGCGCTCGTGCAACGCGTCGAGGTTTCGGTCGAGGCCCCGGACGTCGCGAAACCCGAGCCCCGGAACGCGCGGATCGCGATGATGATCGCGTTCAAGGCCGGGACGTCGACCAACCTGCTGGTGCTGCCCGCGCCGCGCGTGCTGACCGGCGCCGCGTTGGGGTCGTCGAACCTGCGGCTCGTTCCGTCCGAGGCCGGCGTGATGCTGCACGCCGACCGGGCGGGCGAGTACCGGGTCTCGCTGACGAACCTCGTGCCGGTGGTCGAGAAGGACGGCGCGTGGCACGTCGACCTGTGGCTCCCCGAGTGCGTGGAGAACGGCGTGACGCTGGCGCTGCCGACCGCGGGCTGGGAGGTCGAGTCGGCCCAGTCGGTCTGGCTGGAGAGCCGCGAGGAGGGCGGGGGCACGGTGGCGAAGCTCGTCGCCGGGCCCGCGAGCGCGATGTCGATCGCGTGGCGGCCGCGGCAGCGCAAGACCGAGACCGAGAAGGCGGTGTTCTTCGCCGAGATCAACACCTGCGCGGTGCTGCAGCCGGGGCTGGCGGGGATCACGCACTCGATCCGCTACCAGATCGCCCAGGGCGAGCTGCAGGCGCTTCAGCTGAAGATGCCCGAGGGCGTCAGCGTGACGGCGGTGGCCGGCGCGGGCCTCGGCACGTGGCGATTCGATCCGGCGACGCGGGTGATCGACGCGCTGCTCGAGAAGCCGGCGGCGGGGACGTACGCGCTGACGGTGGTCGCGCAGCGCGCGTTCGAGGGGCTGCCCTACGAGGCCGAGATGCGCGAGCCGGAGGTGGTCGGCGCCTCGCGCCAGCGCGGCACGCTGGCGGTCGCGTCGACGCCCGAGGTGCAGGTGTCGCCCGGCGAGACGCCGGGCATGAGCCTGATGAACGTGTCCGACTTCCCGGCCGAGGTCGCGCAGATGGCGTTGAAGACCGCCTCGGCGGCCGCGGTGCCGGAGGTCCGTCGCGCCTACCGCTACCACCAGCTCCCGGCGTCGGCGAAGGTGTCGGCGGTGCGCGTGCTGCCGGAGGTGCGGGTGACGGAGGAGGCGCAGGTGGACGTCTCCGACGAGCGCGTCGTGCTGACCTCGCGGCTCGCGGTGCAGATCTCCCGCGCCGGGGTCTTCTCGGTGAAGCTGGCGGTGCCGGAGGGCTTCGATGTCGATGCGCTGACCGGGAAGGACGTCAGCCACTGGGACGAGGTCCGCGACGGCGCCGCGCGCGGCGTGACGGTGAACTTCGCGCGGCAGGTGCTGGGCGACACGCAGCTGAACCTCGTCCTCAGCCGCGCCGAGAAGCGGGTCGAGCCCGAGCTGCGCGTGCCGCGGCTGGCGGTCGACGGCGCCGCGAAGCACGCCGGGACGCTGGTCGTCAGCGGCGAGCGCGGGCTGCGGTTCGTGACGGCCTCGCGCGACGGCGTGACGGAGGTCAACCCGCGCGACCTCGGCATCCAGCAGCCCGGCTGCGCGGCGTTCCGGCTGCTGCGGCCCGACTGGGCGGTGACGCTGAAGACCGAGGTGCTGCAGCCGGTGGTCAAGAGCGACCTCGTCCACCGCGTCGACGTCTCCGAGGGCCTGCTGCGGGTCCGCGCGCACGTGCGCTACGGCATCGAGCACGCCGGCGTGAAGCTCTTCCGGCTGAAGGCGCCGCGTCCGGGCCTGCCGCTGATGATCGCCGGCCGCAACATCGCGCGCGTGCAGGAGACCGACGCCGCGGCGGGCCTGTGGGAGGTCGAACTGCACGGCAAGGTCGAGACCGATTACGCGCTCGACGTGACGTTCCAGGACGCCTTCGACCCGACGACCAACGGCGTGGCGGTCGTGCCGCTGCGGGCGGAGGGCGTGGACGCGGAGAAGGCGTGGATCGTGATCTTCGCGGGCGGCCGGCTGCAGGTGAAGCCCGGCGAGACCCCCGCGGGGCTGCGCGCGGAGGACGCGCGCGGGATCCCGGCGTCGTTCGGCGCGGGCGACCTGTCCGGCGCGGTGCTGTGCTACCGGGCGACGGACCTCTCGTCGCCGCTGCCGCTGTCGATCCTCCGTCACGCGGCGGCCGAGGTGCTGCCCGGGCGCGTGCGGTCGGCGCGGCTGACGTCGGTCGTGTCCGACGACGGCCAGATGGTGACGCGCACGATGCTGACGCTCGATCCCGGCACGCTGCGGTTCCTCGAGATGACGGCGCCCGAGGGCGGCGAGGTGTGGAGCGTGTTCCTCGACGGGCGCGCGGTGTCGCCGCTGTTCGAGAACGGCCGGCACCTGATCCCGCTCGAGCGGGGCGGGACCGGGGCGGCGTCGGTCGACGTGATCGTCGGCCACCGCGGCGGGGCGGGCGGGCTGTGGGCGCGGCGCGAGGTGCGCGGGCCGTCGTTCAATCTGCCGCTGGCGGACATCGAGTGGGAGCTCTACCTGCCGCCGCAGTACCGCTACCTCGGCTTCGGCGGGACGCTCGTCCCGGCGCCGGGCGGCGCGGTCGAGGCGGTCGCGTTCCGGCCCGAGGACTACGACCGGATGAACAAGAAGCTCATCGCCGCCAACAACGGGATGGCGGTCCAGGTGCTCGAGCAGGGCGCGGAGCTGTGGCGCAAGGGGCAGACGGTCGAGGCGCGCCAGGCGTTCGAGTCCGCGGTGGCCTGGTCGCAGGGTCAGCAGGACCTCAACGAGGACGCGCGGATCCAGTTCCGCAACCTCGCGAAGCAGCAGGCGGTGGTCGTGCTCGCCAACCGGCGCAACGCGCTCAAGGCGGCGAACAACGCGGTCGACGATTCCGGCCGCGAGCAGCTGCGCGGGTTCAACGACGGCAACTGGAGCGCCGACTACGCGAGCAAGGTCGAGGCCAGCCTCGGCGCGAAGGAGAGCGAGAGCCTCGGCGTCGTCGCCGAGAAGCTGATCGAGCAGCAGCAGGCCGCCGGCGCGGAGATCCGGCCGATCCGCATCACGGTGCCCGTGCAGGGCCGCCGGATGGTCTTCCGGCGCGACCTCCAGATCCAGCCCGGCGCCGAGATGCTCGTGACGTTCCGCGCCGCGGGCGGCCCGTGGGGCGGGGCGCTCGCGACCGCGGGGATCCTTGCGGCTCTGGCGGCGGCGCTAGGTCTCGCCGCGCGCCTCTGGCTCGGCCCGGCGCGCCGCGCCGCGTGACGCGCGTCCGGTTCGGCGCCCCCCGTGCGGGCGTCGCGCGGACGCAGTTGGCGGAATGTGCGGGAGGGCGTAGTCTCTGGGGCTCATGTCCCCGGAGGAAACCATGTCGGGATGGCGGGCCTCGCGGGCCGGGCGGGTGCTCCGCGCGGCCGGCGCGCCGCACGTCACGATCGCGTGCCTGCTGTGGTTCGCCGTGCTGACGGTCTGGGGGACGCTGGTCCAGGCGGACCCCGTCCACGGCCTCCACGGCGCGGTGCAGCGGTTCTTCCACTCGTGGTTCTTCCTGGCCGGCGGGGCCGTGCCGCTGCCGGGCGTCCAGGGGACGTCGGTCGTCTTCCTCGCGAACCTGTTCGCATCGATGCTGACGCGGTTCGGCGCGTCGCCGCGCTGGCTCGGGCTTTGGATCGTCCATGGCGGCCTCGTGGTCCTGTTCCTCGGCGGCATCCTGAGCCGCCGGTTCGGGCGCGAGACGACGCTGGTGCTGGCGGAGGGCGAGTCCGCGTCGATGTCGGTATCGGAGACGCAGTGGGAGCTGGCGGTGATGACGCCCGGCGCCGCGGGCGGACGCGACGTCCGTGCCCACGACCTCCGCGCCCTGCGGCCGGGGCAGTCGCTCGCGATCCCCGGCGCGGCGGAATCGGTCGAGGTGGTGCGCGTCGTCCGGGCGGCATCCGTTCCGCCGGAGGCGGGCGAGACGCCGGCGCCGGAGCAGGTGACCGAGGCGCGTCCGGCGGGCGATCCGCGCAGGGCGCGTCCGGCGGTCGTGCTGCGCGCCGCCGGCGGGAGCAGCGTGCTGCTCGGCGAGGGGCCGGCGGTCGGGATGGGGCTCGGCGGCGGGGGCGAGGCGCACCTGCACGTCCGCCGGGCGCGGCTGCCGCTGCCGGTGACGATGAGGCTTCTGGACTTCGAGAGGAAGTTCCACCCGAACAGCAGCATCCCGCGAAGCTTCTCCAGCCGCGTGGAGGTCGATGCGGGCGGCGGCCCGCGCGAGGTGACGATCTCGATGAACCGGCCGTACCGCCACGGCGCGTTCACGTTCTTCCAGTCCTCCTACATGGACAACCCCCACGGCGGCGCGGAAGTCTCGGTGCTGGCCGTCAGCGAGAACCACGCCCGCCTGCTGCCCTATGCCGCCACCCTCATCATGTTCGCCGGCATGGTGGTCCACTACCTGCCGGGGAGGCGGCGGACATGAGGGAGAACTCCGAACATCGAACATCGAACATCGAACACCGAACGTCAGACGTCGGCGTTCGGGCGGACCACAGTGGGCTCCGCGCGCGGATTCGGGACCTTATTTCGATGTTCGGTGTTCGATGTTCGATGTTCGGTGTTCGCGGCGCCGTCGTCCTTGCGGCCCTGACCGCACTCGCGGCGCGGGCGGCGCCGCAGTCGCCGCTCGACCTGCGCGCCTTCGGGTCGATTCCGGTCCTGGAGGGCGGGCGGCCGATGCCGATGTCGGCCTACGCGCGGGTCGCGATGCTCCAGATGGCGGGGCGGGGGACGTGGCAGGGCGGGCCGGCGTCGCTGTGGCTGGCGCGGGCGCTGTTCGAATCCGACGCGACGACGAACGACGCCGTCTTCCTCGTCTCGCACCCCGACACCTTCGACGCGCTGGGGATCGCCACCGACAAGCCCCGGCGGCGCGTGGCCTACGCGGAGCTCGAGCCGGTCCTGGCGAAGCTGCACGATCTGACGACCCGCGCGATGGAACTGAAGCCGGCGGACCGCACGCCGGCCGACCGGGACCTCGTGCAACTCGGCTCGGCCGTCGCCCTCTACGCGGCGTTCTCCCGCGGCGACCACCCGGGCCTGCTGCCGCGCGACGGCGGGCACGGCGCGTGGCTGGCGCCCTCGGAGGCCGCCACCGAGACGGACGAAGCCGCCCGCGCGGTGTCCGCCGGGTGGGAGACGATGCGCGCCGCGTGGCGGGCCCGCGATGATGCGGCGTTCACGGCGGCCGCGAAGGAGGTCCGCGCGGCGGTGCTGCGGGGTGTCGACGATCCGAAGGCGGGGGCGCGGCTGGGGGGCGAGGAAACGCTCGGCCGCCTGCGGCCGTTCTCGCGTGCGCTGCAGGCCTACCTCGTGGCGGGCATCCTCGGCTTCTGGGTGGCGCTCGATCCGCGTCGCCGCCGGACCGCCGCCGCGGCCGCGGTGCTGGTCGGGCTGGCCCTGTTGGTCCATACGGCGGGGCTGGCGCTCCGCACGTTCGTGATGGGCCGGCCCCCGGTGACGAACCTCTACTCGACCTTCGTCTTCGTCGCGTGGTGCAGCGCGCTGATCGGCCTCGGCGTCGAGCGCGCGCGGCGCGACGGGCTGGGCCTGCTGTCCGGCGGGGCGACGGCGGCGGTGCTGCTGGCCGTGGCCGTGCGGTACGAACTCGACGGCGACACGATGCAGCGGGTGGTCGCCGTGCTCGACTCCAATTTCTGGCTCACCGTCCACGTGCTGACGATCATGGTCGGCTACGCCGGATGCCTGATGGCCGGCGCGGCGGCGCACGTCCAGCTCGTGAAGCACTGGCGGCAGGGCGCGGATGCCGCGGCGGGCGTGGCGCGCGCGGTGCGGGGACTGCTGGGCCTGGGGTTGGTCTTCACCTTCCTCGGAACGATGCTCGGCGGGGTGTGGGCGGACCAGTCGTGGGGCCGCTTCTGGGGCTGGGATCCCAAGGAGAACGGGGCGCTGCTGATCGTGCTGTGGACGGCGGCGGTGCTGCACGCGCGCGGGCCCCGGATCATCGGCGACGCCGGCATGGCGGCGGGGGCGATCCTCGGGATCGTGGTCGTCGCGGTCGCCTGGCAGGGCGTCAACCTGCTCGGCGTGGGGCTTCACTCCTACGGCTTCACCTCCGGCGCGGCGTTCTGGCTGATGGCGATCGCGGCGGTCGAGGGCGCGTTCGTGGCGGTCATGGCGGGGTTGATCCGGACGGGCGCGCCGCAGGCGCGGCCGCCGCTCAGTCCTTGAACCGGGCCGGGAACGTGACGCGGAAGCCGGCGCCGCCGAGTTCGGAGATCGTGTAGTCCACCGCCGCCCCGTGGGCCTGGGCGGCGGCCTTGACGGACAGCAGCCCGAGTCCCGTCCCGCTGTGCTTCGTCGTGAAGAAGGGCTGGAAGAGCCGGTCGAGATACTCCCGGGGCACGCCCGGGCCGTCGTCGCCGACGGACAGCACGTAGCCCGCCGGCCCGCTGAACAGGATGACGAGGATGCGCCCCGTCCCGCCCGTCGCCTCCGCCGCGTTGAGCAGGAGGTTCAGCATCATCTGCCGCAGCAGCGCCGGATGCGCGTGACAGGGGGCCTCGGCCGGAATCCGTTCCTCGATCCGGCAGTGGCGGATCCGCGAATGGATGCGCCCGAAGCTGACGGCGTCGCGCACGATCGCCGCCAGGTCGGAGGCCACCAGGTCCGTGAACCCGTCGTCGCGGCTCGCCTGCAGGAGCTGCGTGGTCATCCTCTGCAGGCCATCCAACGCCAGATGCATGTTCCGGAGGGGCTCGGACGTTCCCCCCGCCGCGAGCTCGTCCAGCCCGCCGTGGAAGACCGAGAGCGTGTTGTTGATGTCGTGGGCGACCGCCGCCGCGAAGACGCCGGACAACGCCCGCCGCTCCGCGACCACCAGCGCCTGCCGGTTATGCGCCAGCTCCTGCTCGCGCTCCGTCACGCGGCGGAGGATCGAGAAGGCCAGCGCGAACACGATCACGCTCGTCGTGATGACGAAGGCGATGCCCTTCCAGAACTCGATCTCGGTCAGCTGGAGCTTGGACACCGCCAGGGCGCCGGCCAGGTAGCTCGACACGAAGATGTAGGCCAGCGAGAGTGCCCCGTAGGTGATCGCCAGCATGGTGGCCGTGCGGCCGGGGGTCGCGCTCGATGGAAGGAAGCTGCGCGAGCGCTTCCCTCCAGCCTTGACATCGTTCAGATTCATGGCACCCGAGACAGCACAATATGCACCTCCCGGATCAATCGGCAAGTGCGCACCGGAAGGCCGGCAACCCCGGGCTCCCGGCCGTCCGGGCGGACAGGAGATGACCCCGATGCGGAACCGACATGAACGGAACGTGCCGCCGCTGACCTTCCGGCCGCTTCTCCGGTTCTGGATGGTCGTCGCCCTTGTGGGGACAGAGACCCTTGCGGACGGCACCCGCGAGTTGGCGGAGGCGCTGGACGCGATCCGCCTCCGGCGCGACGTGCCCGCGCTGGCGGGCGCCATCGTCACCACCGGCGGCCTCGACCGCGCCGCGGCGGTCGGCACCCGCCGCCGGGGCGCCGAAGCCCCCGCGACCACCAACGATCTCTGGCACCTCGGCTCCTGCACGAAGGCGATGACGGCCGCGCTGGTGGCGCGCCTGGCGGAGAAGGGCGGCCCGGGATGGGAAACCCCGCTGGCCGGGGCGCTCCCCGGGGTCGCCGGCTCGTTTCATCCGGGCTGGACGAACGTGACGATGCGCCACCTCGTCGAGCATCGCGCCGGGCTCCCGGCCAACCTGGACTGGGCCTCCTTCGGCCGCGGCGGGGCGCCGGTCGCGGACCAGAGGATCGCCGTCGTCCGCCAGGCGCTCGCCGCCGCGCCGCGCTCGCCGCCGGGTTCGGCCTACGAGTACTCCAACCTCGGCTATGTGATCGTCGGTGCCGCCGTGGAGCAGGCCGCCGGCGCCCCCTGGGAGGAGGCCATCCGCCGCGAGGTCTTCGATCCGCTCGGCATGAAGCGCACCGGCTTCGGCGGCACCGGCACCCCGGGCGAACTGGATCAGCCCTGGGGGCACACGGAGAACGGCAGGCCGGTTCGCTCCAACGGGCCGGCCATGGACAACCCGCCCGTGCTCGGTCCGGCCGGTCGCGTCCACGCGACGCTGCACGATTGGGCGCTTTTCGTCGCCGACCAGCTCCGCGGCGCGCGCGGCGGGCCCGCCCTGCTGCCGGCGGCAGCCTGCCGGAACCTCCACACCCCGGCCCTCGGCGGAGAGTACGCCGCCGGATGGGTGACCGCGGAGCGGCCGTGGGGCGGGGGGACGGTCCTGACGCACGCGGGCTGCAACACCATGAACTACTCGGTCGCGTGGGTCGCGCCTCTGCGCGGCTTCGCGGTGATCGTCTGCGTCAACCAGGCCGGCGATCGCGCGGCCGGGGCGGCCGACGAGGCTGCGTCGGCGCTGATCCGGCTCTACCTCGCCGGCCGCGGATTGACCACCTCGTCCAGCGGCCAGTCGTCCGTGCGGAACGGCGAGGCGGCCATGCCCGCGCCGTTGAAGAGATTGCACGGCGGGTTGTCGGCCCAGCCGTAGCGCACCGCGACCGGGTCGGCGACCTCGGGCGACGACACGACCAGGCCGTCGCCCTCGATGCGGCCGGCGGCGGCCTTGAAGACCCTGTCCGCCCCCGCGACGGCCAGCGCCTTCACCCCGTCGCCCTCCGTGCGCAGGCCGGCCGCGTGGTCGAACGCAACGCGGATCGCGCCGCCCTCCTTCTTCATCGCCTTGTAGAGCGGGCCGCAGGGCACGACGCCCGTCCGGCCGTACGCCTCGTGCAGCGCCCACGCCGCGAGCCGCTCGCCGACCGCGGTCTTGCTCTTCGGATGGATGTCGTCCGCCTCGCCGTGGTCGATGATCACCGCCAGCCCGGCGCCGGGCACCGTCCGCGCGATCCTGACTTGCTGCTCGCGCAGCGCCGCCCATGCGCTGCCGGCCTGGACCGGCTCGGGCACGGCGGCCTTGTAGGCGGTCAGTTGCACGACGCCGAAGGGGAAGTCGTCCTTCCACAGGCCGCGCCACGAGCGGATCAGGCCGCTCATCAGGTCGCCGTACTGCGTCGCGCGCACGCCGCCCGCGTTGGCCTCGCCCTGGTACCAGATCGCGCCGCGGACCGGGAAGCCGACGAACGGCGCGATGCGGTTGTTGTACTGCACCGCCGCGAGGGACGGGTTCTTCTCCGGCTCCTGCGGACGCCTCAGCTTCCGCAGCGCCTCCGCGTCGCCCTTCTCCGTCAGGCGAACCTTCTGCTCCTCGTAGCCCTTCAGGATGTCGGGATACCGCTCGGGGTAGGTGTCGCTGTCCTTGATGAACTGCGCCGCGAACGGCAGCTTCTCGAGGTCCCCGCGCGGAAGCCACGCCTCGGCCGGCGTGCCGCCCCAGGCGACCATCAGCAGGCCCACCGGCACGCCGAGTTCCCGCTGGAGCTTCCGGCCGAAGTAGAATCCCGTCGCGTACCAGTTCGTCACCGCGGGCGTCGTCGCGGCGGACCACGAGCCGGGCAGGTCGTCCTGCGGCTTCGGCGCGGGCTGCGCGGTCGTCGCGAAGGCCCGCAGCAGCGGCAGGTCCGTCGTCGCGGCGTCGGCCGTGTCGCTCGACCGCGACACCGGGAAGGCCATGTTCGACTGGCCGGAGCAGATCCAGACATCGCCGACCAGCACGTCGTTGATCGTCACGGTCTGCGCGCCGTCGCTGACGACCAGCGTGTGCGGCCCTCCCGCCTTCTGCGCGGGCAGCGAGGCCTTCCATTTCCCCTCGGCGTCGGCCGTCGCCACCGCCTTCGCGCCGGCGAGGGCCACCGTCACCTTCGCGTTCTCGCCCGCCCAGCCCCACACGGCGACCGGCTTCTCCCGCTGCACGACCATGTGGTCGCTGAAGAACGACGGGAGCTTCAGGTTGGCCCGCGAGGATGCGAGCGGCAGCAGGGCGAACGCGAGCAGCAGGCGGACGATCGTACGGCGCAGCATGGCGGATCCCCCGGTTGAACGGCCCCTCATGTGTAGCGCGCCCGCCCTTCCGCGTCACGACGAAAGCGGGGACGAGGGGCGAGGGACGAGGGGCGGGGGGACGAGGGGCCTCACGACCCGTCCCGCGGCCGGCGGTTTCGCCTTGAAAGCCCGGCGGGAAACGCGAATCCTCCGGTCGAGACCGGAGGTTCCCATGAAGCCGTTCGCCGTCCTTCTCGCCGCCGCCCTGTGGACGTCCGCCGCCATTGCCGCCGACCCGGCGATGGTCACGCGGCGCTACCCGGTGCTGCCTTCGATCGCGGAGATCGTGAGCGAACGGGGAAGTGGCGCGGAAACCAACCGCGGCGTGTTCGTCGGCGGGGGCGGCGAGGCCGGGTCCCGGCGGTCGACGGACATGCAGAAGTTCTTCGAGGACATGGGCATTCCGTTCCCGCCGGGCAGCAGCATCAGCTACAACCCGACGACCTCGCAGGTCGTCTTCCGGAACACGCCGGAGAACACGGAGATCTTCGAACGGGTCCTGCAGGCGCTGGACGTCGTCCCGAACCAGGTCGAGATCGACGTCACCTTCGTCGCGTTCGACCTCGCGCTGATCGAGGAGACCGCCCGGAAGTCCGACCGCGCCGCGCCGACGGGCGAGGAGATCAAGGCCCTCTGGCGCGAGGGCAAGGGGAAGATCGCCGGAACGTCCAAGATCGTGACCCGCAGCGGCGTGAACGCGCAGAGCAAGGGCGTCGACGAGGTGATCTACGCGACCGAGTACGAGGCCACCACCCGCAGCAACGGCGTTGCCGATGCCCTGAACGCGGTGCCGGCCGGTTTCGAGACCCGCGAGATCGGGTTCATCCATAACGTCACGCCGACCGTCGGGCCGGACGGCCATACGATCGACCTGACCCTCGTGCCCGAGCTGTGCGAGATGCTCGACTGGGACAATGCCGGCATCGGCCTCACCGGCGCGGACGGCAAGGAAACGCAGAGCCACATGCGGGTGCCGCGCTTCCATTCGCGCAACCTGACCACGTCCATCGTGCTGTGGGACGGCGAAACCGTCGTCGCCGGCACCATGCCGAACTCCGGCGGCACCGAGCTCACCTACGCCTTCATCTCCGCCCGCCTGCTCGATCCGGCCGGCCAGCCCCTCAAGAAACAGGCGGCGGAGGGACATGCCGATCTGCCGCCGGAAGCCAAGCCCCCCGCCGCGCCGAAGAAGTGACGCCGTCGCTCCGCATGCTCGCAGGCGCCCGCCGGTCTTGCGAAGGGGTGTTGGGCAGGCGCCCGCCGGCCTTGCGAGGAGTGTTAGGCCGCCCCACTCACAGGCGCCCGCCGGCCTTGCGATGCGTGTTGGCCTCCCCCCACCCGTCGGCGCCCGCCGGCCTTGTGAGGAGTATGGGTGCAGGCGCCCGCCGGCCTTGTGCCGGCGGAGCCGGACATCTTCGCGTCCCGCGACGCAAGGTCGCGGGGGCGCGGCCAGCGATCCTCCCAACTAACAGATCCGGGCGCGTCCCAGCGATCACAGGGGAGGGGGCGCGAGCCAGCTTTGCGAGAAGTGTTGGGACGCCCCCACTCACAGGCGCCCGCCGGCCTTGCGAGGAGTATGGGTGCTGGCGCCCGCCGGCCTTGTGCCGGCGGAGCCGGACATCTTCGCGTCCCGCGACGCAAGGTCGCCGGGGCGCGGCCAGTGATTCCCTCAACGGACAGATCCGGGCGCGTCCCGCGACGCAAGGTCGCGGGGGCGCTGTCAACGATCCTCTCAACGGACATCACAGGGTGCGCGGGCGCGGCCCGTCGTTCCGGGATCAATCGCAAGCCGGCAGCAGCGCCTCCATCCGCGCGACGCTGTCGCGCAGGCCGCCGGGTCGGTTGCGGAGGAGCCACAGACGGCGGTGTTCGTCCGCGGCGGCGCGCAGATCCGGCGCGATCGCGGCGCGCGCGTCGGCATCGGGACGTCCCTCGCAGAGCGCCGCGCCGCGTTCCGCGCCGAGGCGCAGGAGGCGCGCGGCCTGGGCGAGCTCGTCGCGCACCTGCGCCGCGTCGTCGCGCCGCAGGCTCAGCCGCGACAGCCGCGCGGCGATCGCGCCGATCCGCTCCCCGGCCGCGCGGATGCGGGCGGGATCGAGGCCGGTCCGCAGCGCCTCGGGCACGTCCGGCTGGAGCCACTTGAAGAGCTGGCTGGCGTTGTCCGGCTCGCGGCCGGCAAGCCGGTATGCGTCGGCGAGGTCGCGGGCGATCGTCGCGGCCGCGCCGGCCTCGTCGCGGAAGATGTGCACATCGGCGGCGCGCAGGAGGTCCGGTTCGGCGGGCGGCGCGCCGCTCCACGCGCATGCGGCGGCCGCCGCGAGGGGCAGCCAGCTCGCGGGCCAGGGCTGCCAGTGGCCGCCGTCGCCCCAGTCGGTGACGAGGTAGCCCTGCGCGCCGCGTGCGAGCCCGGCCCGCGCCGCCGCGGCGAGGTTGCCGAGCGCGTTGGTCCAGCGGCCGGCGACGGAGTTCCACGTCGACGTCCCGGGACACACGAGGAACGGAACGCCCGCGGCGGCGAAGCGAGCGCAGCGGCCGTCGAAGTCGTGCGCGGCCTCGTAGCCCCACTCGAGCATCGCCAGGTCGCGCGGAAGCTCCGGGATCAGGTCGGGGTGCTGGTGAACGATGTCGCCCCACGCCTGCGCGACGAAGCCGCGGGCGCGGACATCGGCATGGAGGGCGAGCAGGAACTCGAGGTAGACGCGGCCGCGTCCGACGGCCTCGCAGCGCGCGCGGCTCCGGCCCTGGCCGAGCTCCCACGTCTCGTCGCAGTTGAGGTTGAAGGTGCGGCTCGTGAAGCAGGGGAGCAACGCGTCGTAGAGTCCGCGGACGAGGTCCAGCGACGCCGGATTCGCCGGATCGAGCGTGGACGGTCCGCGTCGCGGCCCGCCCCACGGCGGCACCCAGCCGTCCGGCGCCTCGGCCAGCGGGGCGTAGCGCGGATGGCGGAGCCAGCGCTCCATGTGGCCGAACGAGTTCTGGTTCGGGACCAGCTCGATGCCGAGGTCGCGGCACCAGCCGTCGAGCGTGCGGATCTCGTCCGGCGTGACCGGGCTCGCCTCCGCCCAGACCTCCGGGTGCGCGCGGTAGGCGAAGGTGTGCTCGGTGTAGAGCTCGAGCCGGTTGAACTTCAGCTCCGCGAGGAGGGCCACGACGCCGCGGAGCGTGTCCATCGCCGGCACCTTGTCGCGGCTGATGTCGAGGAGGACGCCGCGAACGGGGAAGGCGGGGGCGTCATCGATCTCCGCGCACGGCAGCGTGCGGCCGGAGGCGCGGACAATCTGCCGCAGCGTCGCGGCGGCGCGCAGGAGGCCGGCCTCGTCCGGCGCGGCGGCGCGGACGCCGTCCGGCGCGACGACGAGGCGGTACCCCTCCGGCGGGGACGCGGCGGCGGGATCGAGGGCGAGCGTTGCGGCAACCGTGCCGGAGGGTTTCCAATCCTTGGAAACCATGGCGCCGGGTTCTTCCAAGGCTTGGACGAACGCGTCGCGCGCGCGCGTGCAGCCGTCGGGCGCGTCGACGCGCGGCCGGTCCGGAATGCGGAAAGAGCCGCCGACGGGGCGCACCCGGCGCGGCGCGGGCAGCAGGATGGGAAAGCCGTCCGGCACGGCGGAAGAATGGCGCGTCCGCCCGCGGCGCACAATCCCGACCGGCCGGGAGGGATCGGCGGACGGCCTGGCGGCGGTGAAGCCGGGGCTCCGGGACCGACCCGGGTGTCGGGCTGTTCCAGGCGGCCGCCCCCCGGCCCGCGCCCGGGGACCCGGTTGTCGTTGATGACGGCCCCGGGGACGGGCGGCGGGGCGTGCGCCGCGGTCCGCTACGAAACGATGCCCAGCGGCGGGGTGGTCTTCCACCGCCCGCGGGTGAAGTCGGGGACGTCGACGGACGCGCTGCGGTTCGCGACGGACTTCTCGCTCAGCGGCCCGATGACCGACCAGCTTGCGGCGTCGTAGACGTCCTGGTCCAGCGGCTCGCCGTTGCGCAGGCAGTAGGCGATGCGCCAGTTCATGATGAAGTCCATGCCGCCGTGGCCGCCGCCCTTCGCCGCCTCGCTCATCCGCTTCCACAGCGGGTGGTCGAACTCCTCGAAGTAGGGCTTCAGCGCGTCGCCCTCGACCCACGCGTGCGTGTTCGGCGTCTTGCCTTCGATCGCGAGACGGTTCGGGAATCCGGCGAACGTGCCCTTGGTGCCCTGGATGAGGTTCAGGCGGCTGTAGGGGCGCGGGGAGGTCTCGTCCCACTGGATCATCAGGCTGCGTCCGAGCGCGGTCTTCACGATCGTCGTGTTCATGTCGCCGCAGTTCCACGTCGCGATCCGGTTCCACTTGTGGTCCGGCGGGAACTTCGCCTTCGCGAAGGCGGCGCGGCCGAGGGCGGGCGAGGCGACCGACGAGAGGTAGTCGAAGCGGTCGCCGCGGTTGATGCTCATGTACTGCGCGACGGGCCCGAGCCCGTGCGTCGGGTAGAGGTTGCCGTTGCGCTTCGCGTAGTGCAGCGTGCGCCACGAACCGGTGCCGCGCTCGACCTGGTTCATCTGCCCGCGCAGTTCGTGGATGTAGGACGCCTCGCCGTGGAGCAGGTCACCGAACACGCCCATCCGGCACATGTTCAGCACCATCAACTCCTCGCGGCCGTAGCAGACGTTCTCCAGCATCATGCAGTGGCGGCGCGTCCGCTCGGAGGTGTCGACCAGTTCCCAGCACTCGTCCACCGTCAGCGCGGCCGGCACCTCGGTGAACGCATGCTTGCCGGCCTTCATCGCCGCGACGGCCTGCGGCGCGTGAAGCTCCCACGGCGTGGCGATGACGACCATGTCGAGATCCGTCCGCTCCAACATGCGGCGGTAGTCCTCGGGCCCCTTCGTGTAGAGCTCCGGCGCCGGCTTGCCGGCCTTTTCCGCGCGCGCCTTGGCCGCCGCGGCCGCGGGCTCGTGGATGTCGCAGATCGCCTTCACCTCGACGCCGTCGAGCTTGAGGTAGTCGCCGACGTGGCCGCTGCCGCGCGCGCCGACGCCGATGAAGCCGACGCGGACCGTCTGCAGCGGCGCGGTCTTCATGTTCGCCACGCCGGATCCGGCCGCCGGCGCCGCGCCGGTCACCGACGCGCACCCGCCCGCCACCAGCCCCGCGCCCACGCCCATCGCCGTCCGAAGGAAATCCCGTCGCTCCATGGTCTCACCCCGTGGTTCGGTCGCTCCGCACGCGCGGCCCTTCCGCGCACTCCGCCGGACATACTCCCGGCCCCCGGCCGCGTCAACGCCGAAATGTTCACAACGTGGCGGATTACGGGGCTCCGATCGGAATTGCCGTGCGCGGGATGCGCGCATAGCCTTGGCGCAAACCGGACCGGGAGGACCGCATGACGGCGTCATCGCGCAGGAGATTCCTCGGACAGGGCGCGGCCGGCGCGGCCTGGCTCGCGGGCGGCTGGACGTCGCGCGGCGCGGACGACGCGGCCGCCGGCCCGCGTCCGACGCCGGCGCAGTTGCGCTGGCAGCAGTGCGAGGTCGGCGTCATCTTCCACTTCGACATGCCCGTCGCCGCCGGGGCCTTCGCGCCGAACAACGAGATCCGAACGACGTTCGATCCCAGCCTCTACAACCCGGAGGCGCTCGACACCGACGCGTGGGCCGCCGCCGCGAAGGCCGCCGGCGCACGCTACGCCGTCTTCACCGCGACGCACTTCAACGGCTTCCTCCAGTGGCAGAGCGACGCCTATCCCTACGGCCTCCGCCAGGCGAAGTGGCGCGGCGGCAAGGGCGATGTCGTCGCGGACTTCGTCGCCTCCTGCCGGCGCGCGGACCTCCTGCCCGGGATCTATTTCAGCACGCACCGGAATGCGTGGTGGACCGCGTGGGGCCATTACGTCGATGGGGGCGCGGGGCGGGGGACGGAGAAGCAGAAGGCCTTCTGCCGCGCCTCGGAGCGGATGACCGAGGAACTCTGCTCGCGCTACGGCCCGCTCGTGCAGATCTGGTACGACGCGGGCGTGAAGACGCCGGCCGAGGACGGCCCCGACGTGCTGCCCATCTTCGAGAAGCACCAGCCGGACTCCGTCTTCTATCACTCGCGGCAGCGATCCGACCACCGCTGGATCGGCAACGAGAAGGGATTCGCCGGCGACCCGTGCTGGGCGACGATGCCCGGCGGCGAGGTGTCGCACAACGCGGCCGCGTGGAAGCCGCTCCTCGCCTCCGGCGATCCCGACGGCACGGTGTGGTCGCCCGGCATGGTCGACGTGCCGCTGCGCGGGACGAACGGCGTCCACGACTGGCTCTGGCGCCCGGACCGCGAAAAGGGGATCGAGCCGGTCGAGACCCTTCTTCGGATGTACGAGCAGTCCGTCGGCCGCAACAGCGTCTTCACCGTCGGCGCCGTCGTCGACCCGAAGGGCCGCCTGCCGGAACCCGACGCGGTGCGTCTCGCGGAGTTCGGCCGCGCGGTGCAGGCGCGCTACGGGCGCGAGGCGGCCGCCGGCGCGGGCGACGGCGATTCGATCGAGGTGCGCCTGCCGAAGCCGGCGCGCGTGGAGCGGGTGTCGATCGCCGAGGACATCGCGCACGGCGAACGCATCCGCGAGTACCGCGTCGAGGGCCACGTCGGCGCCGACACGTGGAAGCCGCTCGCGGCGGGACAGTCGGTCGGCCACCGCCGCCTGCACGCCTTCGATCCGGTCGAGGTCGCCGCCGTCCGCCTCGTCGTCGCCCGCGCCCGCGGCACCCCCCGCATCCGCCGCCTCGCGGTGTACTGAGCCCCACGAAGCAGGGCGAAGAGCGCTCCGACCCTCCTCCGGGTCTTACATCTGATGATGCGATCGCATCATCAGATGTAAGACCGGGTCGGCCGGGAAAGGGAGGGGCGGCGGCCCCGCCGACCGGGGGTGCGCCTCTCCGGTCCTGCGCAGGGTGACGGCCGGGGGCGGGTGCCAACGTAGTCCTCACGCTCCGCGTGAGGACATCTTCGCAATCCGGATTACCATCACGCGGAGCGTGATGACTACCCTGCGGGGCCACCGCCGATCTTGCGCGGGGTGATGGCCGGAGGGGCGCATCTCCGGTCCTGTGCAGCGAAGCCGCCCGCAGGATCAGGTCCATGAACCGGAGATGCGCCCCCGACCGGGGAATGGGACGCAATCGGCTTGACCGCGTTCGGGACGCCCCGCAGCATCGCGAGCATGTCTTTCCCCGCGCCTGCCCGAGGAATCGCCGGGCTCCTGCTCGCCGCCACGGCGGCAGGGGCGGAGATGGTGGAACTGCGCAGCGGCGCGGCCGGGCTCGCGTTCGATCCGGCCGGCGGCGCCATCGCGCGGCTGGCGGGCGCGGAGGCCGTGCCGTGGCGGGGCGGGGCGACGGTGACGCCGTTCCGGCTGACGGTGATCCCGCCGGGCGGCGACCGCGCGAAGCCGCTCGAACTGTCCGCGCGCGAGGCGGGCGCGGTGCGGCGCGAGGCGTCGGCCGCGGGCGTCACGTTCCGTTACGAGCGCCTCGGCGGACTCGACCTCGCGGCGGTCTGCAGCGTCGAGCCTGCGGCGCCGGGCTTCTTCCGCTTCCGGATCCGCGTCGAGGGCGGCGCGGGCGTCGTCGTCGAGCGCGTGACGCACCCGATCCTCCCCGTTGGCGCGCCGCTGGAGGGCGACGGCGCCGGCGACCGGCTCGTGCTCGGCACCACCAAGGGCGGCGTCTTCGATCGGCCGCACCAGTGGAAGCCGGGGACCACGGTTTCGGCCAACCAGCCGGGCTCGCTCGCGGCGCAGTTCGGCTGCGCCTACGGCCCGCGCGGCGGTCTGGTCACGTGGAGCGAGGACCCCGCCGGCCATCCGAAATCGCTCGCGGCGACGCGCACCGGCGAAGGCCTCGCGCTGGCGTGGGCGCGTCCGATGCTGCACGACCTCGCCACCCCGATCGACCCCGCGTTCCCGGTCGTCGCCGGCGTCTTCGGCGGCGCGGACGGCGCGCCGGCCGACTGGCGCGACGCGGCGGCGCTCTACAAGACCTGGGCGCTCGCGCAGCCATGGTGCGCGCGCACGTTCGACCTCCGCGACGATCTGCCCGCGTGGCTGCGCGACGGCCCGGCGCAGGTGCGGTTCTCGCGCGACGCGCTCGCGCGTCCGGAACGGATCGAGGGCTGGCTCGAAGGCTACTGGAAGAAGCACTTCCCCGGCGTGCCGCTGATCGTCACCTTCTGGGGCTGGGAGGGCGTCGGCACGTGGGCGCCGCCGGACTACTTCCCGCCGTATCCGTCCGAAGAGGGCTTCAAGCGCTGCGTCGATGCCGTGCGCCGCGCCGGCGGACACGTCTTCCTGTGGCCGTCGGGCTACCAGTGGTGCCTGACCTATTCGAAGCGGCCGGACGGCACGTTCGAATGGGACGGCCGCGAACGCTTCACGCGGGAGGCCGCGCCGCATGCGATCGTGAAGCGGGACGGTGCGTTTCAGACCGCGAACTCGCCTTGGTACGTCGGCGGCGAGGCCGCGACGCTCTGCCGCGGCGACCCGTGGACGCGCGCGTGGTTCGCCTCGATCGCCGAGGGCTCGGTCCGCCGCGGCGCGGAGATGTTCCAGATCGACCAGGTCGTCGGCGCGGCGATGTACGGCGGCGGCGACTGCCGCGCGACCACGCACGGCCATCCGCCGGGCCCGGGCCTCTGGGACACGCAGGCCGCCCACCGGCAGATGGAGGAACTCCACGCGGCGGCTCGCAGGGGCGGCGGAAGCCTCGTCCTCGGCTTCGAGGAACCACAGGAACTGTTCCTGCAATCGGTCGGCATCCAGGACTACCGCGACTACGAGGTCGCCGGGAAGCCGCGGGCGGCCGGGCACCGGGTGGAATCGGTCTTCGGCCACGTCTACCACGAGTTCGTCCCGCTGTTTCAGAGCAACCCGCGCGCGACCGACCGCGACATGACCGCCCACTGCATCGTGTCGGGCCAGATGCCGCACCTCGTGCCGCACTGGCCGGTCGAGCCGTCGGAGCTGTTCGACCACGGCGGCTTCGAGGAATGGACCGGCGCCGCGCCCGCCGGGTGGGACCGCGTTGCAGGATGGCAGGACCGGGTCTACGCGGGGCGGCCCGCCCGGGACGCGGAGGTCCGTCACGGCGGCGCCGCGAGCCTGCGGATCGAGCACGCGACGAACGGCGTCATCACGCAGGTCTCGCGCAACGTGCCGGTCGGTCCCGGCGGCCTCGTGCCCGGACGCCGCTACCGGATCTCGGCGTGGATGAAGACCGGCTCGCTCGCGCGACCCGCGGCCATCGGCATCGCGGCGCTGGGCGACAATCTCAAGGGGCTCGGTTCGTGGCGTCTCGCGTTCCCGGCGCCGGGCGATTGGCGGGAGGTGTCGGCCGACATCGAGCCGCCGGCCGAGTCGGAGGTCGTCCGCCTGATGATCCACGTCGAGGGCGCGGGCCGCGTGTGGGTCGACGATGTCCGCCTCCTGGAGATCCTCGCCGACGGCGCCGTGCGTGCGCCGATGCGCGACGGCCTGCCGCCGCAGCACGATCTCTACCGCCAGTGGGTCGCGCTCTACCACGGCGAGGGCCGGCCGTTCCTCCAGATGGGCGTCTCGCTGCCGCCGCCCGTCGCCGATCCGCCCGGGCGTCTCGCGCTCGGCGCCTTCCGCGCCCCCGACGGCCGCGAGGCGGTCATCGCCGTCAACGCCTCCTCCACCCCCCACGCCGCCACCCTCCGCCGCCCCGGACTCGACCGCCGCGAGGCGTTCGGCCCGTGGGAGGTGAAGCTGCTGCAGATCCCGCGCAAGGAATAGGCCGGATCGAGGCGGGGGCGGAGCAGAGTGGCGGGTGTCGGGTGGCGAGTGCCGGGAGGGTGGCCGGCTCCGCCTTCGCCGCGCTCCGGTGCGACAAGCCCTGCGGCCGAACGTGGAGGCACGAAGCGTCAGGGCCTCGAAGGGCGGGGGAGGCTGGGCCGACCTACGGCAGGAACACGCGGTAGAAGCGGCGGTCGGTTTGGGACGGCGGGGTGCCGGTGTGGGTTCCGTCGTCGAGGAAGACGGTCGGGCCGCCGGCGCCGGGGACGCGGGAGCCGGCGTCGCTCCACACGACGAAGTCGCGGCTGGTCTGCACCTGGTACTCGCGTCCCGCTGCGCCGTCCCATTCGATCCGCACCGCCCCGTCGGCGTTCGCCGACGCGATGGAGACCGGCGGTCCGACGGTCGACCAGTGGAACACGGTCATGGAGAACGGCGGGAGCGCCATCGGCGCGCCGGGATCGAACGTCCCGAACTCCTGCGTCACGACCGCAACGACGGCGTTGGTCTCGTTGTGGTCCGTCACGTTCCCCGACGTGAGCTGCCTCACCGCGACGGCGCCGAGCGGCGGCGCGGCGCCCGCGAACGTGACGTCGAGCGGCGACGTGCGATGGTAGTTGAACACGACGAGCGCGCGGTCCGGTCCGTTCGCGAAGGCGAACGACTGCAGATGGTGCGCGTTCGTGTAGGTGATGCGGTTCATGTACGGCTGGTTCCAGGTCGGGTCGTCGCCGGAGTGGATCGTCCCGACCAGATCGCCCCGCAGCGCGAGCGCCTCGTTGGCGAGCACCTGCGAGAAGAACTGCGGGCGGCGGCGGCCGCTGACGCCGTAGTCCGGCGCGGCGCCCCACAGCGCGGCGGTCTTGCCGTCGCCGCGCGTGTAGCGGTGGCCGGGCAGCGAGAAGAAGACCTGGTCGCGGATGCCGACGTGCCGCAGCATCGAGAACATGTGGCCGGCCACCGCGATGCCGGCGCCGACCGACGGCGTGAAGGCATCGAGCACCGCCTGCGAGATCGCGCCCTCGGTCGTGTGGAGGTTCACCTCGTAGACCGACAGCGGCACAGGGCGCGGCGAGGCCTGGAGCAGGTCGTGGGTGAGCCGCATCAGGCCCGAGGTCGGCGACGGGCGCGTGGACCACCACTCGGGCTCCGCGAAGAGCGTCCCGAACAGCGCCTCGGTGTCCGCGTAGGTGTCGACGCGGTAGGCCATGTACGGCGCCAGCGTGAACGCGTCGTGGTGCGGGCTCGCGTTGTGGAGCTGCACGTTCATGCCGCTCATCCCCGGGTTGCCGCCGAGAACGAGATGGAACCGGTTCGTCGCGGGGCCGGCGGCCGCCTTCATCGCCGCGAAGAGCCCGGACGCCCGGTTGCCGCAGGGGACCGGCACCGTGATGGCGCCGCCGCGGTAGCTGCCGTTGTTCCAGTTCTC
>Ga0194112_10001284_pt1 | contig 36963 bp, 26 predicted proteins | sample TA2MahC400mmetaG_FD_146191 | JGI IMG/M metagenome (GOLD analysis project Ga0194112, IMG submission 146191) | Freshwater microbial communities from Lake Tanganyika, Tanzania - TA2015016 Mahale Deep Cast 400m | ecosystem: Environmental > Aquatic > Freshwater > Lake | place: Tanzania: Lake... | reverse complement strand
CCCGTCGCGGTCGGGGTCAATCACCAGCTTCAGCGGCGACCAGGTCCGCCCGTCGTCGCCGCTGGTGGCGAGCATTACGTAGTTGTGGCGGTCCTCGGTCACTCCGCCGCCGTACCAGGCGGCCCAGAGCCGGCCCTTGGGCGAGCGCTCGAGGGTCGGGATGCCCTGGAACATCCGCACGCCGGCGGCGTACTCCGCGCCGGGCGTGGTGTTCAGCGGCGAGGGGGCCAACGCAACGTCGTCGTCCATGCGCTTCTCTCCCGAGAACACTGGGGTGATGAGAAGGGAAACCAGAGCCGGCCCGAAGTCCATCACGAGCCGGGCGCCACAGGAATGCATGCGAGGCTCCTGGAGGCGCGGACACGGGACGAGTATGCCCGCATCCCGCCGGGAAGTCAAGGCGGCGCTGGCGAAGAGGGCTCGCCGCTGCTACACTATGCGGACCACATCGAGCAACCGGGGTGAGAGATGATTGCGCACGATCTAGCGGCATTCGCGATGTTGTTCGGCGTCGTGTGCCTGGCGGCGGGCGCGGCAGAGCGCCGCCCGCCACTGCCTGCCGAACAAGTCGCCTTGTCAACAGAGCACGCGGCCATCTATGGCGTGCAGAAGCAAGGCGCCCCGAAGGCGCCGATTCGCCTGGCCAGCGGGCCGCACCTGTTCCTCGACGACTACCTCATCGAATCCAGCGAAGGTGTCACGCGCAAGGTCAACGTGCCGGAGCGCGACCCCGCGATCCCCAGCCCGCTCGTGACGGGGAAGGAGGACGGCTGCTTCCAGCCCTATATGACGGTGCTGCGTGACGCAGCGACGGGCCGCTTCCGCATCTGGTACGGCTGCCGACGCGAGGACCGGAACATGGGGGCATCCCACGTCGGCTACCTGGAATCGCCCGACGGCATACGCTGGCTCCGTCCCCACCGCGTGCTGCGCGACCCCGCCCCAATCCAGTTCGGGGCGAGCGTGATTGACGAGGGGCCGGGCTACGCCGACCTCCCTAAGCGCTTCAAGCTCGGCTGGTGGCACGGCGGGGGCCTCTGCGCGGCCGCCTCGCCCGATGGCCTGGCGTGGACGCCGCTTGCCCCAGGCGTGGTCCTCCCCCACAACCACGACATCACGGGCATCGCCCGCGACCCCATCCGCAACCGCTACTTCGCCACGGCCTCCGTCTACATCGGAGGCCCCTGGAAGGGCCGCCGTCGCGTGACAATGCAGAGCACGAGCCAGGACCTCCTCACCTGGACCACGCCGCACCACATCCTGGTGCCCGACCCGAAGCTTGACGAGGGGGAGACGCAGTTCTACGCGATGGACGGCTATCTGGCGCGCGGCAGCCTGCTCATTGGCATGGTCAAGGTGCTCCGCGACGACCTGAAGGCCGACACGCCGCCCGACCCGCCCGACCAATACGGCATCGGCTACACCACCCTCGCCTGGACACGCGACGGCGAGACCTGGGTGCGCGACCGCACGCCTTTCTTCGACCGCGACCCGCGCAAGGGCGCCTGGGACCACGCCCACGCCTGGGTTGACGAGCAGCTCCCCGTCGGCGACCAGGTCTACCTCTACTACGGCGGCTACAAGCGTGGCCACAAGGTCAACCGCTTCGAGGAGCGGCAGATCGGCCTCGTGAGGATGCGCCGCGACCGCTACGTCGCCCGCGAGGCGGGAGACAAGCCCGGGCGCCTCGTCACCCCGCCCCTCATCCTGGACGCCGAGGCAATCACCCTCAACGTCGCGGTCGAGGGCGGCGAGGCGAGGGTCGAGATCCTCGACGAAGCGGGCAAGGCGATCCCCGGCTTCGCGACGCAGGACTGCTCGCCCATCGCCGACGACTCCCTGGCCGCCCCGGTGGCCTGGAAGCTGTCCCTCAGCACAGTCCGGGGGAGGACCATTCGCCTGGCGTTCGCCCTGCGCAACGCCCGGCTTTTCGCCTTCGACCTCAAGTGAAATGGGCATGTGGTCCGCCTCGGACACAAGCTCGGCTAACGTGGCACTTACTACTCTGGCCACAAATCACGTAGCGCGCGTTCGGAGTGCGGGCTTCAGCCTGTACGCCCAGATACGGCCTGAAGGCCGCACTCCAAACAGGACTCTCCCTTCGGGCACCGTGCCTGAGGTGCTACATGATTTGTGGCCAGAGTAGTAGCGCAGGAGTGTGGCCCCCATTCCTGGCGCTCTGGGGTATTGGCAAGCTCCAACCCTCCCCCTACCCCCTCCCTGGTAGGGAGGGGGTTAGGACCCCTCTCCCTTGTAGGGAGAGGGTAGGGAGAGGGTCGGGCTCAGGAGCTTCCAGCAAGCTCACCAGAATCGGGGGCCATACTCTTGGCGCAGGCCGCCCCTGTGTCGGAGAACCGCGCGCTGCCGCAGTGTGCTGCGTGAGAAATGGCTGTCTGGCGGGCACCGGTAGGGGCGGAACGAACATTGCGGAGTTGAACAACTCTGCAATGTTCCTCCTGCCACTGGCGCACACGTCCGGGTGCCCAGCGGGAGCGTCCGAAATGGACTAGGCCGAAGTGAAATGAGCAGGCTCGCGCGATTGTGCGAATGGATGGCGGGCCGGCGCTACCGGGGGCTCCTGGTCGCGCTCGGGCTGCTGCTCGCCTCGCCCTCGCTCTTCATCGGCCTCCAGACCGATGACCTGATGATTCGCGGGGCAGCGCTCCGCCTCTCCCCCGCCGAGGGGGTCCGCCGCGGGCCGTGGGAGCCGTTCACCTTCTTCAACGGCGACCCCGCGCAGAACCACGCGCTGATGGATAAGGGCTACGTGCCCTGGTGGATGTATCCGCGGGCCCGGGCCGCCTTCTTCCGCCCATTGGCCGCGTTGACGCACCTGCTCGACTTCCGCGTGCTCGACGACTGCCCCGCCCTCATGCACGTCCATAGCCTGCTCTGGTTCGCCGCGCTGCTCTGGACGGCGGCGACGCTCTATCGGCGGCTCATGGGCCACAACCCCCCTCCCTCTCAGGGAGGGGGAAGGGGGAGGGTTGGGGCCTGTGCCGCCCCAGGGCCCAACCCTCACCCGCCTCGCGGCCGAGGCGGCCTCTCCCTGGAAGGGAGAGGGGTCAAGGCACCCCGCTCCCTCGCAGGGGTCGAGGGTAGCACAGGCATCCCGCCTGTGCCGGCCGTGCTGGCGGCGCTGCTATTCACACTCGACAACGGCCACGCGTGGCCCGCGGGCTGGCTGTCGAACCGCAATGCGCTGATCGCCGGTGTGTTTGGCTTCCTGGCTATCCTCGCCCATGATCGCTGGCGGCGCGACGGCTGGCGCCCCGGCGCGCTCCTGGCTCCGCTCGCCCTCGCCGCGGCGCTCCTGGCCAAGGAGGAGGCCGTGGGCGTCGGGGCCTATCTCCTCGCCTACGCCGCCTTCCTCGACCCCGCGCCGTGGCGCCGGCGCCTGGCGGCGCTCGCGCCCTGTGCTCTCGTGGGCATCGCCTGGTGCGCCGCCTACAAGGCCCTCGGCCTAGGCGTCGTGGGCTCGGCGATGTACGTTGACCCCGGCCACGCCCCGCTTGCCTTCGCCGGGCGAGTCGTCCGAAACGCGCCTGTGCTGCTGGCGGCTCAGTGGGGCTTTCCCGAGGCCGACATCAGCTCGATGCTCTCGGCGGCTGCCTTCCGCGGGCTGTGGGTCTGGGCGGTCGCCTTCCTGATTCTCCTGGGAGTCCTGCTGGCGCCACTCGTCCGCCGCGGCCGCGTGGCCCGCTTCTGGGCGCTGGGGATGGCGCTCTCGGTGGCGCCCGTGTGCGCGGCGTTCCCGATGAATCGCCTCCTGATGTTCCCTGGCCTGGGGGCGATGGGCCTCCTCGCCATGTGGCTCGGCGGCGTGCGGGCCAAGGCCGAGTGGCTGCCAAAGGCCAGGGCGTGGCGGGGCCTCGCCCGCGCGCTCGCCGCGCTCTTCGTCGCCCTCCACCTTGTCCTTGCCCCGCTGCTCTTTCCCGTGCGGACGGCGGGCATCTGGTTCGTGGGCAAGCTGGTGGAGACCCACTATGCCGCGCTGGACCCCGGCCCTGAGGCGCCGGGGCAGACGTTCGTCTTCGTCAACCCCGCCGCGTGCAGCCACATGCTCTGGATGCTCACGCGGATGAGGGACGGCCGGCCCGTGCCCGAGCGCTGCCTCAGCCTCGGGCCGTCCTCGGCACCCGTCGCCATCACGCGGTCGGACGAGCGCACGCTCGTCGTGCGGCCGGCGGCCGGCTACCTGTTGCCCCTGGGCGGCTCGCCCGACCCTGGCCGGCCGCCCGCCGCGTTCTCCTTCGCCCACATGGTCCGCTTCTTCGACATCCTCTTCCGCGGCCCCGACCACCCGATGCGCCTGGGCGAGAAGGTGGAGTTGACGGCGGCGACCGTGGAGATAACGGCCCTCACGCCCGACGGCCGGCCCGCCGAGGCCGCCTTCCGCTTCCGCGTCCTGCTCGAAGACCCTTCCCTTCGCTGGTTCGCCTGCCGCCGCGGCGCCTTCGTGCCCTTCACTCCACCAGCCATCGGGCAGACGGTCAGCGTTCCCTCGGGCCTGGAGTGAACTGCCCGCCATCCGCCGGCCTCGGACCGAAAGATGGGCGCGTAACACCTCAGCCTGATGAAGTGCCCGCCCCCCCCACCGACCTGGTGCCGGTGACTCCAGGGGCGTTATTCAATCATTCTATAGAATGATTGAATAACGGCCAAGCGCACATGGCACGCCGGCTGTATCACTCACCACGATTCTCGCTCGGTGTAGCCACAAGCGTCCCGCTTGTGGAAACGGGGCGCGCAGCCCCTGATCGGCAAGCGGGACGCTTGCCGCTACGACTGGCGAGGCGCTGGCGCGCGCATGACCAAACGAGAATCGTGGCGAGTTGTATAGAGGGCCGCGGAGCTCGAGCGTTGACGGCGCTGGGCGGACGGAGGCATGGGCACGAATGGGGAGAGGAAAGGGACTCGGGGAACGGTGGCTCGGCGCTCACTGCCCTGTGGCCGCCCTCACCTCGGCCTTCCCGGCCCGCGGGTGGACGGCGATGGTGTGCCTGGCCACCGGCGTGCCGACCTCGAAGACGATGGCATCCGCTGTGCTTTGGCGGATGCGGAGGGCAGGGGGCTCGGCGTCCTTGCCGAGGGTGAAGGCGGCGAGGAAGGTGGCCTCGGTCGCGTCGGCAAGGCGGGCGAAGGTGGCCTCCATCGGTCCGGCCTGGTAGCCGCCGACGGTGAGGGCCTTGTAGGCCGCAAGCTCGCGGTCAGAGACGAGGCGCATCTTGAGGCCGTTCGCAAAGTCCACGCGCAGTTCCTTGCCGCACGGCCCGCCCTCGATTTCGGTGAAGGCTCCACGCTTCGGCAGGCGGGGAAGGTCGGCGAGCTTCTTCGCGTCGAACCGCAGCGTCGCCTTGCCCTGGCCATACTGGTAGCGGTCGAAGGTGCGGGCCTTCTCGCACGTCACGCGGTCGAAGACGATGTAGGCCCCCTCGATGAGGGCGATGCCGCGGAGTTGGGCGACGCCGTCGTAGAGCGGCGCCTTCGGGTCGCTTGCCACCGCGGCGATGGGGCACTGGCCCGCCAGGTCGCTCGCCACCAGCACGCCGTCCTGCTCCCGTTCGTCCTCGCCGTCCACGACAATGGCGTTGTGCGCCGCCGTGGATTCCATCCAGGCGCAATGGGGCGAGCTGTAGGTGATGCGCCCGACCGTCGCGTCCACCTGCTGGCCGCCGCGGAAGAAGAAGGTGGTGAACTTGTCCCGCTCGTGGCGGTCGAAGGTCTTGATGTAGTTGAGGCGAATCTCGCGGGAATCGGCGACGTTGCCCGTGCGGAGGAAGACGTAGCCCGTGCCGGGAAAGAGGACGGAGCGGACGGGCATCTCGCTCGCGCGCGGGATGCCGAGGACGCCTCGCAGGGCCGCGCTCTCGCCGGGGTGCTGGCGGGCGCGCTCGAGCGCCTGGAGGTAGGCGGGGTCGCGGTAGACGCGATAGGCCAGCTCGTATGAGACCTCCGCGCCGCCGAGGGTGAGAAGCGAGCCGTCGAAAACCCGCTTGAAGCGGGCCGTCAGCAGGTTCACGCCCTGGTCGTGGGCGAACTCGGCGAACTCGGCCATCGCGCCGAAGACCGCACGGTGGTAGGCGCCCGCCTCGTGGCCGATGCCTTCCTCGGTGAAGGCGAACTCGACGAGCTCGTGGTAGCCGAACTCGCCCCAGACGGCCTCGGCGGCGAGGGGCCAGAAGCCCGTGGCGAGGCCGACCGAGCCGTAGGCGCGGAAGTGCTCGGCCGATTGGTTGGAGTATTCGACGCTGTGGCGTGCGACACGGAACGCCTCGTCGTTGAGGAACCGCTCGATCTTCGCGCGCTCCGCCTCGCCGATGCACGACGCCTCGGCAAGAAGCGCCCAGGCCTCGGCCAAGTCGGGGAGCTTGTAGCTCGTGTGGAGCGTGCTGTAGGCCAGCCGCGCGCCGCCCGCGGTCGAGCGCGGGCCGGCAGGCGTCACCTTCGGCATCGCCTCGGCGAAGGCGAGCATCACGCCCGCCGCCTTCTTGGCATACGCCTCGTCCCCAGAGAGCGGCCAGCCGAGGGCGAGCGTCCGCACGGCGTGGAACGCCTGGCCGATGTAGCGGGAGACGAATGCCTTGTCAATCCCCTCCTTCCCCTCGACGGCCTTCTTGCACTTGGGGCAGACGTGCTTGCGGAAGCTCGCGTGTGCGGCGGGCTGGAGCCACACGCGGCAGTCGTTGCAGCGGTACGACTGGTCGAAGCCCGCGGGCAGCAATTCGAGCGGCGGGACGGGCCAGTCGAGCTTGGCCGCAGCTTCCGCCTCGCGGAGTACGCGTGCCCGCCACTCGGCGACACCGGGGAGCGCCTTCCCGCGGGCGTCCAGGAACGCCTGAAACGTCGCGGGCGTCCACCGCACGGGATTGAACACCGGCACCACGCCCCACATCGGCCAGGGGCGATAGCCCATCAGCGGCACGGAGTCGGAGTCCGCCACGCCCTCGATGCTCACCCGCGGGACCGCGGGCTCGGCGTAGAGGGGCGGCAGCCTCATTGCGATTGCGCGCGGGATGGCGATGCGGATGGGCACGACCTTCTTCTCGCGGGGCGCGAGAGCCACCTCGGCCGGCGCCTCGGCCCGGAACCACTTGAGCGTGCGGGCCGAATCCGCCTCCAGCTTCGCCTTCTGCGGCGCGTCCGTCCGGTTCTCTACCCGTAGGCGGTAGACCGCGGCCACCTCGCCCGCGTCGGCGACGAGCTCAGTCTCCAACAGATCGAAGTCCACCGACACGACCCGTCGGACGAAGCGTGGGCGGCGAATCTGCGCCTTGCGCCACTTCGGCTCACCTGGGAAGCCCACGATGCGGCGGTAGAGCCGCAGCTCGAGCGTGCCGGGCGCAGCCTTCGGACGGCCAGTGAAGCCATCGTCGTCCACCCGCAGGTCGTAGCGCCCCGAGGCCCACTGCCCCGCGAGGGCCTTGAACTTGAGATACCAGCGGCTCCCCTCGTCCGCCGTGGGCAGGCCCGCGATGGTGGTCTGAAGCCCGACCTGCGAGCCGAGGGGCTGGATGTCGAAGCGCAACTCATCGAAGTCCTGTGGCTCGATCCCCAGCTTCGCCAAGTCGAGGCGCAGCGTCTGCGCGTCGCCCGTCGGCAGGCTCCACTCGAACACCCCCTCCTCGGTCTTCGCCAGCTCCACCTTGTCGGCGGGGTCGTGCCGCGTGAGGTCGAGCGGCGCGACGCGTTCCGCAGCGAGGGCGAAGGGCGACATGCTGACGATTGCGAAGATCGCGAGGGACGCGGCGGGGCGGATCGTTCTCATGGCGGTGGTGGCCTCCTTCGCACTGAGGCTACTCCGGCGGGCCGCGCATTGCAAGTGCCATCGCTCGCTCCCACTTGCACGGGAGCGGAGACTTGGTAGGATGAACGGTCGCGGCGGAGGGGCGGCCGGGGAGTCTGTGGAGCAGCCGATGAGACGCCTGGCAATGGGAGTCGCGTTGGGGATGCTTGGGGCGTGCGCCGTGGGCGCCGACTGGCCGATGTGGCGCGGCGACGCCAGCCGCACGGGCGCGACGGCGGAGGCGCTGCCGGCCGAGCTATACGTCCGCTGGATGCGCAAGTTGCCCCCGCCCCGGCCCGCCTGGCCGAACGAGCCGCGGCTCCACTTCGACGCATCGCATGAGCCGGTAGTGCTTGGCAAGAGGGTGTTCCTCGCCTCGGCGAACGACGGCACGTTGACGGCCTACAGCACGGAGACGGGGGAGCGGCTCTGGTGGTTCCTCGCCAACGGCCCGGTGCGGCTGGCGCCCGTGGCGTGGAAGGACCGCGTATGCTTCGGCTCGGACGACGGCTGGCTCTACTGCCTCGACGCGGCGAGGGGCACGCTGCGTTGGAAGGTGCGGGGCGCGCCCGACGACCGGCCCCAACGCTACCACCTGGGCAACGCGCGGCTCATCTCCTACTGGCCGGTCCGCGGCGGCCCGGTGCTCGCCGATGGCGTGCTCTACTTCGGCGCGGGCGTGTGGCCGACGCTTGGGGTGTTCGTGGCCGCGGTCGAGGCCGAGACGGGCCGCGTGCTGTGGCGCAACGGCGAGGCGAACCTGATCGAGAAGGTACGGATTGACCACAACGAGCTGTTCGACACGGGCCTCTCGCCCCAGGGCCACCTGGCCGTCGCGGGCGACATGTTGCTCGTGCCCAACGGCCGCTCGATGCCGGCCGTGCTCGACCGCAAGTCGGGCAAGGTGCTCCGCTACGTGCAGGGCTATCGCCACGGCGAGTGCCGCCTGGCGGCGATGGGCAACCTCGCCTTCGTCGGGCGGGCCGGGGCGGTGGACATCACGACGGGCCGCGAGGTGGGCAGCCGCTGGGCCGAGGCGGGCGACGCCGCGCCGAAGCGCTTCGACGTCAAGAAGGTGCACCTGTTCGAGGCGCCTATCTTCCCCTACAAGATGCAGCCTGGCCTCTCCGCCTGGTCCGCGCTCGAACGTGGCGTCGCCTATGGCTCGCAGCAAGGTGTCTTCTACGCCTACGACCTCGCGCGCCCCGCCGTGTCGGAATACGAGACGAAGCTGCACGGCACGCACGATGCCCGCCCCTGGCGGTGGGACCTGCCCGAACTGTGGAAGCTCGAGACCGAGCACGCGAAGTCCAAGCCCGCCAGCGACGCGCTGATCAAGGCGGGCAACCGCCTCTACGGCCACGCGGGGAAGACCCTCCTCGCCGTCGAGCTTCCGGCGGAGGGCCGCCAACCGCGTGTCGTCTGGCACCACGCCCTCGACGGCACGCCCTCCTCGATGGCCGCCGCCGACGGCAAGCTCTTCGTCGCCACGAAAGAGGGCGGCCTCTTCTGCTTCAGCGGCGACAAGGCGGAGGCGCAGACATGGCCTCTTGCCACCGTTCCGCTGCCCAAGCTCCCCCAGGTTCCCATCGAACGGTCGGAAGGCTATGCCCTGGTCCTCGGCCTCAACGATGGACGGTTCCTGTACCATCTGGTTGCGCAGCCGAACCTGCGGGTGATTGGCGTGGATGCGGATGCGGCGAAGGTGCGGGCATTCCACGAGAAGCTGGTAGCCGCCGGCGTCTACGGCACGAAGGCCGAGCTGTTCGTGGGCGACCCCTTCGCGTCCCACTTCCCGTCCTACCTCGCCAGCCTGATCGTCTCGGAGACAGGCTTCCCGAGCCGGGAGGCGATGGAGAAGCTCCGCGACGTCCTCCACCCCTACGGCGGCGCGATCTGCTCGGTCGAGGGAGACAAGACCACGATGGTGAAGCTGAAGGGGCCGCTGGCCGGCTCGGCCTCGTGGACCCACGAGTGCGGCGACGCCGCGCGCTCGTTCTTCTCGAAGGACCAACTGGTCAAGGCGCCGCTGGGCATCCTCTGGTACGGGCAGGAGGGGGAGAACGAGTTCTGGACGAACAACGACTATGGCATCGGCGTGAAGCCGCAGGTGGTGGGGGGCCGCGTCTTTGCCTACTCACTGCCGATGCGGGCGCTCTTCGCCTACGATGCCTATACCGGCCGCCACCTGTGGCGGGCCAAGACCGAGGCATTCACCCGCTTCGCCGCGCAACCCGACGGCATATATGTGGCCGCGAACGATGCCTGCACCATCCTCGACCCCGCCACGGGCGCCGAGAAGGCGAAGTTCACCTACCAGGCGGCAGAGCAGGGTGGCACAGGCGTCCCGCCTGTGGGGGACACAGGCAAGATGCCTGTGCCACCACCTGCCCAGCGCAAGCCCCTCGTCTCTGACATCCGCGTGGGCGACGACGTGATCGTCGTCGCCGTGGCCTTCGAGAAGGTACGGATCATCGAGAAGGGGCTCTGGGACAGCACGCTCCTCGTCGCCCTCGACCGCAAGACGGGCGCGACCCTCTGGACGCGGCAGGCGAAGCAGCGCTTCAACAACAACGCCCTCGCCATCGGTCGGGGCACTGTGTTCGCCATTGATTCGCCCTCCGCCGTCCAGACCAAGGCGCTGGAGGACCCCAAGGCGGTGCCGAAGACCATGCCCTGCGAAATCCTCGCCCTCGACGCCCGCACGGGCGCCGTCCGCTGGAGCGCAAACGTCGAGAATGCCTATCGCGTCTACGCCATCGGCGGCTGGACCGCGCAGATGGCCCACGACGACTGGCTCGCGTATTCGGAGGCTCAAGACATCCTTATCACGGGCAAGTACAGCCGTGGGCGGGCCTACAAGGCGGCGACCGGCGAACTCGTCTGGGAGCAGGCCCTCGGCGCCCAGCCGCTGATCCTCCGCGGGGACACGTTCGTCCACCAGGGTGGCATCCCCTTCGACACCGCGACCGGCAAGCCCCTCGACAAGACGCCCCTCTTCCGCAAGACGAGCGGCTGCAACTACGCCGTCGGCAGCCAGCACCTCTTCCTCATGCGCGACACGACGGCCTGCTACGTAGACGCGCAGTCCCGCGCGCGCTACTACCTGCGGAATATCCGCTCGGGGTGCAGCAACAGCCTGGTCGCGGCCGACGGCATCGTGAGCGTGCCCAATTACACGGTGGGCTGCGTGTGCAACTACCCCATTCGCTGCTCGTTCGCAATGGTTCATCAGCCCGAAGTGGCCGCCTGGGCGGGGAACATCCCCAGCCCAGCTCCGAAGGAGCGATAGGGTTTTGCCGGCGGCGTGAGCCGCCGGAAGGGTGATGCCAGAGGCGCAGCCCCGACGGGGCGAAAGGAACGCCGGGTCCTTTCGCCCCTCCGGGGCTTGGTTCTGGCCGCTCCGCGATCCGGCGGCTTACGCCGCCGGCAAAACCCTATCGTCCCTTCGGGACTTGTTCGTCGCGTGGAAGAGACAACCGCAACTCTTTCCAGGAGCTTGTTCGTGCCGCAGCGTGTGTCCGCTCGGGTCGTGCCCATGACCCTCTCTGTCTCCCGCTTCCACGAGGACCCCTTCCCGCCCCTGCCGCGGGGCAACTGGCGGCCCGTTTATCCCTATCCGATGCAGGACGACCTGACGGATGAGATGGAGGAGCGGGAGTTCCAGGCGGTGGTGCTCGACAACGGCCTCCTGCGGCTCACCGTGCTGCCCGAGCTGGGCGGCCACGTGCTGTCGCTGCGCGACCTGGTGCACGAGCGCGAGGTCTTCTACCACAATGTGCCGCTCAAGCTCGGCCTCGTGGCCATGCGCGGCGCCTGGTGGGCGGGGGGGATCGAGTGGAACTTCCCACACGTCGGCCACATGGTCACGACGAGCGACCGCGTGTCGTGGCACACCAGCGAGGAGAAGGACGGCGCTGCAACCATTCTCGTCGGCGGCATCGAGCACCTCACGCGCATGGCCTGGCAGGTGGCCCTCACGCTGTGGCCCGACGACTGGCGGCTCCACGTCCGCATCCGCCTCCACAACCGCACGCCCTTCCACCACCGCATCTACTTCTGGTCGAACAGCGCCGTGCCGGCCCGCCACGACCTTCGCCTCCTCCTGCCCGCCACCAAGGTCTTCTCCTGGTGGTACGGGGCCGACCGCGACGCAAGCTTCCCGATGAGCGAGGGCCGGGACCTCAGCCGCTTCGCCAACCTCACCCGCGGCGGCGACATCTTTGCGAAGGACCTGCGGGCCGACTGGTTCGGCGGCTACTACGAGGACCTCGACTGCGGAGTGGTGCACCAGGCATCGCGCTTCGAGGTGCCGGGCCGCAAGATGTTCTCCTGGGGGCCTGGCGGCCATGGCAAGATGTGGGCGGAGCTCCTCAACGCCCGGGGCGAGCCCTATGTGGAGCTTCAGAGCGGCCGCTTCGTCCACCAGGGCGTCCACCGCCTCCTGGCGCCGGGCGCGGTCGAGGAGTGGGACGAGAGTTGGGCGCCCATCTGGGGCCTCGGCGGCGCCGTCCACGCCGCGGGCGGCCTCGTCCTGAATGCCGTTGTGGGCGGGGCGTCTCTGCCCCGCGCGGGGCGCGTTGTGGGCGGGGCGTCTCTGCCCCGCGCGGGGCGCGGAGGCCCCGCCCACAGGCGCGAACTCGTCCTGCGCCTCCTTGCCCTCGCACGCATCGAGGAGACGGCCATCATCGTGCGGCAGGGCGAACGGATTCTGAAGTCCACGCGCGCCGCCTTCGCTCCCGGCCAGAAGCGCTCCCTCCGCGTCCCGCTCCATGGCGACGGGCCGGTCACGGTCGAGCTCAACGAGGAGAAGGTGTTGCTCCGTCTTGAGGGCGACGCCGTTCAACCGGCGCTCGACGGCGCGCCGCCCCACATTGGCCTGCCCGATGCATCGCTCGAGGACACGCCGACGACGCTCCAGGGCTGGCTCCTCAAGGCCAGGGGCCACGAGCAGTACAACGACCTCTCCGCCGCCGCCGAATGCTACCGCAAGGCGCTGGACCTCGACCCCGCCTGCCTCGCGGCGATGAACGGCCTGGCCCAGATTCACCTCAAGCGGGGCCAGACTGAGGCCGCGAAGGAGTGGGCGGGCAAGGCCCTTGCCGCCGACCCGCAGAGCGAGGACGCCCTCTGGTTGCTCAGCGTGGCGATGGCCCAGGAGGGGGGCGAGCCGATTGCCCAGCTCCACGCCCTGCTTCGCAGCCCCCGCTACAGGGCGTCGGCCGCCGCGCTCCTTGGCGAGATGGCCTTGCGCGGGGGCGATGCGCTCTCCGCTCTCGACCTCTTCGGCTTGGCCTCCGAGCGCAGCCCCCACGAGAGCCGCATTGTGGCCCTCGCCGCCTTCGCCGCGCGCAAGGCCGGCGCACTCGACAGCGCCCGCACCCTCCTCGACGAATGCGAGAAGGAGTCCCCGCTCGAACCCCTCCTGTGGACCGAGCGCCACTTCCTGTCTGCTGTGGGCGGGGCGTCTCCGCCCCGCGCCTTGGGGCCGGGGTCATTCGCGCTTTCGCGCGAAAGCGCGAATGTCACCCTGCCCCACGCATCGCGACGTGGGGACACGCCGCCCACAGGGGACACGCCGCCCAGAGCAGTTGACGCCGCTGTTCGCGAGGTCTTCGGCTGCGACCCGCAGGCGTACCTGGAAGTGGCCTGCGACTACGAACGCTTGGGCGCCTGGGACGATGCCGCCGCCTGGCTGCGGGACGTTGCCTGCCGCCGGGCCGACCCGGCCCGCAAGGCGATGCTCCTCTACCACCTGGCCCTCTGCCACTGGCGGCAAGGCCAGGCGACCGAGGCCCTCGCCGCCGCCCGCGAGGCCGCCCAGCAATCGCCCCTCTTCGTCAACCCCCACCGCGTCGAGGACGCCGAGGCCCTTCGCGCCGCCCTCCTGCTCTGCCCCGATGACCCCCTCGCCCACCTCCTCCTCGGTAACTGCCTCGCCTCGCTCGCCCGCTGGGACGAGGCGGCCGACCACTGGACCCGCGCCACCGCTCTCTCTGGCTGCGGCGAGGTCGCCGTCCTCGCCTGGCGCAACCTCGGCCTCCATCGCTGGCGCAAGCAGCACAACGCCCCCGAAGCCCTCGATGCCTACACCAACGCCCTCTCCTCACTCGAAACGCGGAACTCGAAACTCGAAACCGCCTCGTGGCGGCTCTGGCTCGAGCGCGACCACATCCTCTCGGCCTCCGGCCGCCACGCCGAGCGCGTGGCTGCCCTCGACGGTGCGCCCGACGCTGTGAAGGCCAAGTGGCAGGTCCTTGCCCGCTGGGCGGACGCCTGCCTGCGCACCGGCGCGCCCGAGCGCACCGTGCAGCTCCTCTCGACCTGCCGTTTCAAGCCCTGGGAAGGCGAGGCCCGCCCGCGCGCGCTCTGGAAGGACGCCCACATGGCCCTCGGCCACCGCGCGAAGGACGCCGGCGAACTGGCGACGGCCCGTCAGCACTTCGAGTCTGCCGCCGACTACCCGCACCACCTCGCCGTCGGCAAGCCCACCCTCACCGACGACGCCGACGCGCTCTACTGGGCCGGCTGGTGCGCCCTCGATGCGGGCGACGAGGATGCGGCCCGCCGCCTCCTCACTGCCGCCGCGACCGAGAACCAGCCGGGCGAGCCCGGATTCCGCCAGCCCCCGGGCCGCCCGCCCGCCTCCACGGCCGCCGCCGACCTCAAGTCCCGCGCCGCCGACCTGCTCAAGAGCCTTGGCTGAGCCCCGGACGCGGTGCCCGCCCCGACCCTCGGCTGGCGTGCGGGTCCGTGCAAGAACATTGCGGAGTTGAACAACTCTGCAATGTTCCTGCGCCCAGCGCAAAGGCGGCGGCAAGGCTCAGAGCGCCCACCAGGGCAGCGCCACGACGCGCTCGTGGAGCTGCATCGGGCGCGGGCAGCGGCAGATGATGTAGCCGCGCTCGGCCCGCTCAGAGTGCTCCGCCAGGAAGGTGAGGATGTGCCGGGCATCGGAGCCGCTCGGGCGCTCGGTCCACTTCACCTGCACAGGCGTGTAGCGTCCCGCCCTCTCGAGCACGAAGTCCACCTCCGCCCCCCCGCGCGTGCGCCAGTAGTAGAGCTGACCCCCATGCAGGTACTGGAGCCGCTTCCAAAGCTCTACGGCCACCCACTGTTCAAGGACGGCGCCCGGGTTGCCCAGCACGGTGCCGGCGTCGAGCGGCAGGTCCGCCGCCGCGTGGCGCACCCCGGTGTCGAAGAAGTAGAACCGCGGGCTGGAGACGAGCCGGCTCCGGGCGCGTCCGCTGAAGGCCTCGACGCGGAAGCCGACGAACATGTCTTCCAGGATCTGGTAGTAGGACTTGATCGTGGGTGCCGCGAGGCCGATCTCCTGCGAGAGCTTGCGGCAGTTGATGGCCTGGCCGCACTCGAGCGCGGCCAGGCGCAGGAAGCGGGCGAAGGCCGCGAGGTCGCGCACGGCCGCCTCGCGCCGCACCTCCTCCTCGAGATAGATGGCCGCGTAGGCGCGGAGCAGGCCGCCGCGGCTGCCCTCGGGGGCCGCCACAATGCCCGGAAGCTGTCCATACAACAGCCGGGATACCAGGTCCATCCCCGGGAAGAGTCGCCGCTGGCCGCTCTCCCCCTGCCAGCCGAACGCCAGTGGCGAGGGCGCCGCGGCCACGTCCCCCTCGACTCCGCTGGGCGGGCACTCACACAGGCTCAGGCCGTACAGACGCATCAGGAGCGCGCGCCCAGGCAGCAGGTTGGCCCCGGCCATTCGCAGCCTGCGGGCCGAACTGCCCGAGAGCACGAACTTCCACCGGCCCGGCTCCCGGTCATACAGCGATTGCACGGCGTTGAGCAGCGTTGGGGCGCGCTGGATCTCGTCTACCACGACCTCGGCCGGCGCGCCCCCGCGGGGCAGTGCATTGCACTCGGCCACGAACGTCTCCGCGCGCAGCGCGTACCGGGCGTGGTCCAAGGGGTCCACCAGATTGACGAATAGCGCCGGCTTCGGGAAGAGCTGCCGCAGGAGCGTGGACTTGCCGGTCTGCCGAGCGCCGAACAAAACTAGGGCATACGGGTTGGCCCGGTTCCCTTCGATCTCCTGCGCCAGCCACCTGTCATACATGAGATGGCCCCTTTCATTCACGGCGCAAATATAAACTATACGCTGCTATTTGTCAAGCTCGATCTCGGCACGAGGTAGTCGGGAAGGTGGCCCGAAAGGGCTCACTCGAAGCGTAAGGTGCCGAAACCACGATAGTTGTGGAAGTTGGGGCCGGAGGCGGGCGACCAGGCCCAGTGCGTGGCGGGCGATTCGTCGTAGTCAATCCGATAGAGGTTTCCGTGCCAGAGGACACCGCGCGCCGGCGGCACGCCGCCCAGGCCCCGCAGCAGGGCGAAGGGGATGAAGAACTCGGCGCTCCAGCCCGCGACGGCAGCCATCGAAGCCTTCTCGCCGCCGCGGACCACCGTGGCCCGCCGAATCCTCCGTCCGCCCTCGTAGTGCCAGGGCTGCCAGCCCATGAAGATACCGCCCTGGTTCGGGATGAGCAGCGGCAGCTCGACCCCGAGCGGGGAAATCTCGTACTCGAAGTACAGCACCTGCCGCGGGTCGGGCCACAGGAACACCTCCACCACGTCCTCACGGAAAATGTCGTCGCCATCCCGTGTCATCGTGCAGGTCAGGCGGCGGTCCTCGCAGTCGAACAGGAAGTACATCCCCGTGTAGGAATAAAGCACCTTCGCCCGCGAGGGATAGGCGGCGGTTCCGCCCACGGGCGTCAGCGGCAGCCACTCGGCCCGCGCCCACCCCGCCCCGGACCCGTCGCCCGCCACCTCGAAATCCTCCGTCCGCCTCACCCACGCCATCGCCGTGGTCATTCGCAGCGCCTCTTTATGATCTCGACAGGCTTCACGAACCCTCGCTCGATCATCATCTGGAAGCGCTGGCGGGTGGTGAGGGAAAGCTGGTAGTCCAGCTCGAAGGCCAGCTCCTTCTCGGGGTCGTCGTGGTCGAGCTTGAGAATGGGGCTCAAGGCGCGTCTCCTCGATGCCAGCCCCCATTGTACGCCGCAATGACCAATGGCGCAATGACCGCTGGCCTGCGCACAAGCGATGGCAGGCTCCGCTCGGAATGACCGTGATGAGGGCTCGTCTCATTGGTCATTGGTCATTGGTGCTTCCCGCCTTCGGGCGCGCTCGAGGAGGGCGAGGACGGGCTCCACTTTGAGCGCGGTCTTGTAGACCACCACGTCCTCGGACACGGTCGCGCCCTCGGGCAGGCATCGCTCGGCGACGGCCAGGTAGACGCGGCGGCCGCGGAAGCGCCGAAGCGTCGCCCGCTTCTTCTCCAGATACTCGGGCGTCCAGAAGCCCACGATCTCCAGAAGCACCTCGGTGCCATCGCCGTGGCGGAAGGCGAAGTCGGGAACGAAGACGCTTTGGCCCTCGACGAGCACCTCGCCCTCGCGGCCGAGGCGCCAGCCGTCGCGCTCGGCCCCAAACTTCGCGGCGAAGCCCTCCTCAACCGACGAATCGAACTCCTCCGGTGGCGGCATGGTGCTCTGAAGCCCATCCCGGCTGCTGAGGGCCAGGAGCGCCTTCCCGCCCCAGGGGGTGCGGAGCGTCGCCTGCATCGCCCAGCCGTCGCACGCGAGGAGGGCGGGCAGGAATCGAGCGAAGTTGATCCCGTAGCGTCGCGTCTCGCGCAGCACCGAGGCCGGCCCCGAAAGCTCGATAACGTAGCCGCAACCGTCGGGAGCCCATTGCTGGCAATGGGCGCTGCGGTCGGCAAGCGGGACGTTCGTGCCCTCCCTCTCCCCGCCAGGCAGAGGGGCGAAGGGTGCCTTGACCCCTCTCCCTTCCAGGGCGAGGGTAGGGTGAGGGTGGGACTTCGCCGCGAGGACCGGCGCCCCACCCTCCCCGTTCCCCCTCCCTGAGAGGGAGGGGGGTTGGAGTGGGGGGAGCCGGCGGATGTCGTGGAGGAGTTGCGCCAGCTTGGCGTAGCGGAGGATTGTCTTGAAGTCCTCCGAGGCGGCGATGACGAGTCGCTCGGCGCGGTAGAGCGCGGCCTGGAGCTGTGCGACGTTGTAGCGGCGCAGCAGCGCCGCCGCATTCGAGTAGCCCTCGAAGGCCGTGAGGCGATGGAAGTCCATCACGTCGGCGTAGAGTTCCCCCTCGATTTCCGGCCAGGGGCGGCCGAGGCGTTGGGCGATGTGGGCCTTGGCCTCCGACTCGGTGTTCTCGAAAAGCTGGTCGCGGCTCTCCACCAGGGGGTGGAGCGGCGCGGCGAGGTCGAAGACTGCCAGGCGCAGCTTCGCGGCGTTGCCGCGGCGGTCGGTATCGAACTCCCCCGCCTCATCGAGCAGCTTGCAGAAAGCCTGAATCCGCCGCGTATCGCAGTCGGGCTCATTCGCGAGGATGCCCTCGACCGAGCGGTGGAGTTCGCGGCGGGTCTGGCCGACCCCATGCTGGTAGACCGCCAGCATCCGCCGCGCGTAGTCCAGGTAGTGCGCGTGCGCGCGCTGCGTCAACCGGTCAGGCCACGCCCGCCCGCCGTCATAGACGATGATGGATTGCTCGCTGGTGAGCACCGAGTCTGGCCCTAACACCATCGCCCCGAGTGCGCCGCAACGCCCTCTGTTCCCTCTCCCTCGGGGAGAGGGTCAGGGTGAGGGTGCCTCAGGATCGGGAAGTGCCCAAGCACCCTCACCCCAGCCCTCTCCCCAAGGGAGAGGGGGGAGGAGCTGCGCGCCCGGGATTGTCAGCGGTACTTCCGTTCCAGGTAATCCGCGTAGTTGCGCTCGTCGAACCGTGCGCCCTTCAGGCACCCGCAGAGCGACCTTGTGATCGGCGGCAGATCCTCCACACGGAATGTGGCACTGGTCTCATCACCAACCGCCGCGCGCACGCTCGCCTCTACGAAGGCCGACAGGGACACCCCTCGTTCCTCCGCTCGCGCCCTGGCGCGCCTCAACAGGTCGCCATCGAGTTTCACTGTCACACGGCTCTGCATCTTGCCTTCCTCGGCCATTCGTTGATCCTTCGACCATCAGTGTAACCCGCCCGCGCCGGGATGTCAAGGCGCGGACTCGACCTAGGTGCGTGAAACCAGTTGACAGGCGCTGGCGGGTAACCCCCCGCAGGTTTGGAACCTGCGGGAGGTTACAGGCGGCGGCGGGTGGTGTGGTCGTAGGCGTCGCTGGAGCGGCGGCGGCGGGAGCGGGTCTCCTCGCCAGTGTCCTGGCACACGACTTCGTAGAGGGTGGCTCGGGCGTCGCCAGTGCGGCGGAGGATGCGGCCCAATCGCTGCTTGGCCTGGCGGCTCGACGCCATGCCGCCAATGACGACGGCGACCTTGGCCTCGGGGACGTCCACCCCCTCGTCGAGGACCTGGTTGGCGACGAGGACGGGGAAGCGGCCGGCGGCGAAGCCTTCGAGGACGGCGAGTCGCTCGCGCTTGCGCGAGTGGGCGAGGAGGGTGGGGACGAGGAAGCGGCGGGAGACGTCGAGGGCCATGGCGTTGGAGCCTGCGAAGACGAGGGTGCGCTCGCCTGCGTGGAGGCGGAAGAGGTCTTCGAGGACTCGGAGCTTCTCCCTCGCGCGGTCCTCGATGGCCTTGCGGGCGTAGAAGGCTTTCTGGGCGCGGCGGGCGTCGGGGTCCGTGCCCGTGTCGGCGCAGAGGTCCTGCCAGTCGTAGTCCGGCTTGTCCTTGCGGCGGGCGGCGATGAAGTCGCGGAGGATACGGCCGCAGTCCTCGTAGCGGGCCTGCTCGTCGTCGGCGAGGGCGACTGGGATGCGGACGACGTCGTAGTCGGCGAGGGTGCGGCCTTTGGCGTGGGGGATTTCCTGGCGATAGACGACGGGGCCGATGAGGAAGTCGAGGTCAGAGTGAAGGCCGTCCGAGCGCTCGGGCGTGGCGGAGAGGCCGAGGCGGAGGGGCGCGGCGGCGAAGAGCGCGGCCTCGCGGCGGCAGCGGCCGGGCAGGTGGTGCTCCTCGTCGAAGACGATGAGGCCGAAGCAGGCACCGAGGTCGGGCATGTGGGCGTAGGCACTGTCGTAGGTGGTGACGGTGACGGGCTGGACGTTGCAGCGGTTGTCGCCGAGGATGCCGGCGTCGTAGCCGAGGCCGCGGAGGATGCGGCGGTGCCACTGGTACATCAGGTCGCGGACGGGTGCGACGACGAGGGTGGCGATGCTGGTGTGGCGCATGGCGGCGAGGGCGATCTCGGTCTTGCCGGTGCCCGTGGGCATGATGACCTGGCCGCGGCCGCCGGCGGCGAGCCAGGCGTCGAGGGCCTCCTGCTGTTCGCGGCGGAGCGGCGGCAGGCTCACCTGGCGCCACGACACGCGCGGCGGCTTCGCCACGTCGTCGGCCAGCCGCGGGCCGAACCGTGCCGCCAGGCGCTCCCGCACGGTGGGGTAGTGGATGGCATCGCAGCGCCAGGCGGAGACGCGCGCGTCCCACACCCAGGGCCCGGTCTCGCGTAGACCCGCCGCCTCGCGCTCGGTCGCGCCCTCCAGGCGCAGAGTCCCCTTGTCGAACGCGAGGCGGACGCCTGTGTGCCGCGGGCGGGGTTCCATTGTGGCACCGTCCTGGCCTGCCTCCCGCCCCAACTATACCCGCGGGCTCGGGCCTCTGCAAGCCGACCGTGGCAGTGGGGAACAGGGTTCCGTAGTTGAACAACTACGGAACACTCGCCCACCGGCCGCGCCGGACACACACGCCGCCGGCGCGCTTGACAGCCCGCCCGCTCCGCGATATGCTCTGAGGCCGACACTGCATGGTGGGGCGCAGGAATACGATGAGGCAGCAGACTGGGATGGCGCCCAAGATTGGCCTGATGCCCCGGTGCTACCTGACCGACATCGCGGAGGGGCGGATGGACCTGTTCGCCTGGCTCGACGACGCGGCCTGCCTCGAGCCCGAGGGCCACGAGCTCCACGCCGCCTTCTTCCAGGGGAAGGACGCCGCCTACGCGGACCGCGTGCGCTGCCACGCGGAGTCGCTGGGGACCCCCGTGGCTTCGCTGTGCTACGCGCCCGACTTCACCCAGCCCGACCCCGCGGCCCGGCGCCGCGAGGTGCAGGGGCAGCAGGAGGCGATTCGCCTCGCCGCCCGCCTGGGCGCCACCCTTTGCCGCACCCTCTCCGGCCAGCGCCGCGAGGGGCTCGACACGGACGAAGCGGTCGGCTGGGTCGCCGAGTGCATCGAGGCATCGCTCCCCGTCGCCGCGGAGTGCGGTGTGAAGCTGGTCATCGAGAACCACTACAAGGACGCCTTCTGGACCTACCCCGAGTTCGCCCAGAAGGCCGATGTCTTCCTCCGAATCGTCGAGCGGGTCCGCTCGCCCCACTTCGGAGTGCAGTTCGACCCGTCCAACGCCATCCTGGCGGGGGACGACCCGATTGCGTTGCTGCACGCGGTGAAGGGGCGTCTGGTCTCGATGCACGCGAGCGACCGCTTCCTGGAGCCGGGGGCATCGCTGGACGCCCTGCGGCAGGCCGACGGCACGCTCGGCTACTCGCCGAAGCTGCGCCACGGCGAGATAGGCAAGGGCCTTAACGACTACCCCGCCATCTTCACCATCCTGCGGGACATCCGCTACCAAGGCTGGATCACCGTCGAAGATGGCGACACAATGGAGTCCATGCGCAACTCCATCCGCTTCCTCAAGTCCATGCGTGCCAGGTACTTCGGTTGATCGCGTCGCCGCAGCCGGGTAGGCCGACGGGGCGTCGGCATCCGTTGACAGCCAGCGTAGCGAGGGCGAAGGTGCCCTAAGCGTAGAAACGATGGCCTCTTACACACACGCTACGGGGCAGGAGCGACCGTAGTTGTCTGGAATCCAAGACAGCGGAGCTGCGCGCTTGGCAGGCCGCGCCAGACGTCTGCCGCCGTGACCGATTGCCAGAACATCACATGTGGCTGCAGCTCTGGATTCGTGGTTGATGGGCCATGGGGGCATGGAATTTGCTCTCCGCTTCCGTGGTTGAGTGTTGTAGTCCTGACAAACAGTGAGGGAAGTGCCATGAGACACCGGCTAGGCCCAGTGATGCTGGCAGTCGCGGTGCTGGTGGCCTGTCGCCCCGCGAAGGGCGGACTGATGGCGTACTGGCCCCTCGATGAGGCGAGCGGCCAGGTGGCCAACGACTGGACCGGGGTGAACCACGGTCGCCTCGGCAGCACGACCGGCCCCGATGCCAACGACCCGCTGGTCAACCAGGCGGGCCGCATCGGGACAGCCTACTCCTTCGATGGCACCAACGACTATGTGGAGGTGCCCCATCACGCCTCTATCGGCGCGAATGTGCGCAGCGCGCTCACCCTCTCGATGTGGCTCAACCCTACCGTCGCCCTCGGCGGCGGCACGCGGCGCGCGCTGGAGAAGGGCGACGCCTACTTCTTCCTCGAAGATCTGGCCACGGGCGGCATGAACTTCCTCATCAAGCAGAACAACACCAACCGCGTCGTGGGCCTCAAGGAGAACCTCGCGGCCAACACGTGGTACCACCTCGCGGCGCAGTTCGACGGCGCGGCGAAGCAGATGAGCATCTACCTCAACGGCGGGCTGAAGAACACCCTGACCGTGCCCGACGCTCTGATTGACGACGACGGCCTCCCCCTGCGCATCGGCTCGGACGACAGCGGGAGGTACTTCCCGGGGCGCCTGGACGACGTGGCGATCTATGACCACTTGCTCACGCCTTACCAGATCATCGCCCTCGCCCAGGGCGGCTCGCCCGCCGCCCTCCCCGCCACCCCAGCGCCCCTCATCACCAGCGTGACCCGCACAGGCGGCACAGACCCAGTTGCGCCGGTCATCAGGAACTCCGCGCTCGCCGAGAACGCCCTCGCCTACGCCGACCGCACCCACGAGTGGAACGTTTTCCCCGCCGCCCACCCGGAGCTGGTTGGCAGCGACTACATCCAGATCGCCAACGACGACCGCGACGCCGCCAACCTGCGCCTCAACGTGGGCCTCGCTCGCCCCTCCACCCTCTACCTCTTCCGCGACAGCCGCCTCACAGGCACGGTCCTCGCCAACATGAACCAGTGGATGTCGGCCTACGGCTTCAAGGGCACGGGCCAGAGCATCTGGCTCGACGAGAGCGGCGACGGCTCGGCCAACACCCGGTTCGACGTCTTCCGCGGCAACTTCCCCGCGGGCAGCGTGGACCTCTTCGCGCAGAACACGCCGGGCGCGAACGCCCTCTACGGCGTCGCCGCCGTCGAGCAACTCGCCCTGCCCAGCGCCCACGCCTACACCCCCTTCGGCACGGGGAAGACCTTCCTCGAGCAGAGCGGCCAAGTGGTCGTCGAGGCCGAGAACTACTGTAGCCGCGCCCTGGTCGCCGGCGGCGCCGACGGCTGGTTCATCGTGCCCGACGAGCGTGGCCCGGCCGGCCCTCTCGTCACCAATGCCCGCGGCGGCAAGTACGTTCAATCCCTCCCCGACGACCTGAGCGCCGGCGGCCCCGCTGTGCCCCCGTCAATCTCCTACGACGTGGTGATCAGCACGCCAGGCCAGTACCGCCTCTACCTGCGCTGGGACGGCAACACACTGAACACAGGCCAGAGCGACTCGATCTTCGTGGACGTGGCGCAGTTCAAGGACGGCATGGGAGGCACCCACGCCGACTGGTACGAGCTTGACCACGGGATTGATGGGAACTTCGCCACGGACCCTGGGATGGGCTCGGCGGAGCCGAGCAGAACGTGGCGGACCCGGCTGAGAACCCCATTGTCTGGACCGTGTCCACCCCCGGCACCTACACGCTGCGGGTGAGCCAGCGCGAGGACGGCGCGAACGTGGATGCCCTCATCTTCCAGCTCAACAGCCTGGCGGCGCCGACCAACCCCGGCCCGGCCGAGTCGGGCTTCTCGACCGGCGTACCCCTGGCGGCCGGCTGGTCGAAGCTGGGCGGGGACCCCGACCTCATCCACCCTCTTGGCGTCACGCGCGGCCTCGTCGAGGGCGCGCGCGCCTATGCGGACGCCCCAGGCGTCTGGACGAATATCCCGCCCGAACTCGTCGGGGCCGACTACGTTCGCACAGAGAACGACGACCGCGGCTACGGCTTCGTGGACTACTCGATCCTCGCTGGCCAGACGGGCTTCCTCTACCTCTTCCTCGACGATCGCTACCTCGCCGCGCACGGCATGCCCGGCTGGATGCTCGACCTGACATTCCTCGACACCAGCCTCGACGTGCTTCTGGACGGCACCCAGCCGTTCTCCATCTTCCAGTTGCCGTCGCCCGTGGAGGCGGGCGACGCCGTGTCGCTCGGCGCGCTCTTCGACGCGAGCGTCAACTTCTACGGCATCGCGTACGCCAACGTGAGCCTGGTGCTCATCCCCGAGCCCGGGACGCTGAGCCTCCTCGGCCTCGGCGCCCTTGCCCTCCTGCGCCGGCGCCGCCGCGCCGCGAAGTAGTCTCCGTCCCGGGAAGCCAAGACTGCCTGAAGGCAGGACTCCGAACAAGGGCAAACCCGTTGGGAGTCCTGCCTTCAGGCAGTCCTCGCGCCGCTGTTGTAGAAAGCCAGTGCCCGGCGGCGGATGGCTCCAGCGTCGGCTTCGCCTTCCCCCACCAACTGCTGGATGAACGCGGCGTAGCGCGCCAGCCCCGCCTCGTCGCGCAGCGGGGCCACCTGCTCGAACGTGTCGTGACGCTCCTCCCACCGGAACACCAGGCGGTGGCCGCCCGCGCCATCGGCCTCGTGGAACGCGGCGACGCCCCCTCGGCCATCGCCCGCATCGCGCAGGCCGCCATCTCCACGCTCAGCGTCCTTGCCCGAATCAGGTCCACGATGCTCAGAGTCCGCCCGCCCCGCTGATTCAGCGCCTCGAGCTGCTCGTGATTGTGCCCCTCGACGTCCACGATTGCCTCCTGACGCGCCAAGGGTGGCCAGCATCATAGGAGAACCGGCGGCGGAGAGCAAGAGGCGCCAGGCCGGCCCTCAACCCCCCTCCCTCTCAGGGAGGGGGAAGGGGAGGGTTGGGCGCCTGCCCTAATCCCGGGGTCCTACCCTCACCCTGCCCTCTCCCTGGAAGGGAGAGGGGTCAGAGCCCACGCCATCGCGGCCCCCGTCCTTGACGCCCCGCCCCCGACGCGCTAAGCTCCCGATAGGCAAGGTTCCCCACCCTGGGGCAAAGGAGGACCGCAATGGCCGAGAAGCTGGCAACCGAGGGGGGAAAACCGGTCTGCACCCTCAAGTGGCCCGCCTGGCCCTGCTTCACCGAAGCGGCCATCCAGGACGCGGCCAACGCTCTCCGCTCGGGCAAGGTGAACTACTGGACGGGCACGCGGGGAATGGAGTTCGAGGCCAAGTTCGCCGCCTGGTGCGGCGCGAAGTTCGCCATCTCGACCTCGAGCGGCACGAGCGCTCTGCACGTGGCCCTCGCGGGTCTTGGCATCGGGCCGGGCGACGAGGTGATCTGCACGCCCTACTCCTTCATCGCCTCGTCCTTCTGCGTCTGCCAGGCAGGGGCCGTGCCGGTCTTCGTTGATGTGAAGCGGGACGACCACACGATGGACCCCAAGGCCATCGAGGCGGCCGTCACGAAGCGCACGCGCGCCATCGTCCCCGTCCACCTCTACGGCAACGTGTGCGACATGGACGGCATCCTGCGCGTGGCCCGCCGCCACAAGCTCGTGGTGGTCGAGGACTGCGCGCAGGCCCACGGCGCCACCTGGCGCGGTCGCAAGGTGGGCACCATCGGCCACGCCAACGCCTTCAGCTTCTGCCAGAGCAAGACCTTCACGACAGGCGGCGAGGGCGGCGCCGTGACGACCGACGACGAGGCCGTGGCCTGGGAGTGCCGCTCCTTCCGCGACCACGGCTACGACGTGCAGCAGCGCCTCCGCCTCCTCGAACTCGAAGCCAAGCTCCCCTACATCCACAACCGCGTCGGCTACAACTACCGCATGACCGAGGTCCAGAGCATCCTCGGCATCCACGCCCTGCGGCGGCTCGACCGCTGGAACCTCAAGCGCCGCCGCCAGTTCGGCTCCTGCCTCAACCGCGAGTTCACGAAGCTCCCCGAGGTCATCTCCGTCCCGCCCCACGGCGACGGCGTGCGCGAGAACGGCTTCTGGGTCTATCCGCTCGTCCTGGACATCGAGAGGCTGCGTTGCACCATCCGCGACTTCGTCGCGGCACTGGGCGCCGAGGGGGTGCCCTGCGGCCCCGTCTTCTGGCCACAGAGCTACAAGGAGAAGGCGTTCCAGGAGCGCCGCGGCTTCGGACGCCTCAACTACCCCTTCGGCGACCCCAGCGCCAACCCCGCGAGCACGGACTACTCACGCGTCCACTGCCCCAACGCCGCGTGGCTCGAAGAGCGCACGCTCGTCCTCTTCGTCCTCCACCCCATCTACTCGATGCGGCACCAGCGGCTCGTGGTGAAGGCGGTGGCGAAATGCCTGGCCGCGTTCCGGACATGAGCGGGATGGATGGAGGAATGGATGACTGGATGAATGCCAGAGCGAAGCCTGGTTCCTCAGCCTCCGCAGGAGGCGGCAGGGGATAGCCACGGGCGTGAGCCCGTGGATCACGGAATGCCAGAAGGCCCAGCCCCCGCAGGGGGCGGCAGAAGCTCATGGGACAGGAGGAACGGGCATGGGCCACACGTTCACGAACCACCTCTATCACGTGGTGTTCAGCACGAAGGAGCGCCGGGAAGCCATCACGTCCGACGTGAAGGGAAGGCTCCACCAGTACATGTGCGGCGTCGCCCGAAACGTGGGCGGAGCGGTCCTCACCATTGGCGGGACGAAGAACCATGTGCATCTTCTCGCCACGGTCAAGCCATCGGTCGCGGTGGCCGACTTCGTGCGCGAGGTGAAGGCCAACTCCTCGAAATGGGCGGCGGAGACGGTTCGGGGCATGGGGCTGTTCGAGTGGCAGCAGGGGTATGCCTCGTTCACGGTGAGCGCATCGAATCGAGGGAGGGTTGTGGAGTACATTGAGCGGCAGGAAGCGCATCACCGGCGCACGCCTTTCGAGGGAGAGTTGGCGCGGCTGCTCGAGAAACACGGGATCGAGTTCGACCGCGCGCACTATCTCGATTGATGGAGGTCTCTGCCGCCCCCTGCGGGGGCTGGGGTTGCGTCGTCCCGGCGGTCCACGGGCTCACGCCCGTGGCTATCCCCTGCCGCCTCCTGCGGGGGTTCGGGTGTGGGAGACTCCGCCATCCACGGGCTCACGCCCGTGGCTATCATCTGTCGCCCTGACGGGCTTGCGCGAGGGCGCAGTGCCAACCGCAGGGGCGAGAGCGGGAGGCACCGGCCCGACCCTCGCAGGGGGCGCGAAGGGAGAGCTCAGCCCCCGCAGGGGGCGGAAGCAGATAGCCACGGGCGTGAGCCCGTGGGGAAGGGCGGCGACAGCCCCAGCCTCCGCAGGAGGCGGCAGGGGATAGCCACGGGCGTGAGCCCGTGGGATGTGGAGCGGAGGAAGGCCCAGCCCCCGCAGGGGGCGGCAGAGACTTGTCAGGAGGCAATTGCATGTCGACAATCGGCTGGGGCGTGATTGGGGCGGGCGGCATTGCGTCGCGGCGGACGATTCCTGAGGGGATTCTGCCCGCTCGCGGGACGAAGCTGGCCGCGGTGATGGACATTGATGCCGCCCGCGCCAAGGCCGCCTCCGAGCGATTCGGGGAAGTGCCGTGGTTCACCGATATCGGACCGCTGCTGGCGCGGGACGACGTGGAGGCGGTGTACATCGCCACGCCGACGGTTGCCCACGCGCCGCAGGCCCTTGCGGCCATCGCGGCGGGCAAGCACGTGCTCGTCGAGAAGCCGCTGGCGATGACCGTGGCCGAGGGCCGCCGCGTCGCGGCCGTGGCGAAGCGCAAGGGTGTCATCGTCGGCACCGGCTTCATGATGCGCCACCACGGCGCCCACGTGAAGATCAAGCAGCTCATCGAGGCCGGCGTCATCGGCACGCCCGTGATGGGCCGCGCCCAACTTAGCTGCTGGTATCCGCCCATCGCCGGCGCCTGGCGACAGGACCCCGCCCTCGGTGGCGGCGGCTCGTTCGCCGACATGGGCAACCACTGCTTCGACCTCTTGGAGATGTTCCTCGGCCCCACCACGGAAGTCCACGCCTTCGTGGGCAACGTCGTCCACAACTATAGGAGCGAGGACACCGCGGTCGTCACCTTCCGTTTCGAGTCGGGCGCGGTCGGGATCGTGGACAACCTTTTCAACGTGCCCGACGAAGCGTCGCGGAACGTGCTGGAGCTCTACGGCTCGGCCGGCGGCATCCGCTGCGAGGGCACGATTGGCCAGACGCCTGGGGGCAGCGTGCGCCTCGTGAGCGTGAAGACCGGGGGCTACGACGCCCGGCAGCAGCGCGCCGCCGCCAGGGAGCGGCTGATTCCCTTCCGAAAGGTCAACACCTACCGCGCCGAAATCGAGGACTTCACCCGCGCCATCGTCGCGGGCGTCCCGCCCGCCGTTCCCGTCGAGGACGGTTTGTGGAACCTCCGCGTGGTCGAGGCGGCCTACCGTTCCGCCCGCACCGGCCGAGTCGTGCGGTTGCCTGCCCGATAGCGTTGCCGTGCGCGGCGCGGGGTGGTAGAATGGGGTGAGGCAGGGAGGCCGCAGGAGCGCGTGATGAGACGGATTCTGCCGTGGCTGCTGCTCGCGGGGTTCGTGACCCTGGCCGTGCTCGGGCTGGCTTTCGGGTCGCTTACGCCCATCTTCCGCAAGGCGGTCCTCATCTGCCGCGAGTGCATCGGGATCGGATGACGCATGGTCCGCCGAATCGTCCAGAGTCTCTCTGCGCTGGTCTTCAACCCGTGGCTGCCGAACTTCCTCACGGGGAAGCTGTACAAGGGGCCGTTGAAGAATGCGTGCGTGCCGGTGCTGAACTGCCATTCGTGCCCGGCGGCTACGGGGGCGTGCCCCATCGGCGGGCTCCAGGCAGCCGTCGGCGCGAGGCCGTTCAACTGGATCACGCTCCACGTGGTGGGGCTGCTGGGGGCGATCGGGGCGGTGAGCGGGCGCTTCGCCTGCGGGTGGCTCTGCCCCTTGGGCTACCTTCAGGACGGGCTGCACAAGATTCCGTCGCCCAAGCTGCGCATCCCGCGGGTGTTCGAGTGGGGGAAGTACGCGACGCTCGTGGTGCTGGTGATCGCCCTGCCGCTGCTGTGGGTGGACCGGACAGGGCAGAGCACGGGGCCGTGGTTCTGCAAGGTGGTGTGTCCCGCGGGCACGCTGGAGGGGGCGGTGCCGCTGCTGGGGGTAGGGGCGGAGCGGATTCCCGCGCGGCCCTACTACCTGATTCTGAAGAGCGCGATCCTCGTCGCGTTCCTCGGCTGGATGGTGGTGAGCAAGCGGCCCTTCTGCCGCGTGGCCTGCCCACTGGGGGCCATCTACGGGATGTTCAACCGCGCCAGCCTGCTCCGCCTGCGGGTGGACACGGCGAAGTGCGTGAAGTGCGACTTATGCGGGAAGACGTGTCCCGTGGGCCTGCGGGTCTACGAGGACGCCGATTCGTCGGCCTGCGTTCGCTGCCTGAGTTGCCAGAAGGCCTGCCCGAAGCAGGCCGTGGGCTTTGGCCTGTAAGGAAGGAGGCGGCCGGAATGGACCTCTCGGGAAAGCTGCGGGAGCGGCACGAGCAGGCGATGCGGACGAATCGCATCAAGCTCGTCGCCATGCTCATCCTGCTCGTGGCCCTTCTCGTGGTCATGTGGGAGCTGAGGAGCTGCGAGCGGCGGGGGGCAGGACAGGAGAAGGCGTCCCCGGGGCACAAGGAGCCGGTGGAGCCCCTGCCGACCGTGGACACGGAGACGAAGGCGTCGCTGCCCGAGGGCGAGGCGCCGGACGTGGCGCCCCTGGCGCCGGCCAAGGAGGCCGAGCCGCTGCCCGCGCCCAAGGAGGACCCCGAGAAGAAGTTCCCGGGCATCACTGACCCGAAGGTGCTGGAGCAGGTGTTGGACCAAAACGGAGAGCTGGAGGGCGGCCCCTTCCTGCACATGCTCTGGCGCGTGTCGCAGGACACGCCGGAGAAGCTTCGGGCCGAAGCGGACACAAAGGTGGTGTGGCCCACGCTGTGGGACAGCGCGGAGGCGTGGCGCGGCAAGGCCCTCCGCGTGAGCGGCGAGCTGGTGCAGATGTGGGAGATGACGCTCCCCGGGAACCCCACCGGCCTTGCCAAGCTCCACGCCTACCGCCTCCGGGCCGACAACCCGCCCCCTGGCTCGAAGGGCTACCTCTACGACGTGTTCGCGATGGAGAAGCTCAAGGGCGCCCGCCGCTACGACCGGCTCTCCGTCTACGGCCGCTTCTTCAAGGCCAGGGTCAGCGAGGCGCAGAAGCTGGACGACCCGGACTTCCAGGTCGCCGTCGTCGTCGCCCGCGCCTTCGAGCGGCCCGACTACCTCGACCAGGCGGCCATCCCGGGGCCGATTGTGGACGGCAACCGCGCCGAGGCTCGCCCGCTCTACTGGCTGCTGAAGCGCGCGCGCGACACCTCGTTCGAGGACCTGAAGGCCCAGGCCGAGGCCAGGGCCGCCGAGCTGAAGGAGCAGACCGGCGCCGAGCTGGGGTTCAACGACTTCACGCTCTGGCCCGAGCGCTACCGGGCCTGGCCCGTGATCGTGCGGGGCGAGCTGCGCCGCCTCATCCGCCACTGCCTGCCCGAGAACCTCCTCGACATGCCCGACGTCTTCTACGGCCAGTTCGCCGGCGAGGAGCGGCGGATGAACACCTTCTACTGCATCCACGTGCCCGTGGGGATACGGCACGGGGACCCGATCGTCCTCTACGGCTACTTCTTCAAGAGGTGGGAGTACGCCAGCGAGGGCCGCTACCAGGTCACCAGCCCCATCTTCGTGGCGCAGCGCATGCGGATCATTGAGTACGGGGATGCAACGCCGGGACGGGGCCTCGCGTTCACGCTCGTCGCGGTCGTGGGGGTGACGGCGCTGGTGCTGGGAGCAGCCATCGTGCTGAGCCGGACGCGCGACCGCAAGGCCGCCGAGGCCCGCCGCCAGCGCGAGACCGAGCGCATGCGAGCCAAGTTCCATCCGCCCGAGGAGAAGCCCGAGGAGCCCAAGCCGCCGGACCAGGGGTGAGCCGCATCGGGGGGAGCTGTCGGATCGGTCGGATCAGTCCGATCGGGCCGATCGGGCCGACCGCGCCCCTCAATCCACCAGATTGTGCCGATTGCGGTACCACCAGGCGAGCCAGGCGCGCTTGTCGTGGCTGAAGTTCTGCCCGGTCAGGCTGCGGAGGGCGTTGTAGGCCGCGTCGTTGAAGAAGAACGGGTCCTCGGTCTCCCGGTCGAGGTTCGGGTCGAGGCCCCAGTTCGAGCTCTCGGTGATCGGCACCATGATCTGGTTGCCCAGCGGATCGGTCACGATCGCCATGTCCGCGAGCGAGTTGGTGCTGAGGTTGATGTTCAGCGGGGGCAACTCGTCGGCCTTCTCCTTGAGCTGGAACCGGACGGCGAGGGCGTTGACGAGGGCTGGCACGGCTCGCGGGTCGCCCAGGCCGGCCAGGGCCTCGGAGGCGCGGCGCAGGACGCGGCGGGCCGTGGCGCGGCCGGCCTTGTCGCTCTGGAGGCGGACCTTGGAGCTGGTGAAGCGGTGGAGGAGGCCGACGAAGTAGGCCGTGTTCTCCGCGTCCTTCTGGGCGGCCAGGGCCTTGATGGCGGCGGCGCGGACCCGCGCGTCTATGTCGCGCACGGCGGTGTAGCGGAGGGCCTCCGCCACGTTGTCGCCCCGCTGGTCGGCCAGCAGGCCCACGAGGGCGAGGCGCGCCTCGTCCGTGCGGTCGCGGGGGGCCTCGATGGCCTCCTTCATCAGCTCTTCGAGGACGATGCAGAAGGCGGCGTTTGGCAGTGCGCGGGGCCGCTCGCCCACGGCCTCGGCCAGGCGCGCGGCGATGGCCTGCTCGGTGGCGGGCCGCCGGGCGATGAGCTGGCGCACGCGGCGGGCCCAGTCGGCCACCACCTCGCGCTGCTCCAGCCGCACGCGCTCCTGCTCGGTCATCCACTTGTCGCCCACGCGCACTAAGCCGTCGGCCTTCTTCGCGTCGGCCGCGGTGAGCCACTGGCCGTCGCGCTGCACGTAGCCCAGCTTGGCGCGCGCGCCCTTGTGGTTCGGGTCCAGGGCGATGGCCCTCTCGAACTCCCCGCGCGCCTCGCGGAACAGCTTCTGGTCCTGGCACCAGAGGCCGAGCTGGTAGCGGCCGTCCGCGTCGTCCTCCTTCACCTTCGCCGCCATCTGGCGGTAAACGTCCAGCGGGCTCGCCTTCACCTCGATCCGCGCCACCTCGGCCGCCTTCAGCGTCACCTTGCCCGCCGCCGTCTGCACGACGACCTCGGACGCCGTGCGCGACACGATGGCGCCCTCGACCTTGCCGCCCGAGCGCAGGTGCACCACGTCGCCCCGGGCCTTGCCCACCGCGAGGGCCATCAGGCCCGCCAGAATCAGTGGCTGCCATCTCATGCGATCATGCTCCTCGCAGCCCCCAACGACCCGTAGCCGCGAGCGTCCCGCTTGCGGCTTCTTCTGCCCCTCGACAAGCGGGACGCTTGTCGCTACGCCACCGCCCCCACCAGCATTATAGGCTGCCGCGAGGCGGCAAATCAACAGTGCAGGTCGCGCACGCACTCCATCAGCATCCGCAGCCCGGAGCGGAACATCACCCGCGCGTCGTAGAGCTTCTGAAGCGTGGCGAGGGCGAACTCGCGGAACTGCTCGATCGACTCGAACTGCTCGAGGTCGAGGGAGTGGAAGAGCGACCTCACGTGGTGCACGTCCCTCGCCTGTCGCTCGAAGATCGCCACATTCTCAAGCGTCACCTGGCTGTAATCGCCGTGCCGTTCCTTGTAGAGCGCCTCGGCGAGGCGGATTTCCTCCTCCAGCACGCCCATCCGCGCGACCAGCAGGTCGCGGAACCGCTCAATCGTCTCACGCATCCCCAGACTCCCATCTCCCTCAACCCAATTGTAGCCCGGAAACGCCGTGGGATCAACCGAGTACGGCCCCTGATCCCTGCGCTCGACGTGTTCCTGGATCGTCCTCGTCCCTCGTCCGTCGTCCTCGTCCTCGATTCCGCTGCGCGCAAGCCAAGAGGGTCGAGGACGAGGACGAAGGACGAGGACGAGCACGATAGGGCAACCCAGGCTGGTTGCCAGGATTGGGGCCATACCCGGATCAACCGGTGCGGTTGACAATCCCCCGCGTTGAGGGCTATGATGCAGGCCAACACCTCGGTGCGGAGGGCGAGCGATGGTCTGGCGGCGGCTGTTCGCGCTCTACTACTTCATCAAGTACCTGCCCCTGCGCCTGTGGCGCTGCCGCGGGCCGATGGAGCACCGCGGCTTCGTGGGCATCCAGATAGACGGGCTGGCCCACGCCGACCTGGCCCACGCGCTCGAGCGCGGCTACCTCTCGCGCCTCCGCCGCCGCCTGCGCAACCGCGAGTACAAGCTCCATCGCTTCCCCGCCGGCCTGCCCAGCGCCACCTCCTATGCCCAGGTGGGGATGTTCTACGGCGAGAACGCCGACATCCCGGCCTTCCGCTGGTACGAGCGCGCCGACCGCCGCGTGGTCAACTGCAACCGCCCCCACAGCGCCGAGTACATCCGCCCACGCCTCGGCGCCCGCGTGGGCATCCTCCGCGGCGGCGCAAGCTACGTGAATCTCGTGGACGGCGACGCCGACCGCGCCGTGCTCACCGCCAACTCGTCGGTCCCGCGCTCCTTCTTCGAACAGCTCGGCGGCCTGCGCCTCTTCCTCCTCGCGCTGCTCCACCCACTCCGAATGCTCATGACCCTCCTCGCCTCGGTCCGCGAGCTCTTCTTCGAGCTCTACGACCGCCACACCGGCCCAGGCCGCCACAGCTCGGTCGTCGAGGGCTGGTTCCCCGTCATGCGCGTCCTCTCAAACGTCATCCTCCGCGAGGTCCAGACCATCGCCGTCATGGCCGACGTCTACGCCGGCGTCCCCTACATCTTCACTACCTACACCAGCTACGACGAGCTGGCCCACCACTACGGCCCGCGCTCGCGCCCTGCCCTGAAGAACCTCCGCGGCATCGTCGGCCGCATCCTCGAAATCGAGAAGATCGTCCGCCGGCTCCCAGGCCGCCACTACGACCTCATCGTCCTCTCCGACCACGGCCAGACCGCGGGCGGCCCCTTCCTCCGCCTCTTCGGCGCCACGCTCGGACAGGTCCTCCATCGCCACTTTGAAGGCCGAAGCGTCCGCGTCGAGTCCGACGCCCACGAGCTGCCCTCCACCCACACCCGCGGCCTCTACGCCGCCCACCTGGCCCGCCGGGCCGAAGGCCGCTTCTTCCTCACCCGCGGCCTCCTGCGCGGCGTCGCGCGACTCCTCCGCAAGATCACCAACCCCGAGAGCTACCTTGTCGAAAAGTACTACGTGGACGCGGACAACGACTTCGTCGTTACCTACTCAGGCACGCTCGCCCACGTCTACTTCTCCCGCTGGCCCGAGCGGCTGGACGACGCGGCGGTCCGCCGCGAGTTCCCCGACGTGTTGGCCTTCCTCGTCAAGCACCCAGGCGTGGGCCTCGTCGCCACGAAGGCCCCCGAGGGCGGCCTGGTCCTCCGCTCGCGCCGCGGCATCGGTCGCCTCATTGACGGCGAAGTCACAGCCATTGAGGGCGACAACCCCCTGGCCCCCTACGACGACGCCGGCCCCGTCGGCCGCCGCGCCCTCGAACGCATGGGCGGCTTCCAAAACGCCGGCGACCTCATCCTCTTCGGCGCCTACGACGAGCGCGGCTTCGTCTGCTTCGACGACCAGGTGGCCAGCCACGGCGCCCTGGGCGGACCCCAGTTCTGGCCCTTCCTCCTCGTCCCCAACGACCCACGCTTCGCACGCCTCGCCCTCACGGACCCCCGCGACCTCTACGCCCAGGTCTTCCTACCCTACCACCCCCTCCCGAAGGTTCCAACACCTTCGGGAGGTTAGGCGCAAGCGCGGCCCCCAACTGCGGCTAGAGCCCCATTCCGCGCTTGACGCCTTCCGGCGGATGTGGTATCATGGAGGACCGTTCTTCGATGGTCCCGCCCTCCCTTGCGACGCGGAAAGGGGGTGAGAGCCGTGGCTGACTACGCGACAGCCTTGCCGTTCGCCTTGGTCGCGACGTGACGGGCCAGCCGCTGAATGGCGGCGACGCGGACGCACGTGTTGCGTCCACCATCACTTGCCGATGCCAGCGAGGCCCGACGGCGCGACTGCTCCGCCACGGCCCCTCGACCCCATGTCCCGCGGCCGTGACCCCCGCCTTCCCCTCCTGGACTCGGCGCACGCTTGGAGTCACTGCGAGGGGACTTTCATGTCTGGCAGAACCATCGTGCTGCATGCTGCATGGGCAGCGGTCTGTGGCACTGCTGGCTTGTCCAGCAGTGGCCTGGGGGGAGAAGGCGCAGGGGCCGGCCCAGGCTTCCAGTGGCCGGCCTTCCAGGACATCCGCTACCGTGAGGACTGGTCGGCCCTGGGCCGGCGGCCCGAGGGCGCGCCGCGCGACTGGGCCGACCCGCTCAAATACGTGCCGCTGAACCGCGACGGCTCGGCCTGGGCCAGCTTCGGCGGACAGGTGCGCGAGCGCTACGAACGCTGGAGCGACTTCGGCTTCCTCAAGAACGGCGGCACCGACGACTACGTCCAGTCGCGCGTCCGCCTCCACGGCGACTTCCACTTCACCCCGGCCTTCCGCTTCTTCTTCGAGCTGCGAAGCGCGCACACCAGCGACCGCGAGCTGCCGGGCGGCAAGCGGACGCTCGATTGCGATCAGGCGGACATCCAGAACGCCTTCGCCGAGTGGAACGTTTTCCCGTCCGAGACGGCGAAGGTCACGTTCCGCGCGGGGCGCCAGGAACTGAGCCTCGGCAACCAGCGCCTCGTCAGCCCGCTCGACTGGGCCAACACCCGCCGCACCTTCGACGCCCTCTCCGCCACCCTCACCCTCCCCACGTGGACCCTCACGACCTTCTGGGGGCGCGTGGTGCTCGTGAACCGCTTCCGCACCAACCGCCACGATCACAACACCGAGGTCTACGGCCTCTACGCGACCCACAAGGTGAGCAAGGACGTGGCGTGGGACCTCTACGGCCTGGGGTTCAGGAACCAGGCCGCGGCGTTCAACGGCACGCGCGGCGCGGAGCGGCGCTGGACGCTCGGCACGCGCCTGAGCGGCAAGATTGCGGGCACGGGCTTCGACTTCGACGTCGAGGGCGCCGGCCAGTTCGGCACCATCGCCGAGCGGGACATCCGGGCCTGGATGTTCGCCTCCCAGGTCGGCTACACGCTCGCTAAGGCGCCCGCCTCGCCTCGCTTCTTCCTCGGCTTCGACTATGCCAGCGGCGACCGCCGGCCAGGCGGCGACGTCGAGACCTTCAACCAGCTCTACCCCCTCGGCCACCTCTACTTCGGCTACATTGACTACATCGGCCGGCAGAACATCGTGGACGCCAGCGCGGGGCTGGAGCTGAAGCCGACCAAGAAGCTCTTCGTGAAGCTGGACGGCCACTACTTCTGGCGCGCGAGCAACCGCGACGCGGTCTACAACGCGGGCGGGGCCGTCGCCAGGGCGGGGGGCCTGGGCACCTCGCACAACATCGGCGGCGAGATTGACCTGCGGCTCCGCTACCAGATTGACCGCCACCAGACGATCATCGGCGGCTACAGCCACTTCTTCCCTGGCTCCTTCATCAAGCAGTCGGGCGCGCACGAGGACATTGATTTCTCGTACCTCATCTGGCAGCTCACCTTCTGACCCCAAACCTCCCGCAGGTTCCCAACCTGCGGGAGGTTCCCTGTGAGGAGAGACCGAATGGCAACGGACGGCGGCCTGCGGCGCGGCATCAGCCGATTCCTGGCGTCGCGCGCGGGCATCATCGTCGTGGGTCTGATCATCGGCGTGGCTGCCTCGCTGCTTCAGCAGCAGGGCAACCCACCGAACATGGGCATCTGCACGGCCTGCTTCGAGCGCGACATGGCAGGCGCCGTCGGCCTGCACCGCGCGGCCCCCGTGCAGTACATGCGGCCGGAGATCATCGGCTTCGTCCTCGGCGCGTTCCTCTCGGCCTTGCTCTTCCGCGAGTTCAAGCCGCGGGGCGGCTCGGCGCCAATCGCGCGCTTCATGCTAGTACTGTGTCAATCTTGACATGATAGGTTACGTGGAGTATATTCCTCCTGTGGGGAGCCATCTTCCGCAGGAGGAGCGAATGAACAAGAAGTACCG
>Ga0194112_10001283_pt1 | contig 36972 bp, 22 predicted proteins | sample TA2MahC400mmetaG_FD_146191 | JGI IMG/M metagenome (GOLD analysis project Ga0194112, IMG submission 146191) | Freshwater microbial communities from Lake Tanganyika, Tanzania - TA2015016 Mahale Deep Cast 400m | ecosystem: Environmental > Aquatic > Freshwater > Lake | place: Tanzania: Lake... | reverse complement strand
CGACCATCGCCCTGCTACGCTGCATCGGCGCCTCCAATATCGCCGCCGCCCTTCGCACTCACGGCGGCCACCCACACCGCGCTTTGGCGCTCGTGACCGCACCCGGCGGGACTATGCAATGACCCTGGCGGGAAGGGTGGCGGCCGGGAGAACCCGAGGGACCCCGCCCCTACACGGGAACGGCTCGATGGAGAACCGCGGATTCCGATTCAGGTCTGCGTCGGGCCGAACTGCGCCTCACCGAGCTTGACCTGCTTCATGCGGGCCAGTCGCCAGTTCCCCTCGAACGCATCGATGAGAGCCCGGCGCACTAGGTCCTTGTCGCAGCCCCCGGAGGCTGCGACCGCGATGACGGCCGCATCCGGGCTGCCCTCGTAGACGTAGAACTGCTCGGCATCGATCGCCAGGCACAGCACCGGGTCTCTCGATGACGCGATGATCTGTCGTCCCCGCTCCTTGGCCGCGATGAGCATCGGGGCCGCGCAGTCGCTGATCCGGTCGGGGCGGAACAGGTCCTCAGGCGCGTCGATCACGAGAGGTCCGGCCGTGGCGCTATGAAGCAGGATCTGCAGTGCCACCATCAGCCGATGGCCGCGCTCCAGCTTGTGTAGTCCGAAGGTGCGGCGGGTCGGCTTGCCCTCGGTCTCCGCCGAGCGCCCGGGCTTCCCGGCCGAGTCGTCGATGAGAGGCGCCGACACGATCAGCCCATCCTCAAGGGGCCAGAAGGCGGCCTTCGACGCGGCTACGTCCTGCTTTGCCGCCGCCATGGCAGCCACGGCCTTCTCCAACATCTTGGTGTTCTTCCACGTCCCGGCCTGCAGTTTGAACTTCAGCGGCGCCTCGCCCGCGTCCGTATCCCACGCCATCTGGTTCAGCTTGGCGACCAGTTTGGTTCGGAAGTTGTGCAGCTGGGTCAACGCTCGCTTCACGCCCGTAACCGTTGGCGCCGTGCAGGCCGCCACCAACCCCTGATGCAGCGTCCGGATCCTGCCGAGAGCACCCACGCCAAGCTCGTGCGCCAGGTGCCACTCGACCAGCCGCAGCGTCAGGCTGAGTGACAGCGTCGTCTCAGCGAGTTCCTCCAAGCGGAACGTCTGCGGGATCGCGATCCCCAGGTTCTGCGCGAGCTGGTATTTCGTGCGCTCCGGACCGCGGGTCACAACACGATACCCCTGCGGCTTGGAGAGCTTGCCGAGGGCCGAGCCGGAGGCGGCGGTTACGTTCCCGGGCGAGGCCGCGTCCCAGTGGAGCCAGTAGTACGTGGTCTGCCCGCTCTGGGCTGCACACGACAGCAGCACGTCTGCGCTCTGCACCCAGGCCGGCCCTTCACCTTCGCCTAGTGCCCCCACCGCCAGGTCGAGCGCCTCCATGCGGCGCCTGGTTGCGGTTCCCGGCGGCCCGACGATCGCGGTGGCGCCCGGGCTGAAGTGTAGGGTCTCCTCCTTGCCCTTCTCGTCGTAGCGCATGCGCACAGCCTCGATGTACGTCTGCCCGGGACGTCGCACTCCGGCCGCCTCCGGTAGCCCGAAGTCCGTCTCAGACAGCCGGATGCGGTTGTCGGGGTCTTGTAGCGCGGTTCGCAGCGCAGAGAAGCTCGGCTCGTCCATCTTGGCCCACGTGTAGTTCCCCTTCAGGCCGATGGGCCGTCCGTTACCGCGCTTCGGCCCGCTCTTCGCGGTCTTCCACTTCAGCCGCGCCTTGGCGCTCGTCAGGTTGGGCGGGGGGACGAAGTGGCAGTCCGAGGACTGGATGCACGCGATGGGGAGTCCGCCTCGCTTCTTCGCCAAGCCCTGCACCTTGGCCAGCCATTCGCGTGTCGTCGCATCGTTCACACACTCGACGGCGTACAAGTCGGGCTTGGACAGGATCAGCCGCCGCAGCCGATTGCCGCCTTCCTCCGCGAGGAAGCCCGACTTCGCGTCCACATGCGCGGGGACCGCAATGCCGCCCCAGTCGCGGGCTGCGTCCAGCACGTCGCCAATGCTCGTCTCCACGCACGCCTCCGTCGCATTGCCGAGGATGCTGGGGTCCAGGCCCAGCGACAACAGGAGCGAACCGACCCTTGTCGCGTCGTTCGCCGGTATCGGACTCGGTTCGAGTATGACCAGCGTGTGGATGGACTGCGCTGTCACCTCCGAAGCTGGGAGCACCACGACCCCGCGCTTCTCTCCTCTGGCTCTGGCGTACTCATAGATCGTTGGCTGGCCGGTCTGCGCCTTGCCGTCCTTGTCGAGCACGTACGTCGCCGAGTTGTGGTCGGTCAGCGCCACCAACTCTACGCCCATGTCCTTGCAGTCATCCACAATCCGCTCCGCCTGCTGCCGGGGCGTCCCCTCGCGGCAGCGTCCGGCGTAGTCTGTCGAGCCAGGCGTGTGCACGTGGAGATCGATCTTGCGCCAGGTGGAGCCGCGCGGTGCGTCCAAGTCCTTCTGAGAGAACGGGCATCGCGCCATGTTCATCCCTCCTCCGTCCTATCTGTTGCACATTGTAGGCTCTTCATTCGCCGTCTGTGTCGGTGACTCCTGCACGGAGTGCCTTCGGTGGATCGAAGGGAGACGGACGCAGGGAGATGCGCGAACGAAGGCCTAGCACGCGACCAGCCCATTCACACGGCGCGCGTGATGTGGTATCATGCCGCGACGTGCCGCTTCCACAACCAGACGAGAGGCTGATCCACATGGCTTTGAAGGGAAACGCGTGTATCGCCCAGTCGGGGGGGCCGACCATTGTCATCAATGCCAGCATGGTGGGCGCGATCGAGGCCGCGCGGGACATCCCCGAGATCGAGGGGTTCTACGGCGCCCTCAACGGGCTGAAAGGCCTGTTGAACGAGGAGCTGACCGAGCTGTTCCGGGAGGACCCTGCGGTCGTATCCGCGCTCAAGCTCTGCCCGTCCGCCGCCATCGGCACGGCGCGGCTGAAGCCCAAGAAGCCGGAGCTGCTGCGGACGATGGAGGTCTTCAAGGCGCACAACATCCGCTACTTCTTCTACAACGGGGGCAATGACACACAGCTCGCGTGCCATCTGATCTCCGAACTCGCGAAGACCAGCGACTGGGAGATGCAGGTGGTCGGCATCCCCAAGACGATCGACAACGACCTCGAGGTCACGGACCACTGCCCGGGCTACGGGAGCGCGTCGCGCTACGCGGCGGCCGCGGTGCAGTTCGCCGGCAAGGACTCCGAGGCGTTCGGCAATCCGCACGTCATCGAGATCATGGGCCGCAACGTCGGCTGGTTGACCGCGGCCGCGTGGGCGGGGAAGCGCCACGAGATCGACCCGCCCCATCTGGTCTACCTGCCGGAGAAGCTCGTGACCCGCGCGCAGTTCCTGGAGGATGCGCACGCGGCGTTCAAGAAGCACAAGTTCCTGGTCATCGCCGTCTCCGAGGGGTTCGCCTTCGAGGGCGAGGACAAGGCCACGACGTCCGACAAGGTGGACAGCTTCGGCCACGCGCGCCTCGGCGGCGTCGGCTCGGCGCTGAGCGACCTGCTGGAGGAGGAGAAGGTGTCCAGCCGGTCGCGCAGCGACAAGCTGGGGAACCTGCAGCGGTGCTTCGGGTGGGCGACCTCCAAGGTGGACCTGGACGAGGCCTACGAGGTCGGGCGGCAGGCGGTCCTCAAGGCCGCGCGGGGCGAGACGGACATCATGATCACCATCGACCGGAAGTCCGACGAGCCCTACGTGGCCGAGATCGGCGACACGGCGCTCATGAGCGTCGCCGACAAGGAGAAGCGCGTCCCGGTCGAGTGGATCAACGAAGCGGGCAACGGCATGACCGAGGACTTCATGCGGTACATCCGGCCGCTCGTCTCGGGCGCCGCCGCCACCGTCGGCGACGACCTGCCGCAGTGGCCGCGACTCACGAAGTTCATGGTGGACAAGAAGCTCGCACCGTACGCGCCGGTGAAGTGAGCGGAAGAAGAGGGACACCATACTCATTTCGCGAGACGTCTGCGAAATGAGTATGGTGTCCCTCTTTTTCCTGGGAGGCAGGCCATGTTCACTGAAGAGCAGCTCGAGCGGTACGCGCGCAACCTGGTCCTTCCCGGTTGGGGCCTCGAGGCGCAGCAGAAGCTGCAGGACGCGAGGGTGCTGGTCATCGGGTCGGGTGGACTGGGGTCGCCATGTCTGTTCCAGCTGGCCGCGGTCGGCGTCGGCCACCTCACCCTCGTGGAGGGCGACACCGTTGAGCTCAGCAATCTGAACCGCCAACTCCTGCACACCACGGAACGAGTGGGCCGACCGAAGGCGGAGTCGGCAGACCAGACGCTCAAGGCCCTGCGACCCGACCTAGCCTTCACCGCGGTCGGAGAGCGCTTCACTGCAGCCAACGCGCAGCAGCTGCTCGCGGAGTGCGACTTGTTCGTGGATGCGAGCGACAACTACGAGACACGCTTCCTGGCGAACGATGCCGCGGTCCTCGGGAAGCGGGGACTCGTGCACGGCTCGGTGTTCCGCTACGAGGGGCAGATCATGGACATTATCCCCGGCGAGGGCCCGTGCCTGCGCTGCCTCTACCCCGAGCCCCCTCCCCCGGGCACCATGCCCAGCGGCGCCGAGGCGGGCGTGCCGGGCTACGTGCCGGGGGTGATCGGCACGCTGCAGGCCGCAGAGGTCGTGAAGCTCATCACGGGCATCGGCGAGCCGCTCGTCGGACGGATGATCGTGTTCGACTCGCTATCTACGTGCTTCGACGAGCTGAAGGTCGAGCCCAACCCGGAGTGCGCGGTGTGCGGGAAATAGAGGGAGAAAGAGGGACGCCATACTCATTTCGCAGACGTCTCGCGAAATGAGTATGGCGTCCCTCTTTCTCCTACTTCGCGTGCGCGATCGCAACCACGTCGCCTCGCGTGTCGGTCTCGCGGGTGCGTAGGATCAGCGTGTGCTTCCCCGGCTTCAGCGCGTAGCTGCTCTTCGCCTTCACCCAGTGCCAGCGGCCGAAGACCTCGTCCTGGCCGAACTGGACGATCTCACCAGCATCCACCTGGATGAAGTACGAGTTCGCCGTCGTCGCGGGCCAGTAGACGCGCACCCACACGTCGTAGCTCCCCTCTGTCTCAATCCCGAACGCGAGGGTCATCCGGCCGTGGTCGATGGGCTTGCCCTCGGCATCGTCGCCGCGCCCGGCGTCCAGGGGAACCTGAACGCAAGCGCCGCCGGAGCACGCGCCGTCCCTAGCAACGACCATTGGCGCCTGAATCGTGTCCGCCTTCTCGCACTCGAGCCGCGCGACGATGTCCGTCACGGGCAGCACGGACACGTCGAGGCCGAAGAGGACGGGCCGAGCCTCGTCTGAGGCGGTCACCTCGGCGAGGAGTTCGTTCGCTCCCTCGCGGACCGGAGCGCTCAGGTAGGCGGGCCCCTCGGGCCGCCCACAGGGCTCCCCGTTCATCCACAGCGTCGCGGGGTGCCGCGTTGTGACATTGAGGTCGGCAACGCGAGCCTTCTCGGCCTGGAAGCTCCGGCGAACCGCGAAGGCCTTGGCGTCGGGAGCTCCCGTCGCCTGCCGGAGATCGACCAGGCCGGAGCCGAGGGCGTCATTCAGCCGGTCAAGCCACGGCCCAAGCCCCTGGCCTTCTCCCTGCTCCATCAAAGGTCCCGACTTCGCCTCGCGCCAGTCGAGGTCCGCCGCGCCCTCGGGCAGCTTCACCCCCGGCCCGATGGCCGCGACCTGCCAGGTCGTCACGGCGCGCGGGATCTGCTGCGCGGATTGGGCGTACTCGATGTCGGCCTGGACTTGGGGAATCTGATCCCGCCAGGTGCTGGTGGGATGCTGCTCGGCGCCGAAGTCAGTGACGTTGCGCCAGTGGAGAGCGCACTCCTCGAGCAAGCGGACCGCTTCCGGCCGGGCGGTCTCGTAGCCGAGGATGAGTAGGCGCGCAAGGTCAGTGGCCGCCATGATCTTCTTCCCGTAGTATCGGCCCAACTCGGCGTAGAGGCGGACATCGCCCTCCAGGCAGGCGAAGTCGCGATCAGCCTTGGGCAGCTTTCGCCGGGCGGCGATGATGGCGGACTCCGCAGCGTTCGCGGCATCGATGATCTGCTGCGCCGCTTCGAGCGGGGAGAGCTGCCCATCGGCGAGCTTCCCGCCGCTCGCGCGCAGCGCGACGTAGTCGGGGATGTTGCAGAGCGAGGCGTCGATCGTATCGTTGAAGATGAACTCCTTGACCGAGTGGAACGTCTGCTGGTCGCGGAAGCTACGGATTGACATCTCGTAGCTCGTGTTCCAGCTCCCGATGTTGCATTCGGGCTGCCAGTCACCGTTCATGTAGTTCCAGTGGAACGAGGTGGCGAGAGGCACGACGCGGCTCGCCTGCGCGAGGGCCTGGGCGGCGTCGGTCGCGGCGGGGCCGAAGCGGCGATAGTCGAGGAAGAGCACGTCATCCGGCGTCTCCGGGTCGTAGCCGAGCTGGCCCCACAGCCGATACATCCCCGCCTTGCGCTGGAACTCCCACGGGTACGTCGCGTAGGCCTCGGAGGCGGGCTTGTGGTACGAGTCGGCGCCGGGCTTCAGGCCCTCGGAGCCCCAGAAGAACCCGCACGCATACGAAGCCCTGCAGTTCCGCACGGTCTCGCGCACGAACTCGGGGTCGCCCCACTTCAGCCGGAAGAGGCAGTCGTTGCGCAGGTGCCAGAAGACCTGCCAGCGCTTGCCTGCCATCTCCAGCCACCGACGGTCCTGCAGGTGGGACCTCGGCGATGAGTACATGTGCTCGCCGTTGAACTTCACTTCGAGGTACACGGGCTGGGGCCACCTCTCCCGGTCGAGCATCGTGGCGGTCGCCACGGGGTCGCCCTGCCAGTAGCGCAGGAAGAAGGGCATGCTCCGCGAGGCCTCGCGCAGACCGGCGAGGTACGTGCCGGCGATCCAGTCCTGCTTCTCCTGGGCGCCCATCCGCATCTGCTCGCCGGGGCAGGTGCCGATCGCGGTGAGATCGGGGTAGGTCTCGGCCAGCGCGCGCACCGCCTTGCGGATGTAGTCCCGCACCTCAGCGGTATCGACGCCCGCAGCCTCGATGCCATGGGCCTTAGCGAAGCTCGGCGGCACGTGGATGTTCCACGTGATGAGCTGGGTCTGAATGCCGAGTTCCTTCGCGCGGTGCGTCGCCCAGCGGAAGAACTCGATGTTGGCGTCGATCTGCTCGCGGGGAACGTCCGTGGCATCGGGGACGTCGTCCACGTGCACGAGGTGATGGTACGGGCAGCCGTTCCACAGCGTCAGAACGTTGTACCGATCCCGGGCCATCATCTGCAGGAACTGCTCCCAGAAGTCGCGGTCCCACAGCCACTCCCCCGGCCGTCCGCCCTCAGCGCCCGCATACGCGCCCCCCGCCAGCGGCAGGTTCCACTTGATCCCGCGCATCGCGAGGAACGGGCGCGCACGCTTCGGCTGCACCGCCTCCAGCCCGCCGAGGGCAACCGTCTCCGCCACGTCGATCAGCCCGTACATCACGCCGATCTCGTCGCCCGCAACCGTGATGCGATTCCCCTCTCGGCGGATGACGAACGCCTCCGGCCGACCATCTACTGCAGATGGCTCGACACGAGCCACGATGTCACCCGATGTGCCGACGGTGACGTCAGCGTCGCCGAGAGCGCGCTGCAGCTCGCCAGCCCCGAAGCGGAGCGCGGGCGAGTCCACGGAGAGGGCAACCGTGGTCCGTGCAGCAGCAGGAACGGTGCAGGCGAGACCGATGACGAGGAACAGGGGCAGGCGCTGCATGGGGGCCTCCGCGAAGAGGTCTGCGCCGGAGGAGTTCCACCCGCAGAGCCGGGGACCTGCGAGTGGCACACGCCGTCTCCGAAGAGGAGCCATGCGCCGGGACGGCGAACAGAGGAACCAATTCCACGTCGAAGCGTGCGACAGGTTGACGGGACACGCCGCGCGAGGGCCCCGTAAGGCCAGGTTCCTATGCTTGCCTATCTCGAACAGGCGATGTTCAACCTGATGGGCTATCCCTTGCTCATGCTGATCTGGGTGGCCCTGACCAGCATGTTGTACTTGCTGCAGGTTCGAGCGCATCGGTTCCGAACGCGGGGCACGATGCGCCTGTTCGTCACCGCGGCCATCATGGGGGTCGTGATCCCGGGCGTCTCGTACGTGCTGGGTTGGATCATCGACCTCAACCTGGACGGGACGGCTCAGCGCGTCCTAGCCATCCTGGCGGGCCCGTTCCTCATCATCCTCGCGTTTGCGCTGGCGGTGACGCTGATCCAGCGCTTCCTCGGCGCCGATGCCGAGACCGCGCTCCGCTGGGCGTGGGTGATTACCGTGATCACCTACGTGATCCCCATCGCGTTCTGCTTCATCCTCTCGGTCTTCCACCAGGGCTGGCTGACGGGGCAGGAGCAGCTGTACTGAGGCGGGCCGGATGGCCTTCGGCCATGCGGCCCCTCCAACGGCGAGCCGGATCCCGCGTCGGCGGGATGCGGCCCCTCCCCACGGCAACGGAACGGGCGAGGCCCTACAAGGCAGTGGGCTTGCCGGCGAGGGCGGCGTCGCGGATCTTGAGGCAGACCTCGGTCATGCGGAAGCAGTCCTCCTCCGGGACGCCGAAGGGCGCGTTCTCCCGCAACGCGGCGACGTACTCGACGAACTGGTTCTGGGCCTCGGGCTGGGGCAGCTCGTCGGGTGGGGAGTCTTCGGTGATGAGCGTGACGGCATGGGCGGCGCCGAGGGTCTCGATGACGCCCCGGCTGCCCGCGATCCGCAGGCGGTCGTCGCCGTGGGTCGGCGCAGCGGCGGGGCGGCAGTAGTCGAGGCGCGCCGAGGCCGAGCCGCCGTTGTCGAGCTTGAGGGCGATCGAGGCGTTGTCCTCCATGTCGCGCAGCTCGGGATGCGCGCAGTTGCTCTGGTAGGCCATCGCGGAGACGAACTCCCGGCCGGTCGTCCAGCGGATCAGGTCCAGCGCGTGGATGCCGATGAAGGGGATGATCCCGCTGAAGGTGCGCCGGTCCCGCTGCCACTCCGGGCGGTTCCCGAGACGATACGACTTCTGGACCGTCGCCAGGACGACCTCGCCAATCCGACCGGCGGAGACCACCTCGCGCATCACCCGGTACGGCGGATCGAAGCGCATCGTCAGTAGCATCGACAGGCGGACCTTGGCCTGGCCAACCGCGTCCTGCACCTGCGCGAGCCCCTCCCGCGTCATCGCCAGGGGCTTCTCGGCCAGGACGTGACAGCCTGCCCGCGCGCAGGCGATGAGCTGCTCGGCGCGCAGGCCATCGTGGTCGCAGACGCCTACGATGTCCGGCTTCTCCTTCGCCAACAGCTCGCGCCAGTCGGCGTAGTAGCTCGTACCCGCGTCTGCCCCCGGCCAGCTCGGCACCGGCTTCAGCGCTGCCGCATCATCATCCGCGGCCGCGACGAGGCGGACGTCCTCCAGCGCCCGCATCCCCTCCAGGATCACGCCCTGATGGCCCTTCAGTCCGATGAGAGCAACGTTCAGCATGGCTGCGCCTCGCGGGAACGGCGGGAGTTCCGGAGTTGCGGAGCTGCGGAGACGACGATGCGCTTCCACGGATAGGATGAGGTTACCTGCCGGTCGGCGGGGAAACGGGACAGGGCGCGGACCATCGAAGGGGGACGGCTCATCATGCTAATCGCCGCCGGAGTGTTGCTGCTCGTGGGCGCGACTCCCCGCCTCGCTGCCGATCTGCCCGGCATGACGTTCCACTGCTCCTTCGATCGTGGGTTGCGGCCGGAGGTGTGTGCGGCGGGGAGTGAGGCGCGGGTGGAGGGGACGCCGGAGTTCGTGGAGGGGAAGATGGGGCAAGGGCTGCTCGTGCCGGAGGGTTGCACGATTGCCTTCCCGACGAAGGGGCACATCAACCCGCGCGAGGGGACGGTAGCTCTGTGGGTCAGGAGGAGTTCGGAGGAGCGGCCGAAGTATGCGCGGCTGTTCGACATCAGCGGGGCGGTCGAACCGAAGACCTCGCTTGCGCTCATCTACCTGAACCAGTCGCTCATCTATGGGCACATCGTCGTCGGGGGCATGAACTACATCCCGTGGCCGATGGGCGATGCGAGCGTGCGGGATGACGAGTGGCAGCATGTGGCTCTCACCTGGAGCCCTCAGGGCGCGACGTTCTACGTGAACGGCGTGACGCTGACCTCGACGAGCGCGATGCCCGAACTCGCCAACCTGCCCGAGTCATTCTACATCGGCAGCGACGCGAGCAAGGCGTACCCGGCCTGTACGCCGATCGATGACCTATACGTGTTCGATCGCGCGCTGAGGAGCCATGAGCTGTTCGCGCTCGCGGGGCGGAAGCCGGGGTGCGACCTGCACGCCGCGAACTGGCTGCCGAACAGCTCGTTCGAGGTAGCCCTGAGCCCGTGGCAGCGCCGCCTGTGGAGTGCGGCGGAGAGCACGGTGCAGGTGACTGACGAGGGAGCGCACGGCGGGTCGCACGCGCTGCTGGTCGATCGGCTGCAAGAGACCCAGCCGTGGTGGAGCACGGTCTGGGTGATCAGCCCGTGGCTGCACCTGCAGCGCTCAGAACCGGTCACGCTCTCCGCGTGGATGCGCGCGGACCGGGCCAACGTGGATGTGCGCATGGACATCCAGCGCGGCGACGAGGGGCGGGCCGTGCAGGGCGTGCCGGCGGACGCGGAGATCGGCCAGTACTACAAGATCGGGACCGAGTGGCAGCGGCTGACGCTGAGCGGCGTGCTGCCGATCAGCTACAAGGACGGGTATCGCGCGAGACTGTGTGTCATCAGCAAGCCCTGCCAGGTGCGGATCGACGACGTGCAGATGGCCTCAGGTGCGCGGGACTATGAGCCGGCGGCGCCCGTGGAGCTGGGTCTCACTCCCGTTGATGATAGCACGACGCACGGCCTCGGCGAGAAGGCGCAGGTGGGGTTGCAGGCTTACAGGGCGGATGGCGGGAGCGCGCCCGTCGAGACGACCGTGAAGGTGATTGCGCCAGACGGGAAGGCGACGGAGCGGCGCGTGTCGGTGACGCCCGGCACGCCGTCGGCGCTCAAACCGATCGCGATGGAGCGGCCGGGGCACTACGTGGTTGCCGCCGAGGGGGAAGGCGCAGCGGCGAGTCTCACGTTGGCGGCGCTGCGCGATCACAGCCAGACGCCGTCGCCGAAGACCAGCCCCTTCGGCACGCATGGCGGCGGGGACGAGGCCGCGCGGCGCGTGGGGCTGAGCCAGTACCGCGACTGCAGCGGGATGACGTGGCGGTGGATCGAGCGCGAGAAGGGCCAGTGGCACTACGACGACCGCGAGCAGGGCTACGCGGGGCTCGCGAAGCTGGGCTTCAGCACGTGCGCGACGCTGGCCGATGCGCCACCGTGGGCCGCGAGGCCGGGCGGCGACCAAGTGCCGGCGGACATGAATGAGTGGCGGCGCTACGTGCGGACCGTCATCGGCGACTTCAAGCCCTACGTGGACATCTGGGAAGTGTGGAATGAGCCGGACCTGAAGACGATCTTCGCGCAGGAGCCGGAGACGTACTTCGAGATTCTGAAGGCGACGCGCGAGATCCAGCAGGAGCTGCACCCGGAGGCGAAGCTCGCGGGCCTGTGCGCGGCGGGGACATGGGACAAGCCCATGGAGTGGATGGAAGCCGAGATGAAGCTGGGCGCGCTGCAGTACATGGACCTGCTCGCGTGGCACCCGTACTACCACGAGCTTCCCGAGGACGGCTACCTCGCGGCCATCGAGAAGGTCAATGCGCTGATGGATCGCTACGGCGGGCGCAAGCCGATGATCTTCACGGAGTTCGGCGTGGCCGGGGTGAGCGACTGGTCGCTGCACATCCCATGGGCCGCGGACGGCTGGCGGAAGTACGACGAGGCCGAGCAGGCGGCGCTGCTCGTGCGGCAGTGCGTGTTGGGGTTGGCCGAGGGCGCAGTGAAGCTCTACTGGTACCAGTGGGATGAGGAGCGCATCCAGACGGGCCCGGATACCTTCGGGCTCGTGCGCGCAGACACGTACCGCACGCCGAAGCTCGCCGCGATCGCGTACAACCAGCTTGTGTGGCAACTGGAGTCGGCGACGTTGCCGCCGAAGCGACTGACGATGCCCGGCGAGAGCCAGTGGGGGTACGAGTTCACCACGCCACAGGGCAAGGTGACGGTGGCCTGGGACCCGCGCGGCGAGTCGTCCATCGACTGGCCGAAGGGGGCGCGCGTCTTCGATCTGTGGGGCAACGAGACGCCCCGCGCAGAGCAGGTTCGGTTGACCTCTGCGCCGGTCTACATCGTGCTGAAGTGAGCCCGAGGCAGGCTCGAATCGGCGCCCTGCGAGACGCGATTCTGGTTGGTTGACAGTCCGCGCGCGTTTTGTATATCATGGGCCGGCTTACCCACCTGTAGTCGCGTTGGCGCGTGGGCTTGCGGTCCTCGATGGCAGATACGATCAGTCCCGGACGAGACATCCTCGCTCTGATCGCGCAGCGGCCCCGGCTCACCGAAGGCGCCATGGGCACGGTGTTGGCTGCCCGCGGGCTAGCCTCCGAGAACACTGGCGAACGTAACCTCACCCACCCCGATGTCGTGGCAGACATCCACCGCTCCTACCTCGCCGCAGGCAGCGAGGTGTTCTGGGGCAACAGCTTCGCCGCGAATCGCCGGATGCTGGAGCGTGCGGGGCTCGGAGCGCACGTGGCTGAGATCCAGCGCGCGGCGGTGCGGATCGTGCGCGGGGCCGTGGGCGACGAGTACCCGTGCGGTGCGAACGTTGGCCCGACGGGGGGCTTGCTGGAGCCCTACGGCGACATGACGCGCGAGGAGGCCGTCGCGATCTACCGCGAGCAGATCGAGAACCAGTTGCCCGAGGGGCCGGACTTCATCGTGTTCGAGACCTTCGAGGCCCTGGAGGAGCTAGAGGCGGCCTTCGAGGCGGCCACACAGGTGGCGCCCGATCTCCCCAAGGTGGCGTGCATGTCGTTCTCCTCGCCCAACGGACGGACAATGATGGGGGTAGACGGCGCGCGGGCGGCGGAGCAGATGATCGAGTGGGGTGCAGACGTGATCGGGGCGAACTGCGGGCACCTGGAGGGGCTGAAGATCGGCATCCGGGAGATGGTCCGGGTGGCGGACCGGCCGGTGATCGCGGAGCCGAACGCGGGAGTCCCCGTACTCGTGGGCACGGAGACGCGCTTTGAGGGCACGCCGTCGCAGGCGGCGGAGTTGGCGGCGGAACTGCTGGACCTCGGAGTGCGTTTGATTGGCGGATGCTGCGGGAATACCTCCGAGCACATCCGCGCGATGGCGGCGGTTGTCAGGAAGTGAAGCCGGCTACCCGTCCGGCCACAGCACACAGGCACACGGGGCCGGGTAAGACCGGCGGCCAATGAGCGAGACGCAAGGAGGCGTAAGAGCATGTATCCTGAAGAGCTGCGCTACCACGAGGGTCACGCCTGGGTCCGCGAGGACGGCGAGGAGCTGACGATCGGGGTCTCGCAGTACGCGTCCGAGGAGATGGGCGAGGTCATCTTCGCCGAACTGCCCGAGGAGGGCACGGAGATCGAGCGCGACGAGCCGTACGGCAGCATCGAATCGGCGAAGGCGGTGGAGGACCTGATCGCGCCGATGAGCGGGACGGTCGTGCGCCGCAACGAGGCGGTCATCGACGCGCCCGAGACGATCAACGACGAGCCGTATGGCGACGGGTGGCTCATCGTGGTGCGCGCCGAGGAGGACGGCGGGCTGGACAGCCTGCTGACCGCTGATGAGTACCGGGCGCACGTCGGCGCCCCCGATGCCGAGGAGGACGCTGAGGAGCAGGAAGAGGAAGAAGAGGAGGAGCTGGAGCAGGACGAAGACCTCGGGTTCGATGACGACGAGTGATGTCGCTGAGCCGGGCGCCCCGTCCGGCTCGGCTCTTGCGTGGCGGCTGCTCATTGCTGAGCCCAGCGACGGCGCGCGGAACATGGCCGTCGATGAGGCGATCCTCCGAGCCAGGGCGGAGGGGCTCGCGCCGCCGACCCTCCGCCTGTACGGCTGGCGACCCCCGGCGGTGTCCCTCGGACGGTTCCAGGCCCTGGATGAGCGAATCGACGTTGACGCGATTCGGCAGCGTGGCTACGGCCTCGTGCGCCGACCGACGGGCGGCCGCGCGATCCTCCACAGCGACGAACTGACCTACAGCGTCGTGGTTCGGGAGACGGACATCGCGGGCGGGGAGACGCTCATGGCCTCGTACCGCGAGATCTCACGCGGCATCGAGGCCGGGCTAGGCTACCTCGGCGTCCAGGCCGCCCACGGCACCGAACGCGACGGCGGCGGGAAGGCGCTACCCACGATCTGCTTTGCGAAGGCGGCGCGGTGCGACCTCGTTGCGGAGGGGCGCAAGGTGGTCGGCAGCGCGCAGACACGATCGCGGGGTGTCATCCTGCAGCACGGCTCCATCCCCCTCACCATCGACCTCGACGACCTCCTCGCCGTCCTGCCCGGCCCGAGGAGTCAACCGCTCGCTGAGCGCCGCCGCAAGGTAGCCCAAGCGGCGGTCGGCGTATCGGAGCTGGTTGGGCGGCCCGTCACCTTCGACGAGCTGGCCGGCGCGGTCCGCCTGGGCTTCGCATGCGCCCTCAACGTGGTCCTGAAGCAAGCCGACCTGCTGCCCGAAGAAGTCGCCTGGGCCGACGAGCTTGTCGCGAGCAGGTACGGCACCCAGGCCTGGACGGAGAAGGCACCCCCGCGAGGGTGACGCTGTCATTGGCGGCCCCCCCAAGCAGAGCAACCGACCGCCGGCGACTACCAGCACCTCGGCCCGCTCATCGCCGTTCACATCGGCCACGATCGGCTCGCCGACGGGATCCCCGAGGCTGACGGAGGCGGCCAGGGAGCCGTCCTCCCCGTTCACCACGATCAGGCGGCCGGTGTTGGTGCCGAAGACGAACTCGGGCTTGCGGTCGGAGTCGAGGTCGGCCGCCGCGCAGTGTGAGAGGCTCACCCTCTCGGGGATGCTGAAGGTCCACAGCTCGCGGGCCTCGCGTCCATCGACGCAGTAAAGCACACCGTGATTGGATGACAGGGCGAAGTCCCACGCGCCGTCGGCGTTCACGTCGGCGACCGCGCCGTAGTGCTCCTTGGCGCCGCCAGAAGACCAGCCGACCCACCACAGTGCCGAGCCGTTCGGATACCAGGCGGTGTTGCTGTACTCCCCCGTCGCCATGGCCTCCATGACCTCGTCGCCGTTCAGGTCCGCGAACACACCCAGCCCCAGCGCGCACTGCTCCTTGCGGAAGGCGGTCCAGATCGTGTGGCCATCGGCGCCGCTCAGCAGGAAGACGGGCCCCATCTTGCCGGTCAGCTCATCGAGGCTGTCGCCGTCGGTGTCCCACGTCGCGACCTCGTTCGATTCGGGCGCGGCTGCGTCCCAGATAATGTGGCCATCTCTCCCGCTGAACGCGATCCAGCGCTTCCCGGCGTAGCAGGCGATGTCGGCGACACCGTCCTGATCGAAGCGCCCGACTGCGGGGAAGTGCAGTCCGCCAGCCTCGGAGCGGAAGCGCGTCGATCCGTCCGCATTGGCGACGACCAGATGCCCTCCGTCGCGGAAGATGAGTTCCGCCTTCCCATCACTGTCCAGGTCGCGGGCAGTCATCCCGCCGCCGCGCGAGGTGCCCTCGGGGTAGTCGCACTTCAGTTCCGGGAAAGGCACGACGACCGGCTTCCCGCTCGTGGCGTCGAGCACGCGCAGGATTCCGCCGGCATCGCGCAGGATGATCTCGGCCCGTCCGTCGCCCTGGAGGTCGGCGACGATCGGTGTGGTCCGGTACGCAGCGCCGGGCAGGGAGGCCTTCACCTGGCCGTCTCGGTTCACGACCTCGGTCCGCCCGCCCGCCGCGCCACGCAGGCGGCACAGGTCGCCATCGCCCCAATCGGACCAACCCCAGGTCGCGGGATAGGTGAGGTCTTTCGGGCCGAAGCCTCCCTGGCCGTTGTGCACGACGGTCTGCTCGCCGACCTTGACGACGATCTCGGCGATGCCATCGCTGTCGAGGTCGGCGCATTCGCTCAACGAGGCGCCGGGGATGCGGTACTCCTCGGCACCGTCGATCCCATTCAGGACGACGACATCCGGGCCGATCTGAGCGATCACCTCCAACTGGCGGTCGCCATCCACGTCCGCGAACGGGGACTGAAGCGGCGCGGCGAAGGCGCGGTTGGAGACCTTTGCGTCGAAGTCGCGCGACCAGCGGCGAACCAGGGCCTTGCCGTCCCAGTCGGCCAGCGCGATCGTGTTGCGCGTGTAGTCGGGATCGAACTGCGGAATGAGGATGACCTCCGCCGCGCCGTCGCCATCCACATCGCCGCAGGCCATCGGGCCGAACAGGCCGCGCGGACAGCCCATGTCCGCGGCGGACTTCTCCTCGCCCGTCCGTCCATCGAAGATGCGGATCAGGCTGTCATCGTGGAAGACGATCTCGGTCCCGCGATCGCCATCCACATCCGCGCCGAGCAGCGGATAGAGGTACAGGTCGTACCTGAAGCGGTGCTGCGTCTTCCACATCATCTTCGGCTTCGTCAGGCCATCGTGAAAGTCGAAGGCCATCAGCGCGCTGTGGTAGTTCGGGTGAACCATGATCTCGAGCTTGCCGTCGCGATCCAGATCGGCGACCACGCACGAGGAGGCCGCGAGCGGGGAGAAGCTGCCGTGGAGGTAGTCGTGGGTATCCCCATGGCCGATGTCGCCCGCGTCGGGCCACGTGTCCACGCGCGAGAGCAGCGTGCCGTCCGTCCCGTTGACCACCGTGAAGGCGCCGTTTGCGTAGGGCTGCCAACCGGCGGAGAGCCCGACGACCTGCTTCTCCCCGTTGCCCAGGAGGTCGTACACGCCCAGGATCGAGCCGATCTCCCATCCGTCGAGCTGCCACATCAGGTCGCCGTTGAGGCGTCGCGCCGACAGGGAACCGCCCCTCGCGATGAGGAACTCACTGCGTCCGTCGCCATCGACGTCGGCGGGCAGCACCTGGCCCTCGCCCACCGTGCCCAGCGGGTACTCCCACGCGACGGCGAAGCCTCCGAGGCTTCCGGTCAACGCGGAGTAGCCCTGCCGCTGCGGGCCGCCGCGGAAGGTCGGCCACGTGGGGTCAGGCTCCAGCTTCACGTCCACGCGTACGCGCTGGCTCTCCTTGAGGGCCGGAAGGCGGAGGTCGGCGGTCAGGTAGTGCAGCGCCGAGACCGTTCCCTGGACAGGTCCCGCCTTCACGCCGAGCACGTACTCGCCGCGCAGGTTCGTCGTGACGCTCGTGTCATCCGCCTGCACGCGTGCCCCTGCGACTGGGGCGCGCGACTGTCCGTGGAGCACCCGTCCGGCGACGAACGCGAGGTGCGCGCCGTAGGACAGCTGCACGCTGCGGAGCACCGGGGTTGCGTCCGCTCCGGCACCGGTGAGGCGCGCCTCGTACTGGACGTAGCGGCCTCGGGGCAGATGCAACTCGGTGTCAGGGTTGGCGTCGATTCCCTCCCACTTCGACCAGGAGGCATCGGGCTGCGCGACCTTGCCCGTGCGCACGGACAGCGTCATTCGCGTGCCGGTCGGCGATTCCGCCCGCAAAGCGACGCGCCAGACCTGTGCGGCATCCTCGCCCATGTCGTGCGGCGGCGAGGTGTACGTCCCCTTGGCGGCGTAGGAGGCCTGGGCGAGGTAGGCGTCATCGACGATGACCGCGCCCTGACCTTCGTAGCTCGCCGGACCGATGACGACACCCAGTTCGTCCGCGTCCTCGGGCATCACGGCGGAGATCGTGTACTGCCTCCAAACCGGCCCGACGGTGATTGGGCGGACCACATCGCCACGCCAGAAGCCGCGGCTCTTGAACTTGAGGGCGATCTTCGCCTGGTCGTTCCTGCCCTCGGTGGTTCGCGCCCAGACGCTGAAGGCGAATATGCGACCTCGATACTCGGGCCTGAACGCGACGCGCTGCAGCAGCGCGGGCTCACCCGGGCTCATCGTGTCGATCAGTTCCCACGCGCTCCGGCCCTCATGCGCCCGGGCCGCCCGGATGCCGCCGTCCTTGTCCGCCAGGCCGTTGTGCTCCCAGCCGTCGGTTGGCTCGGGGTGCGGCGCGTAGGGATCGGTCGTCTCCGGGCAGGCCTCGGGCTTGCCCTCGAAGCTGGGGTCCTCCAGGAGATTCTCGCCGGCGTACGCGAGGGCCAGCCCGCTCGCCTCATCAGAGAGCATGACGTCTTGGGAGGCTCCGCCCGTGAAGGCGGTCGGGCCCTCGTCCTTCCACGTTGACGCACCCGCTGCGCTGCAAGCGACCCACACCGACAGGACCGTCGCAGGCCAGGCTCTCATCGGACGTCCACCTCCCAGGTTACACAGACAGCCACACGGAGTAGCTTCGGTTGCGGGTGGCCGGGTACCTTTTGCGTTGCGCCGGGGAACCTCCGGGACGTTCGACGGGTCAAAGGCGGTGAGCAGTCGCAAGACAGGGAGGGTGAGGCGCAGTGATCGCAGCGGCGCTGTTGGCGGCGGCGTGCGTGGCATGCTTGCTGGCGCATCCCGAGTGCAAGCCCGTCACGCGGCGGGCATTCACTCGCCTGGCGATCTGGGCCGGCGCGGGGCTCTCATTCCTGGTCGGATGCGGGTCCGGGGCGGTGCCGGTCGATGACGGGCTGCTCCGCAAGTGGGCGCGGCTGGGCCGGGTCTGGCGGCGGATGAGCGAGTTCCGGAACCGCTACCAGATACCAGACCTCTTGGACGCCTGGGCGGCACTGCAGATCGAGATGCGCAAGGCGCTCGAGGCGCTTCCGGCCTGGCCGGAACTCGAAGTGGCCTTCGAGCGGCGCTGGGAGTACATGAACCTCTACTACGTGACGGTCCCCTGCTACGCGCCGCCGCTGATGGCGGTCCAGGCGCTGCCGCCGGACTACATCCTGGACCAGCGGGTCCGGGAACTCGAGCGTCTGATGGAGCAGGGCACGCTGACCTACCAGGCGCTGCGGAAGGCAGCGGAGGTGCTTGCCGTCGAGGTCGAACGCCTGGCGCGGCCCGCCGGCGGCGACAACCCCACGCCCACCCCGGAGTCAGCGCTCGCTGGCAAGCGCCTCGCCGAGTTGACGGTTGATCAGCTCGGCGCCCTCGCCGGCCCCCCGAAGCAGAACGAAGGCTTCCCTCCGCCGACGTGCTACGCGCCGCCGGTCGGATAGAGCTACGGGCCTTGGTCTGCGAACCTGAGTTCGAAGCGGATGGGGCTCCCCACGGTGCCCTCGGCGAACTCCCAGCCGACGCTCGTGTAGGCGCCGGTCTCGGTGCCCGTCACGAACTTGCGGCCCTCGGTGTTCTCAATCTCGATCCGGGCGTTGCGCACCTTGAAGGCATCGGCCGGCTCCGAGTTCTCAATGGTCACCTCGTTCCGCGCCATTAGGCTCGCGAGCGCCTCGGGTGTCAGTGGGAGTTCGCTCGGGGTCCACGGGTCTCCGGCCTGCGGGAGGTCACCGATCACGCAGCCGTTGATCGAGACCGGCTTGTGGGCGCGGATGCCGCCGTCCGAGCCGTTGATGTCGATCAGGAGCTTGCCGCTCATCGGCGTGCCGAACTGCTCCTCATACCGTTCGCGCCGATTCGGGTCGAGGGGGATGGTCAGGCGCATGCCGGTCAGCGGCTGGCCCGAGTCGAACAGCTTGCCCTCGTCATGCAGCCACCCTCTCAGGCCGGTGTACACGCCGCGGTCGATGCCGGAGACGGCCGTGATCCCTCCCTTCAGCTTGAGCACGAGCCGCAGATTGCGGACCTTGAAGGCGTCCCCGACCTGGTTGTCGATCGCGACGTCGTTCTGTTCGCGCAAGGCCTTCATCGCCGCCCGGGGCACGGGCAGCGTCTTGCCGTCGGCCCACACGTCCCCGCTGCCCTGCGGCAGGTTGCCGATCTCGACCCCGTTGATGGAGACCGGCTTGTGCTCGTAGGCGCCAGCGTCCACGCCGAACACGTCAAGCACGAGTTCAGCCGCCCGGACCTTCTCGAGGCCGCCGGGCGCGAGCGCGGTCGCCATCACACGAACGGGAACGGTCGCCGTTGCCGCGACCTCACCGGCCGTAGCCTTGACGGAGATGCTCGTCTCACCCGCCAGGGAGGGGCGTCCCCGTAGCTGCACTTCCATTGCGCGGTCCGGGTTCGCTGTGAAGTCCGCCGGCGCGTCGAGCTGCCAGCCCTTGCCCGCCGCTTCCAGGTGAACCGTCGTCGCGACCGGCAGGTGGCTCAGGAGCTTCGCTCTCAGCACCAGCGTTTCGTCGTCGCGCATCTCGGCCGGTGCCTCAGGGACGAGGACGAGGGCCGGGTCCACCCACAGCTCCGTCGGGCCCATCTCGGTGCCGCCTAGCTTGGCCGCCGAGGGAAGGACCACGCGCTCGCCGGCGCCGCCGACCGACTCGATGGGGCATTCGGTCGTGATCGTGGCGCCGGACGCCAGCTGCTGTGTCTTCTGGGCGTTGTCCGTGCGCAGGACCAGCTCAACCGGCTTCGGTGTCCAGTTGTCGAAGGCGAGCCGAGCGGTCGGTTGGGTGCCCTCGACCACGTGCAGACCGCCATCGAGTGCCGCAAAGACGCCCGTCTTCGCGAGGACCAGCAGCGCCGCCGGACCCAGCCGCGGCACCGTCACGCGCAGCGTGCCTGCAGTCTTCGCCGATCCGCCATCGTCGCGGGCGAACGGCAGCTTGTGGTAGCCCCGCAGGTCAGGCGCCAGCAGGTACACGGCGTGGGTGTCGCGGACCTCGGGCGCCCGCACGGTGATTGGCAGGTCGAACAGCACACGCGAGCTTCTCGCGGCGGGGTCCTGGACGATGGGGGCGACCAGGTTGCCGCCGGGCACGCGGAACAGGTTCGCCTGGACTTCGGGAGGCGCTTCGAATGCGTGGGCCTCCAGCACCCAGGAGCGATTGCGCAGCCACCCAAACAGCGGAAACCAGCGCTCTCCCATCTCGGTCTGTGCGCGGCTGACCGGCTGCGGGATCACACCGTGTACCAGCACCTCCGCATAGCCCGCCGTGTTCGCCGGCCCGAGCGAGATGATCGGCTTGCCCGCGAGGCCATAGTACTGGATGATCTCGGTGGACTCACGGTACGTGTCGGTGCCGCCGCCTTCGGTCATCATGCCATCGGCGAGCGCGGCCAGTTCCATGTTGTACGGCCCGTTCCACCAGCAGACGCCCTTCCGCGCACGCACGATGCTGCACGCCTCGGCGCAGAGCTCCGCCAGATTGTGCCCTCCGCCGGCGGACTGGTCGAAGAACACGCCGTCCACCTTCGGGTAGATCTCCAACTCACCGCGCACTTGCTCCAGCAGGTACTTCCCCCACGGGCGGTTCTTGTCGGGGATCATCGCCGAGCTTTCCAGCCACGCAGGCAGGGGCTTCCCGCCCGGCCCGAGATACCGGTCGTCGGGGAACGTCGCCGCCGCCCACGGCGCCCAGGCTTCCGTCGGGTTGAAGTAGATGAGTCCCTTCATCCCATGCGCGTGGAGCCGGTCGATGTAGTCGTTGACGGCGGCGCGCGTCATCGTGGGCGGATTGCGTTGCTCGACGAAGTCACGCAGGGCCTGCCACGACGCAGTCTCAGGCGGGCGCTGGTCGGCCGGGACGCTGATCTTCAGCGAGTGCCACTGGTCGTCCACCAGGGGCGTCCACACGTCGCGCGTCGGTACGTACTCCCCGTAGAAGGGGAAGGTGCAGTGGATCTCGACCGCCCGACAGCCCTGGGCATACCAGTCCTCGATCTGCTCGTTGGGCGGCGTGCCGCCGCTGCAGACGAACGGGCCGTGCAAGGGCGTCACGTCGGGGTTCTGAGGCTCGAAGGCCGCGGGAAACGAAGCGAGTACCGCACCCAGGGCCGGCCGCCAATCGCCGCGCGTCGCCGCGAAGTAGAGACGCCTCGTGGCCTGGCCGTTTGCTGGGAGTGGGAGGTCGAAGGTGACTTCAGCGCGCGTCTCCTGCTTCGTTCGCGCGACACTCACGCGCATCGGCTCGACGAGGGCGCCGATCTCGCCGAACGCCGCCAAGCCCCAGTCCCCCGCCTCGCAGTAGACCTGGGCCAGCGGCATGGCGGTGCCGATCCCGCCGGCCTGATAGCCGTAGGTCACTGCCGGTGCGCCGACAGCCAGAGCAGGCCTTGGATCGTGTCCGGCGGGGAAGAACGCGCGGTCGGCCTCTGGCCGAATCGGTAGCGCCAGCGTGCACGCGAGCGACCGCGCCTTGTCGCTCGTGTTGGCCAGTGCCAACTCGACGAAGCCCGTTGCCGCCGTCCCATACGTCAGTGTGACCTTGAAGCCGCCCTCCGTTGCCTTCGCCGACCACATCGCCTGGCCAGCCTTCGCGAAGGCAACGGCCGGCAGCTCCTTCCCGCCCTCACTCAGCGTGAGCGTCGCCGTCGCGACGAGGAGGTTCCCGCCCTTGGCTGGCGTGCCGACGATCCGTGCGGGCAGCCCCGTCTTGGCATCGGGCTCAACAAGGGTCCTGGACCAACCCGGATCGGCGGTCGCGCCGGTCGCGCAGACCAACGCCAGAAGGACGACGACACCGACCAGAGGGCCTGTGTTTGCCATGGCACTCCATCCCTTCGCGTAGTGAGTGACCCGTGGAGGCTACCGGCTCTCACTCCCCGCCTGCTCGACCGCCCGAGCAATCGCCTGCCGCCTCGCCTCAAGGACCCGCGGGTCCTTGCAGAAGTGCGTGAAGTCCCGCGAGATGTCCTCGCCGACGGTCGGCAAGGGGCTGCGCGGATCGCGGTCGCGCAGCAGCCAAAGGTACTCGTAGTCCTCGATCCCGTCGCGGATGTTCTCCAGGCGCACCGAGGGAATCGGCGTCCAGTCGGGGCCGGGGTAGATGAGGAAGCCGTCGCCATTGACCTTGTACTCGCGATAGGTGGCGACCTGCTCCTGATTCCACGGCACCGCCGGCCAGCGCGGATCGCCGGGCTTCAGGGGCATCATCCCACTCCAGTAGTTCGTCTCCCAGTAGAGCAGCCCCGTGCAGTCGTGCTGCCAGGCCTGCCAGAAGAGGAGGCGATGGTCGATGCCCGGCTCGTCGATGAAGAAGTTCGCGAAGGGCGGCGGCGGGCCGCAACAGACGTACAGCCACGTCTTCTCGCCGGCTTTGCGGCGGGCGCTCAGGAAGTCCTCGTCGTGGACCGACGTGATGGCGCACCAGACCCTGACGATCCCTACGAGTTCCTGCGGCGTGCGGTTGACGTAGTACGTCTGCATCAGCGGCATGTCGGGGGCGATGGTGAGCGCCTGCCGATAGAGCGGGATGACCTGATCGTACTCCTCGGGGCGAAGCTCGTCCTTGGCGTAGACGTGTCCGAGGTCGAACCAGCCTTTCTCCTTCCAGTGCTGCAGTTGCCCGCCAAGTTGGGCGCGCAGTGCGTCGCGCTGCGTCTCCTCCTCGAAATCGTCGATCACGACATCCCCATCCGCGCACTCCCCCACAACGTCATCGACGAGGTACTCGATGATGCGGTCCTTCTCCGCGATCACGAACTGGAAGTCGCCGCAGGTCTTGAGCGCGTCGAGGGTAAGCGTCTCGCCCGTCGTGTTGTGGTGGTACTGCTCGACGGGAATGCGCACCTCGTGCCACTCGGTTCCGCCGATCGGGAACTCGGTGACCCAGCGGTTGGGGAACGCGTTCACGAAGGCCACGATCCTCTCGGTCTCCAGCGACGGATCGAGGGACTTCACCCAAAACCGGAAGGCCCGGCAGCTCCGCTCGGCGAGTTGCTGACCGGGCATGTTGCGGTCGAGCGCCGCCCAGCCGTCGGTCTTCGGCCAGGTGATCCGCCCGCAACGCTTCCCTGAGTGGGCGTCCTCGGAGGTCGGCACGCAGCGCGCGCCGTTCGAGGCCGCCCAGCCGACGCTGCCGATGCCCGCCATCGCGACGCCCTGCAGCGGCAGGCGGTCGGCTATCGCGGCAACGCACTGATCGGTGACCGAGTAGTCATAGGTCGGTCGCCCCGGCGCATCACGCGACTCCTTCAGGTACGCGCCGGCGACGTGCGTCGGTGTCAGCCGGTAGTCCAGCATGAACCGGTTCCAGCGCGCGTAGACCTCCGGCGGCATGGTCGCCTGGTAGTCGCGTGTGCCGGCATACCACTGGGAGAGCGATCCCGGATCGCAGCCGAAGGGCGTGGCGAGGTGCTGGCGGCGCGGCAGCGCGAAACCGAAGACGCGCAGCTTCACGGCGATCTCCCGCGTCTCGCCGCCACCGGTCACCGTCAATGTGCCCTGGTAGTCTCCGGGGCGCGCGTCAGGCGGCACGTACACCCGCAGCCAGACGGGCTGCAATTCGCCCGCCCTCAGCGTGAAGGGAGCGTTGGGCATGAGCGGGTCGGGCCAGTCGCCGACGTAGGCGGTCTCGTAGCCCGGCTTCGCGGTTGTCACGTAGCCGACGATGCCCAGGCGGAGGTTATCGGCCTCCATCGTCGCGCCACCGGGCCCGCGCAGCGCGCCGATCTCCGCGCGGCAGTCTGCAAGGTCCTGGTCGAACAGCGAGACGGCCACGACCTGCGCGGCCTCGTGTTCGTTGCGCGCGGCGGAGAGTGACAGCTCCCGCGCCACGTCACCCGCGAAGTCGGCGCCGTCCTTCCGCACCTTCACCATCGGCGGCGCCGTCGCCAGCCCGAACCGAGGCTGAGGCGCCTTCGCGTCGCGCCAGAGGCTGTACGCGTGCAGTCGGACGCTCGCGGCCCGCAGTGCCTCGATGTCCGCCGCGAGCGCCGCCGCCTGCGGCCGCACTTGCGCCCAGGCCTCGGCCGACGTGGCAACCGGGTCCTTCAGCAAGGCTTCCAGTTGCGCCAGGCCGTCGCGAATCCTCGGCTCGCGCTGGGCGAAGGGCGCCGCGATCGTGGGCGGCGCGCCCGCAGCGTCGAGCCCGGCCGTCGCCGCATCGTAGGCTTCCCTGACGGAGGCGATGCGCGTGCGGGCGTCCCGTTCGTAGTAGGGCGCCAGGTCCAGTTGCAGGTTGGCCAGCGTGCCGAAGCGTCCCGGGGAATGGAAGCCGCCGAAGGGGCAGGACCACGCGCTTGCCTGGCCCGCGATCTTGTCGCTGCGGCCGAAGTTCGCGCACCAGGTGCGGCCCACGGTCAGGTCAACCGGCAGCTCCGCAATCGGGATGGCGATCTCCGCGCTCCAGGCATCATCGGCGTCGCGGGCGGCCGCGCGCCAGTTGGCATTCCAGGCCGCGTCGGTGCGATAGGAGTCGTACTTCGTGCCCAGTGCATTCAAGACGAACTGGTAGTAGTCATTGCGGTCGCGCTGCGGGTTCAGGAAGACCTCCACATCGTCGTCGGTCCACACCGGGCCGTCGCGCTTCGCGACCGACTTTGTCAGCTTGTCAGCGGGCTTCTTCTCGCACCGAAACGCGAAGTACAGGTTCGCTGAATCGCAGGCCGCCCACACGCGCGTGGCGCGTTCCGGTAGCCCGGAGCCGTCCGCCAGAGCGAAGCCTCCTGCGCCGCTCTGCGCGGCCCAGCACGCGTCGCTGAGATCACCGTCGATCTTCGGCGGCGTGGTCACCGAGGCGGGCTCAACGGTCGGCGTGCCGTAGACCAGCACGTCGTCAAACCACACCGTTCCCTTCCCCTCCAGGAGCGGCACGACACAGATGTGATCGACACCCTCGGGGATGGTGAACCGGTGCACGACCTGCCGCCAGTCGAAGGTGCCCTGCAGCATCTCGGTCGCCCGGCTGCCGACGATCTCCTGCGGCCCGCGCCGCAACTGCACGTCACAGCCGCAGCGTTTGGTGACGCCCTCCGCCTTGACCCAGAAGGTCAGCAGCAGCTCCTGCCCCGCCTGGACGGGCACGGCCGGATGGTGCCACGTGCAGATGCCCGCGAAGTCATCCCGCGCAATCTGCAGCCGTCCGCTGTAGCTCCCGGCGTGCCGCACCGCCGCATCCCGCGTGCTGCTGACACCCGCATCTCGACCCGCTGGCGGCCACACGCCCCAGTCCGCGGCGCGCTCGCCCACGCCGTTCTCGAAGCCCGTGTTGAGCAGCAACTGCGGCGTCGAGCCGAGGTCGCCGTCCGCGAGAGCGCTGCCCATGGCAGCACATAGCCAACTCAGTACTGCAGCACCCGTAGCGAACCATCGGCCCATGTCGAGCACCCCCTACGGAAGCCGCCGGTAGAACTCGAGCTTCGAGCCCGGCGCCTCGTGGATGTCCACGGTCAGGCCCGTCTCAGCGAGGTCCTTGCCCGCGACCTTGCGCGTCTCGTTCGTGTCCGCGTCGCGCAGCTCGTAACGCGCCTCGGCATCAAGCGCATGGAGGCGCGCGGTCATCTGGGTGAGGGGGCTGTGCGGGCGGCGCAGGGCGAGGACGATCCCCGCGCCGAGGTCCGGGCGGTCGAACTGCCACGCGGCCCAGGCATCGTCCGCCAGCGTGTAGGAGAGCAGCGGATAGAAGTCGCCCTCGAAGTACGGGCGGACCTGCTGCTGCTCCATGACGGCGTTCCGCAGCCAGTCCACCGGGAAGGCCTGCCACGGCGTCAGGTTGCCCTCAGGATCGCCGGTCGGGTTGGGCGAGGTGCCGAAGACGAGTCCCGGCCCGAGCGTGCTGCGGAGCGCGTACGGGTCCGGCCGGTCGCAGCATCCGCTGTGCAGCGGCGCCCAGAGGGACAGGCCGGTGGTCTGGCCCTGCAGGCCGATGGGGTCGAAGTCCTTGAAGCACTGGAAGTCGCTGCGCCACAGCGGGATGCTGCGCGAGAGGGTCTCCAGGTCGATGCGCCGCCCGCCGCTCGAGCAGTTGTCGATCAGCAGCCCCGGGTGGCGCTGAAGCAGCGCGTCCCAGAAGGCGTACAGGCCCTCGATGTGGCGGATCTCGCTCAGGCCGATCCGGTCCGGCGCATCGGCCGCCTCCCAGAACGGCGCGGGGTCCATGTTGAAGTCCTGCCGGTACACCGTCACGCGCCCCTCGGTGATGAGCGAGGACACGAGGTCCGTGAGCCCCGCGCACGCCTCGGGGTTGCCGAGGTTGAACAGGTAGTTGTCCCCGATCGGCCCGAGCAGCCACTCGGGATGCTCCCTCGTGAACTGCGTATCCCGGAAGACGCGCTCGATCTCCAGCCAGAGGGTGAAGTCCATCCCCGCGGCGTGGGCGGCGTCGCCGATGCCCGCCAAGCCCCCGGGGTAGGCGACCTTGTTCGGGTACCAGTTGCCGACGTGCCGCCCCCAGTCGCTGTTGAAGACGTTCGCGTTGTCCTGGTAGGCCGCGTCTCCGTGCCAACCCGCGTCGATCCAGAAGTTGTCGAGGGGGATGTGGTTCTCGGTGAACCAGTGGAGCTTGCCGAGCTGCCGGTCGGCGCGGTTCATGCCCCACATCGCGAACGAGATCGGCGTGTGGCACGGCTCGCCGTTGCGCCGCGGCGAGTGGTGCGCGAGGATGAGGCGCCGCAGGGCGTTGTGGCCGCGAATCCGGTCGCCCTCCCAGAAGAGCAGCAGGATGCTCGGCGAGCGAATCCCCTCGCCCGGCAGGAGCTTCAGGTGCGTGCGCTTCATGCCCGCCTGCGCGTGCACCTCGCCCCCATCGCCGCGCCAGAAGCGCGCGGCCCAGTCGCCCGTCCAGCCGATGGCCCCGATGGCGCCCGCCGCCGCGCCGAGCTGCACGTTGAAGAAGGGCAAGGCCCCGTTCGACGACCGCCCGCCATGCGTGCCCAACACGAGCGGGTTCCCCGCGCCCACCCACCCGCTCTGCGGCGCCCTCGGTGTCGGGTTGAGGTCGGTAACGAGCGGCGCGAAGTCGTCGATGGCGCAATCGCTGCCCTTCCCGTGGTGCACGCACGCAAGCTGATCGCGCGGAAGCGCGAAGGCCGTGTTCAGGGCCTGGATGTCGGCGAGGATCGGCGTGTCCTGCGTGCCCGTGTTGCGGAAGTGCAGGACCCACTCGACCGCCGCGAAGTCGTCGTACCGCCGCACCTCGCAGCGCACCTCCAGCCCGGTCTCCGGATCGCGGAACGTCAGCGTGCGCACGCCGCCCGCCTCCACGGTCGAGCACTCCCACGCGGGGGCAAGCTCGGCGAACGCCTTGTCGCCATACCGGAACGAGAAGGGCAGCGCCAGCGCCGGCGGCGGCACCGCAAACGCGACCTCGTACCACTGGTTCACGGCAACCTGCTCGGCAGGGCTGAAGAAGGGGATCATGCTGGCCTCTGGTCAGGAATCTGCACGCCCATTCCCCGCCCGGTGCGCGGAGACCTATGCTGCGAAGCGCGGCAGCAGGAAAGGCGGCTCTGGACGGCGTACTTGGGCTTGGGGGACCGCAAGACGCCGTCAATGCAGGGCGCGGAGGCCAGTGCAGACGGCGCGGAGATAGCCCCGCGGCCTGCGGAGTAGCCCACGATGGAGGGTCAGCCGGCCGGTGACGACCGGAGTGAGCGCTTGAGCCGCCTCGTAGTATGGGCGTGGGTCTGGGCGCACCTGACGATGGCGGCTGTCGTCGCGACGCTGATCGCCATGGCCTGGCTCCCGAAGGGGCACGGGGTGCTGGCCGGCGTCGTGAACGCCTTCAGGAACGTGGGATGGCTCATCGCAGCAGCGGCCGCAGCCGGCGTCCTCTGGTGCATGGTGCTTATGCACCGACTCTCCCGGCAGATCATGGACGACCCTACGGGTGATGACGGAAAATGCCGGGGGCGTCGCTGATCGAGCGGTCACGGGGCGTCATGCCATGCTGCTCCCGGACGATGGCCGTGCCGTTGCTGGGAGCGCCGGCACCCTTGCCGGCAGAGGTGGCATGTCGTCACGCTCGAGTTGCACCACGCCACGGTGAAGGCAACGTCCACTTGCCACAGCAGCCGGCAAGGGTGCCGGCGCTCCCAGCAACAGCGCTCACGGCAACGGCGTTGGTGGCCAGAGAAGGAGACCCCAAGATGCGTGGATGGTACTCGCGAGGGTATCTGCCGCACTTCGACACTCCCTTCGTGCCGCAGATCGTGACGTTCCGCCTCGCTGACTCCTTGCCCGGGGCCAAGCTCGACCAGTGGCGGGAGGAGTTGCGGCGCCTGCCCGCTGCGGCCTTCGAGGCCGGGCTCCGAAGGCGGATCGAACGCTATCTCGACCAAGGCCACGGCTCCGCCGCACTCCGACGCCCTGAGGTTGCGCAAGTGGTTGAGGAAACGCTCTTGCGCTGCGACGGCGAGCGCTACGCTCTACATGCCTGGGTCGTCATGCCCAACCATGTCCATACGCTACTGACCGTGGCGGAGGATGATGAACTGGGCAAGGTCCTGCACTCATGGAAGTCCTTCACCGCCACTGCGGCGAACCGCCTCCTCGGGCGGAGGGGCACGTTCTGGCAACGGGAGTACCGGGACCGCTTCGTCCGCGACGCACGCCACTACGAGGCGGCACTGGGGTACATCGAGGGGAACCCCGTGAAGGCGCGGCTGTGCGCGCGACCCGAGGACTGGCCCTACGGAAGCGCTCGGCTGAGGACCGCGCAGACCACCACCGAAGGGTAGCCGTTGCTGGGAGCGCCGGCACCCTTGCCGGCAGAGGTGGCACGCCGTCACGTTCTCATACCACCACGGCACGACGAAGGCAACGTCCGCTTGCCACAGCAGCCGGCAGTGGTGCGCGCGGTCCAGGCACAGAAACGCTCAACGGGGGTCGGGCGCGGTTACCTGACCCGCCCTGCGCGGCTGAGGGGCCAGATGCGATAGAAGATGCGGCCTTTGACCTGGCTCTCCCGGATCGGGCCGTAGTCGCGGCTGTCCTCGCTGTGGTTACGGTTGTCGCCCATCACGAACAGCTCATCGGGGTCCAGGCGGCCCGCGACCGGCCGCTCTCGGACCATCGGCTCGGCGATGTACGGCTCCTGCAGGCGCGTGCCGTTGCGGATCACCATTCCGCCGCCGACGAACAGCCGGTCTCCCCCGATCGCGATGACCCGCTTCACCTCGTACTCACCCAGGCTCGTGGACCAGAACGCGATGACGTCGCCGCGTTGGGGCGTGGTCTTGCGGTAGGCGCCTACGTAGGCGAGCAACCGATCGTGGGGCCGGATCGTGGGCTCCATCGATCCCGTGGGAACATACACGACTTGCACGACGCGCGTGTGGAGGTAGAACAGCACGAGGATCAGCCCGGCGACGGCCGCGACGTCGATCAGGCGGTTGCGCCGCCGGCGGCGTGGCCGACTGGGTGGAGGAAGGACGTCGGCGGGCGAGTCCGCCGCCTGGGCGGGGTGCTCGTCGCTCACGCCGACTCCTCGTACAGAACCATGAGGGCGAAGAGCACGGTCGGGATGTTGATCCGCCCGCCGATCGACTTCTCATGGAGGCACGTGCTCATCCGGACGTCCCTGACTTTGGGGCCGAGCCGCTCAAGCTCCTCGTTGACGCGGATGGTGAACGCCTCCAACTCCTCCTGTCCGTGCTGTGCGATGAACATCGTCTTCACGGTGCACTCGCCCTCCTCCGAGCAAGGATGGTCGGTCCCGCTGGACTACCCGTAGGATCACCACAAGAGGCGCCCGAGATACGCATAGGCCGCCAGTCCCCCCAGCGCGCCCAACTCGCCCAGTTCCGCCGTCGCCTCGTAGGCATCGGCGGTCAAGCCCCGCACTGCGTGCGTCACCCAACGTGCGAACGCGTGAGACAAAGCCCAGGTTCCCACCAGCGCCGCCGGCACGGACACAGGACCCAGGAGCCCAAACCCAAGCGCCAGCACCGGCAACGTCAGGAGCAGATCCCGCGCTCCGGCCAGCCCGGCCAGCCACTCTCCGATTCCGGTATCGATCCCGGCGTACGGAAAGCGCCAGCAGACCCACACGATGGCCGCGCGGCTCAGTCCGCCCCCCAACAGGAGCGCCCCAAGTCGCGCCTCGCCCGGGAGGGCCATCAGCAGGGCGTACTTCAACAGCAGCCCCGCCATTCCTGCGAGCAGCCCGAACCGCGTCGGCCACCCGCGCGCGGCGAGCTGGGCAATCCCCTCCGGGTCGCGGCCCCCAAACAGCGCCCCCGCGAGCACCATCAGCCCCCGCGCCGGCCGCCCCTGGGTGATCAGCAGGCCGAGCAGCACGGCAATCCCGCACCCCAGGGCATGGCTGCCCGAGAGGGCCCGCACGCCGCGTTCCGCGAGCCCCACTACACCCCCGATGGCGGCGCCCACGATCGGGAACCACACCATACTGCCGATCAGGCGGCCGGGAGTCGCCTTCGCCGACCGAGGCGTCGGCAGGCAGGTGAGCAGCCGGATCGCCACCCAGAGCGACGTCACCCTGGCCCCCCGTCGGTCGGCAGATGTGACAACGATTCCACTTCCGCAAGCAGGTGCCCTCGCCCGGCAAGACGAAGGCACAGCCGAAGTGGTTTGGCGCATGCAGGGCTTGGCCCAGGCGGCGAGCCGCCACGGACCCCTGCGGGTCTGGTGTGCGTTTTCCGTACTGAGACGACCACTGCGTGAGGATTGTAGGGGAGCGCCTCGCCGGTGTCAACGGCGAGGTCCTCCTCAAGGCCCGGTAGGTGTTTGCCGAGGAGGGCAGGCCAACATGTACATCCCCTGCTGGAACTGCGGTCACGATGTCTGGATCGAGACTCAGACGGAGTGCCGACACTGCGGCGAACCGTCCAAGCGGTGCGTGGACTGCGCCAGCTACCAGGTGGTGGGCAGTTCCTGCCGAGCGCTGGGAGTGCAGATCAACCAGGCCGATGCCAGCGACCCCACCTCGCTCTCGCAGTCATACCGCTGCCCGGACTACCATCAGTCGCCTCTCGCCGCCCAACAGGCCAGCGCCCGCAAGGGTGGCAAGCGAGCGAAGGACGAGTCGGCGGCCGCTCCCGCCGCGCCGGCCGGAACCGCCGCCGCAGCTGCTCGACCCGCGGCGCCAGCCAAGCCTGCGCCCGCCTCGCCGGAGGCCGCTGAACCCCTGGCCAGGCCAGCCCGGCCCCACGTCATCGCCCACCGTGGGTGCACCGAGACCGCTCCCGAGAACACCGTCGCGGCCATCGAAGCCGCCGCCAAGATGCGGTGCGATGCCATCGAGTTCGATGTCCATGTGACCTCCGACGGAAAGCCTGTCGTCATCCACGACGCCACGCTCGAGCGCACGACCAGCGGCGAGGGCGCCGTCGCCGCGACTTCGCTGGCCGAGATCCGCACACTCGACGCGGGTTCGTGGTTCTCCGAGGAGTTCGCCGGCCAACGAGTCCCCACGCTGGACGAGGCCATTGCCGCGGCCGGCAAGTCCATGATGGCCGTGCACGTGCGCTGCCACGAGAACGAATCGGACCGCGCCGAGCGGGCGATCACAGATGAATTGAGGAATCAGGGCGCGGTCAAGCGCGCGTGGATCATCCACCACACCCGCCACGGCCTCTACCGGTTCCGCAAGCTGCAGGAGGACCTGCGACTCTGCTGGCTCCCGCGGGACGGCGGCCGCGACATGGAGTACATCGACGACGCCTTCTACATGGGCTATCGAATCATCCAGCCCACATTCCGCGTCGTTACACCCGAGTTCGTCGAGTACGCCCGCAAGAAGGGGGTCTGGATCAACGTCTTTTGGGCCGACGAGGAGGACCAGATGCGCCAATTGACGGACCTGGGTGTCAATGGTATCCTGACCAACAAGCCGCGGCTGCTCCAGCAAGTGCTGGGTCTTCGAGGGGATGCAGCTTCGGCCGAGAAGTCCTGAGGGCCAAAGAGGGATCCGACGACGGGCGGGGAAACTGACCGCGCGCGGAGGACGGGCGGGGGTTAGTGGTGTCTACCGAGCCGCCCGTGGCTGTTGGCGCGGCACCACACTAGCCGGGCGCCGACGTTCCCGGGGCGCCTTCAGAGGGCAGACACGCGTATGGCTTCCGAAGCGACCGGTGGGATCCTCGACAAGGGTGTCCAACGCCAGATCGCTCTCCCCTGGCGGCAGGCCTTCACTATCAGCATGAGGAATGTCACCCTGCGTCTGGGCCGCGCCGCCGTCACCGGCACCGGCGTCGTGCTCGGAATCGCCTTCCTGATGTCCGTCTGGACCAACCAGGTCATCCAACAGGGCCTCCACGACTACGACATCAAGAGGGCCCGGTCGGTCGCGGCGACCGACATCGGCCAGGCCGAGGCTGAAGCGGGCCGGAAGGCCGACCTCGCCAAGAACTACTGGCTCGTCGTCATGTCCCTACTCGTCTGCGGCGTCGGGATCACTAACGCCCTGCTCATGTCCGTGACCGAGCGGTTCCGCGAGATCGGGACGATGAAGTGCCTGGGCGCCCTCGACGAGTTCATCGTCCGCCTGTTCCTGATCGAGGCCGCCGTCCTTGGGTGCTTAGGCTCCGTAACGGGCGCGCTGCTTGGGCACCTGGTGGTGCTGCTGATCGGCTGTATCAAGAACGGGTTCACCTTACCGGCCAAGATGAACTGGGTCCACATGCTCGGGTATCTGGGCCTGTCGATCGCGATCGGGATCATCTTGTCCCTCTTCGCCGCCTTCTGGCCGGCGATGCGCGCGGCGAAGATGCCGCCCGCCGCGGCCTTGCGAACCGAGATCTAAGACCAGCTACACAGCCTGAGAGGATGGGCTTTGCGGCCCGTCCTGAGAAGACCAGCCCGGAGGATGCAGCACATGCCGGACGAAAAGGCCGACACGATCAAATGCCCCAACCCCGAGTGTGAGTTCGAGATCGACACCACCGGCCTGGTCACCAAGTGCCCGAAGTGTGGTCAGGACCTCGTGGCCGTCCTCCACGAACTTGGGCAGGTTCGACGCTCCCGCGCGGGAATCGCCCGTGACGAATCGGCGACCACGCACGAGTTCATCGTCCGCACCAAGGGGCTCATCAAGGAGTACGTGATGGGCGACATCACGGTGCGCGCGCTGGACGGCGTGGACCTGGATGTCCGTCGCGGTGAGTACCTCTCCATCATGGGGCCGTCCGGCTCCGGCAAGTCCACCCTGTTCAACATGGTGGGCGGGCTGGACAAGCCCAGCTCCGGGACGTGCTTCATCGACGAGGTGGACATGGCCCAGCTCGACGCCTTCGAGCTGGCCTGGCTCCGCTGCCGCAAGATCGGCTACATCTTCCAGACCTTCAACCTGATCCCCGTTATGACCGCGATGGAGAACGTGACCCTCCCGATGATTTTCGCCGGAATGGGGGCCGACGAGATGCTCGATCGCGGGCGGGAGTTGCTTGACCTGGTCGGCCTCGGCGAGCGCTGGAGCCACAAGCCTCCCGAGCTGTCGGGCGGCCAGCAGCAGCGCGTGGCGATCGCCCGGGCGCTGGCCAACGCTCCCGCCATCATCCTGGCCGACGAGCCTACCGGCAACCTCGACTTGCGGACGGGCCGCGAGATCATCGAGCTGCTGAAGGAACTTAACGACCGCGATGAGGTCACGATCATCTCTGCCACGCACGACCTCAAGATGATCGAGGCCTCCGACCGCGTTGTGCACATCCGTGACGGCAAGGTCGAGCGCATCGACAAGCGCGAAGACCTCAGCATCGACGTCGGCACCATCGACGGCGAGGAGGAAGTCTAGCGCCGTGGCCGTCCAACTGGGAGCGCGGGCTTCCAGCCGGCGCCGTCGTCGTGTCGCTCCGTAGTCAGCGGGCCAGCCCGCTCAGCGAGGGCTAGTGCAATGATGGCCAGATCGCAACGCCAGGTCCCGCGCGCCCCCGCGCGCCATCTTGCCTGGGTGGGGGCGGCCGCTCTCCTGCTCGCAGCGCCGTGGGCGTTCGGCGCCCGGCAGACCGAGGAGGAGCACGTCCTCAGCTCGGAGACCCCTTACCAGCAGGTCGCGGGCACGATCGACGCGGGCGAGATCAAGGGCACCATCAACGATCTGGCGGCGATGGGGAGCCGGGTGACCGGGTATCCGGGCTACGAGCAGGCCGCGACGTATGTGGAGCGGCGCTTCAAGGAACTCGGGCTGGAGCCGATCGACCCCCAGAAGGGCTACGTAGAGACCTACCCCCTCGTCATACCGGTGGTCAAGCCGGACGCCGAGGGTCGCGCGGCCACCGTCAGCATCGTGCGCGATGGCGCGATGGTCGAGGAGTTCGGCATCGAGCCGATGTGGCCCAACCTGGTCCGCCTGTGCAAGACCCCCCGCAACGGTATCAGCGGTCGCCTCATCTACGCTCACAAGGGCAGCCTCCGTGAGTTCAACGGCCTGGACGTCACGGGCAGCATCGTTCTTCTCGACCACAACTGCGGTTCCGACTGGTACAACGGCCCGCTGTTGGGCGCCCGGGCGGTGTTGTTCATCGAGCCCGAGGCCACCATCCGGGGTGAGGCCGAGCAGAAGTTCATGAGCATGCCGGTGGACCTCCCCCGCTTCTGGGTGCCCAAGGAGGTGGCCGATCACCTTCTGGGCCTCCTGGAGTCCCAGGACCGGGTGACCGTCCGCCTGGACTGCGACATGGTGTGGGAGAAGAAGCCTGACTGCAAGAACATTGTCGGGCGCATCACGGGGTCCGATCCCGCGCTGGCCAAAGAGACGGTCGTCATCAACGCCTACTATGACTCGATCTCGGTCGTGCCGACCCTGTCGCCCGGCGCCGAGAACGCGTGCAGCCTGGCGTCGATGTTCCAGATCATCAAGGCCTTCAAGGCCTACCCGCCCAAGCGCACGGTCATCTTCCTCGCGACCTCGGGCCACTTCGAGGCCATGGCGGGCACCAAGTACTTCATCCGCAACCGTGTCCGCGGGGCGCGTCAGGACAAGCGCGTTCGGCGGATGTTCGAGTTGGTGGACGGCAGTCGTCGCACCATTCAGGAGGCCACGGACCGCGTCTGGGAGGAAGAGCCCGAGCCGGACTATGAGAGCGTCAAGCGCGAGCAGGAGGAGCGCAAGACCCCGGACCAGATCGCGACCGAGCGCGTGAAGGCCCTTGGGCGGCTCGACAAAGCCCTCAAGCACGCCAAGCGGAACCTCTGGAAGCTGGAGCGCACCATCGCGCGAGCCGAGAAGGAGAAGGACCCGAACGAGGGCATCCAGCCGGAACGCCAACTCAACGAAGAGGAGATGAAGGACCGTCTGGAGTACATCGAGCTTTTCCGCGGGATGCGCCAGAAGGCCGAGAGCGCGGTGGCCGATGCCCGCGAGGAGATCGCCGGCGCACGGAAGGACGGCAGCCGTCGCGACGCCACCCTCTCCCAGAAGCGCGAGGCCCTCGACCGCGCCAAGAAAGCCATCGAGTCCGTCACCGACGAACTCGACCTCTCCAGCGAGAACACCCAGCTGTGGGTGAGCATCGACCTCTCCAGCCACAACGAGACCTTCGGCGTCTTCTACAAGGGCTACTTCTACAACTACTCGGAAGCGATCCAGTGGAAGTTCAGCGACATCGGCAAGAAGTCCCGCGAGTACGGCGACCTCATCGGCGAAGCGCTGGGAATCGACCCGACGACCCGCCTCGTGGACGGGATCAACGCCATCCAGGGCAAGAGCTGGTCGGTCTACATGGCCGGCAAGCTCTCCCTCTCCAGTGAGGTCGCGACCCTCGCCGGCATTCCCGGTATCGCCTTCGCCACGGTCGATGACTCTCGCCCGCAGATCGACACCCCGCTCGATCTTCCCGAGTACGTCAACACCGAGGCGATTGCCCGCCAGACCGAGTTCCTGGCCTGCCTGCTGTGCGATCTCATTTCGATCTCGAAGCCGGAGAAGTTCTACGACCTGCGTCTTGACGACAACTTCGTCGAGATCAAGGGCCGGGTCGTGCGCTTCAAGCCCGAGGTCAGCACCTTCCCCGATGACCCCGTGGAGAGCGCCGTCGCGGTCGCGCGCACACCGTACAACCAGAAGACCTCCATGGGCGTGCGCGCCGAGATCTTCGACATCTCCACACCCATCGAGTACACGAAGGAGGAGCAGGAGGCGCGGGAGGCCGGATCGCGCAAGCTCGAACGCGACATCTTCCGCGAGGGCGGCCGTATTCACATGCTCGGCCTGCCCAACGTCCGCGCCTGCGGCGGACAGATCTCCGTTAACTGCTACAAGCTCGACGACGAGGACGGGCGCGTGACCATGGCGCCCGACATGGGTGTCAACGGGGGCGACA
>Ga0194112_10001279_pt1 | contig 37010 bp, 29 predicted proteins | sample TA2MahC400mmetaG_FD_146191 | JGI IMG/M metagenome (GOLD analysis project Ga0194112, IMG submission 146191) | Freshwater microbial communities from Lake Tanganyika, Tanzania - TA2015016 Mahale Deep Cast 400m | ecosystem: Environmental > Aquatic > Freshwater > Lake | place: Tanzania: Lake... | reverse complement strand
GTAACGCGACATCACCTTCGCCGCGTCCTCGATGGTCTCGCCGGCCGTGGTGGCCGTCTTGAGCCGCATGGCCCCCGGCTCCAGGAACTGGGCGTGGCCCCCCAGTTCGGTGGCCGCGCACTCGAAGCTCTGCCGGGTGCGGACAGACGGGTTATAGAAGAACATGAAGAACGTCTTGCCCTCGAGGATCTCCATGAAGCAGGGGTTGAAGCGATCTCGCTTCATCTTCGCTGCCAACTCCAGCACCGCTTCCAGCTCTTCAATTGACCATTCCTGCGTGCAGATCAGATCGCGTTGATACAGGTCCATAGTTGTTTGCCTCCTTGTGGAAATCAGGAAATCAGTGGGTCAGACACTGCTTTCACCTCACAGCGGGCAGCCTCGAAGATGGCTTCGAACTGCTCCCGTGTCCCGGCGGCGCGAGCGCCACGCCGGATGGCCTCCAGGTCTAACTCTCCCCACTGGGCCACCAGCACGCCCCGGGCGTCGCGCAGGTGCTTGTCGCGGACATGTTCCATCGGTTCACCTGCCCAGACGGGGGTTTCCCTGCATCCGCCGGACCACACGCCAGGCCAGTTCGTCAGGGGTAAGCTCCGGGTGACGACGTCGCTCGGTCATGCGAACGGCGTCCAGAGCCAACTGGTAGGCTTGAAAGGCCAGCTCCAGCCGCCGCGCCGGACTCATCTGCTGCCAGGCGATCACCTGCTGAGGATGGAGTGGCCCCAACCGTTGGCGCAACTGTTCCACCAGGCGTTCATCCATCGAGTTCCCCCACCTTTCGTGTCTTCCATTCACCTCATGATGAGCGACATGACCGCCTTCTGCACGTGCAGCCTGTTCTCTGCCTCGTCGAAGACCACCGACTGCGGCCCGTCAATGACCTCGTCGGTCACCTCGAAGCCGCGGTCGCAGGGGAGGCAGTGCAGGTAGATGGCGTCGGGGTCGGCCAGGGCCATCTTGTCCGCATCGCAGATCCAGTCCTTGTTGGCCTCGAAAATTTCTTTGGCCCTCTGCGGATCGTCCTCGCCCACCGGCGGCTTGAACATGGGCACCGCCGTCCAGGACTTGGGGTAGACCACGTGAGCGCCGTCGAAGGCCTCCTCCATGCTGTTGGAGATGTCGAAAGAGCCGCCGTACTTCTCGGCATACCCTTCACAGGTCTGGAGAACTTCTTCGTCCAGCTCCATGCCTTCCGGATGAGCCAGCACCACGTCCATGCCCATCATGGTGGCGGCGATGATGGCGCTCTGAGGGACGGCCCGCGGCTTGTGGACGCTGGGCGAATAGGCCCAGCTCATCACGAACCGCACCCCCTCGAAGGTACCGAACTTCTCGTAGACGGTGAGGATGTCGGCCAGGGCTTGGCAGGGGTGATATTTGTCGCACTCCATGTTGATGACCGGGATGTCGGCCCAGTAGGCGAAGTTCCGCATCACCTCGTGGGCCCCGCCGTATTCCCAGTCCACCGGATCGCCGTAGCAGCGGATGGCGATGCCGTGGCCCATGCGGGCCAGCACCCGCGCCACGTCGGAGACGCGCTCGGTGGTGTAGGCCACCTCTCTACCGGGCAATGCCGGGGTGTAGATTTTGTCCGGGTCCAGGAAGTGGGCGTGGCCGCCCAACTGGGTCATCCCCGCCTCGAAGCTGTTGCGGGTGCGCAGGCTCTGGTTGTAGAAGATCATGAACAGCGTCTTGGCCCGCAGCAGGTGATCGTGGGGCTCGCCCAGGGCGAAGCGGCGTTTCAGGTCCAGGGCCACGTCCAGGATGGTCTCTACTTCCTCTCTGGCATAATCCAGGAGGGTAAGGAAATCTCGGCCTCGGAACGTTTCGGTTTTCATCTTTTTCTCCTTTTCCACGTTTGGGGATAATATACCACCGTAAGGGTATCTCGTCAAGTAAAGTTGACCAAAAGGTGTCCTTGTGGTACAATGGCGAAACGTAGTGCGTATTGCGTGTTCCGTGTTCTGTTACACAATACGCACCACGCAACACGGCTCACAAAGGACCCGTTCAATGTTTGAATTAATCTTTCTTGGCACTTCTGCTTCCGCCCCGTCCATAAAACGAAATCTGTCGGCGGCCATGGTCCTGCACAAGGAGTATCGCTTCCTGATAGACTGCGGCGAAGGGACGCAGCGACAATTGCTCAGGAGTGGCCTGGGCTTCAAGCGGTTGGACAAGATTCTCCTCACTCACGGCCACCTGGACCACATCCTGGGCCTGGGAGGTCTGGTGTCCACCTTCAGCCGTTGGGAGGCCGTCCCCAAGTTGGAGATCTATGGGGGGAACTGGGCCCTGGAACGGGTCAGTGACCTCATCTTCGGGGTGGTGTTTCGCGGAGTCAAGTCGCCTATGCAGATCGATCTGATAGCTATCGAGCCCGGTATCTTGATGGAGGATGAGACTTTTGAGCTCTCAGCCTTTCCGGTCGTCCATCGTGGGCCAGGTTGCCTCGGCTATACGTTTCGGGAGAAGGAGAAACACCCTTTTCTCATTGACAAGGCCGAGGCCCTGGGAGTGCCAGCCGGGCCAGAGCGAGGCCATCTGGTGCGGGGCGAACCCGTGACCCTGGCCGACGGCACCGTGGTCCATCCCCACCAGGTGCTGGGCCCTCCTATTCCTGGGGCCAAGCTCGTCTTCGTGGGCGATGCGTCTCGGATCAACAACCTGGTCGAAGTGGCCTGGCAAGCCGACGCCCTGGTCATCGAGGCCACCTATCTGTCGCAAGAGCAGGAGCTGGCCAGGGAATACGGCCATCTTACGGCCGCCGAAGCGGCGACCCTGGCCCATCTGGCGGAGGTCAAGCAACTGTACCTGACCCATGTCTCGCGGCGCTACTCCGAAGAGGCCGTCTCGGCCGAGGCCCAAGCCATCTTTCCCCAGACTATCGTGGTCAGAGACCTGGACCACTATCGAATCGTCAAGGAGAGGTAGGGGCGACCCTTGCGGTCGCCCCGGATGGGGCAGGGGCAAGCCCTGCCCCTACGTTTTGTCCCGCAGGAAGGTGACGATTTCCTCCAGATGCCTTTTGTCTACTTCGTCGAAGGCATCGTATTGATCACTGTCCACGTCCAGAACGGCGATTAGCTCATCCCGCTCGTTGAAGACGGGCACCACGATTTCCGACTTGGAGTTGGGGTCGCAGGCGATGTGGCCCGCAAACTGGTGGACGTCGGGCACGATGATGGTCTCCTCCTGGCGAGCAGCAGCGCCGCATACCCCTCGATCGAAGCTGATGTGCAGACAGCCCAGCGTCCCCTGATACGGCCCGATCAGCAATTCCCGCGGCGCTACCACGCGGTAGAACCCCGTCCAAAAGAAGTAGTCGAAGCGGTGATGCAAGAGACAGGCGATGGTAGCCATGGAGGCGATCAGATCCCTCTCTCCCTCCAAAGTTGCCCTGATCTGATCCGTCACCTGCCGATAGGTTTCTTCCTTCTGCTTTCTCTCCATTGAACACTCTCCCGGCTGCCCCTCAGAGTTCCCCTGAGTTCCCCCGATACTTGAACAAGAAAGGCAGGACCGCCAGGGCCACCCCCGGCAGCGCGCCCCAGCAGATTCCCCCTGCCGGCTTCTCCGCTTCTGTCTCGTCCGCCCTCTCTGCTTCCTCCTGTGACGGTGCCCCAATGCTCTCGCGCCATTGGGCCTCCAGTTCATCTTGGTCAAAGCTGTAGACTTTCATGAGAGCGTCGTCAGTAAGAGAACCCTCCTTGAAGACCAACAGCAGCTCGCTCATCTTCTCCTTGCCGTAGGTCCTCAGCAAGAAATCCACCACACTATAGGCCTGGGCGTAGAACAGGTTGATCTCGTCAGGGTTGCCGGTCATTGACGTGAGGGAGCGGATGGAGAGGAGCTTGTTCTGGCGGATGGCCTTCTCCAGGGCCCGAGCGTTGCCACTCCGTAGCTCTCCCTCGTTGTACATGGCCAGCCCTTCGTTCAGCCAGGCCGGAAGGTCGGCATAAGGATTCTTGGTGGCCAGGCCGACGACCACGTGAGTGAGCTCATGGGCAATGGTTTGGTCAACTTCGGAATGTGTGCCGTGCAAAAGCATGATATCCGGAGCGACCACCGTGCCCAGGGTGATGATCTGTTCCTCGAAAATCGCGCCCTTCGCGATCAGGGCTTCTTGCATGTCGGCCTTGCTCTGGTAGACGATGATCTTGACCGGCTTCTCCAACTCCACCCCCACGTTCTCTTCCAGACGGGTCAGGGACTCCACGGCGCTATTCAAAAGCCCTCGACCGAAGGTCTGGTCAGCATCGTACCAGTACAGGATGATCTTTCCCTCGGTCAGGCTCTGCCAGGTGAAGCGATCGTCCATGTAGGTGAAAGTGACGAACTCGGTTTCCAGCGCGTTGCCGGCCGCGTCTTCTATCCGCCAGTAGTACTCGATGTCGGAGCCCGGGGGGATCTCGCCCCGCTGCAACCGCCAGACGTACTCGGCCTCCACCTGTTGGGCAGGGCGGAACTCAGGGTAGGCGCGGTTGGTGACGGGCTCACTCCCCACTCTGTATGTCAAGGTAATCTCGTTGATCTCGCTGCTGCTCGTGGCCGCCAGACGAAACACGATTTGCCTGGGGAAGCTGTACTCGTAAGTATTGGCGATGACGGCGATCTCCTCTTGAGCCAGGACAAGGGGAGATAACACTGCCAGCACAACCAGTGCCAACACCAGCAAGCTAAATCTTCTTCTCATTCCCGTTCCTCCGTAGTGGGTAGTGCGTATGGCGTGGGTCTCAACGGAATACGCAATACGCATCACGCAATACGCATCACGTCTTCACGTTTCACCCAATTATATCACGCCTCTCCAGGTTTGCCAATTCGCGTGAAAGCAGTTATAATCACGGAGCACCGTTTTGATTGTTTGATTGCAGGAAGGAGATTGACATGACTATTCCGAAACCCAGTGTCCAGGAGCTAGCCATCAAGGCCCACGAGATGGGGGCCAGTGTGCTGCGTGGCCCTCTCCAGCGCCTCGACGAAGATAGAGGGTGGGCCGTGGGAAACATTCATCTGCGTGACTGGCTGGCTAGATATGACGGCCGGGATCTGATGCTGATCGTGGCGGTGATCGGGGAAGAACAAGAACCGACCACCAGGAATTGTGGAACGTGTGGGCGGGAGTACAGCGGCAGCGAGTGCCCCTACTGCCGGGAGGCCAGAGAGAGGCTGAGAGGCAGGCGGGCCTAGACGGTGGGCAAGAGCTGGAAACCTTGATCCAAAAAGCTCTCGCCCGGCGAATTCTGGAACGCGCGGAGAGCTATGCCCTCAGTCCTGTGGAGTGGGAGACGCTCACAGCCCTGGTGGAGCAGACGAGCTACGAGGAGACCGAGCGGGAGCACCCGGAAGCCGGCGGGGCCGCTGGTGGCGGGGTGATCATCGCTCCGGGCCGTGACCTGCCCCCCGGCGGGGTGTTGGTGGGCGAATCAGCCGAAAGGAGGCAGTAGCGTGAAGACCATATTCAACGTAGCCAATACCACTTTGGTATCCATCATCGTTGTAGCCATCGGGTACTTTGCACTTAGCAGAGGGGTGCTGATCGGCCCTGTCATCTTCCTATCAGGCTTCGTCCCCCTGGCTGGTGCCCGTCTGAACCGGCTGGAGTTGAGGCGATTGATCCCCGATATCGTCTTCGGAGCGCTGGATACGGGGCTGCTGATGATCGCTGCCCTGGCAGGGGCCCAGACCTTTGGCGTCCTGGGGGCCATCGTCGGCAGCGCCATCGGCGACGCCGTGACCGATGGGATCGCTGGCTTCTTCGAGGGAAGCATCGCCGAATGGCTGAGGGAGAGGGGCATTGAAGAGGCCCGCACCGATCTGGGGTCAGCTCTGGGCAAGATGAGCGGCTGCCTGTTGGGCAGCGGACTGATCCTAACGATTGCGTTCCTCTTGGGGATACAGGCCCACCTGACACTCGAAACGCCAGGCTAAGAGGCGGGAAGTCTGTTAAGTAAAATAGCACCAGGGCACAACCAGCAAGGGAGGTGGCGGTCGAGACAGCCACCTTTTCTTGCTTATTGGGCTTGACCAGCCAGACGCCTCGATAGGATTTGCCCGTATCTTTTTGACGACTGGTGCGTCTATACTATTGGCAAGGAGTCATCTTTTGCCGCCAAAGAGCGATACGTTGGCCCTGGTGGAGAGGGCGAAGCGCTATGAGCCTCAGGCCTTAGCCGAACTCTGCCAACTCTATTACAGGGATATTTACAGCTATATCTACTATCGGGTCAGCAATGTCCAGGACGCCGAGGACCTCACCGATGATGTCTTCTTGAAGATGGTAGAGGCGATCCGCTCCTGCCGCGCGCGTGAAGAGAGATCTTTCCTGGCCTGGCTGTTTCGCATTGCCAATAACAGCGTGGTTGACTACTACCGTCGCCGGGCAGTGCGCAATCACCTGCCCCTGGATGAGAAGCACTTACCGGTGTACGCCGGGCCCGAAGCTCCCGTTGAGACGAAGCTCACTCAGGAACGGTTGCAACAAGCCATTCTAAAACTAACGGAAGAGCAACAGCAGGCGATCATCCTCAGATTCATCGAAGGCTTGAGCAATGCCGAGATAGCCCACATTCTGGGCAAATCCGAGGGGGCAATTAAGTCTCTCCAACACCGTGGCCTTGCCTCCCTACGTCGCATTCTGGAGGGGAGGGGTGATCTAAATGAAAGAGAACCTTGACCATGCCTTGGACGAGGGTTTAACCCGGTTATTAGCAGGGGATGAGGGGGTAGAGGAATCCCTGGCTCAGCCCCAACTCGGGCCTCTGCTGCGCCTGGCCAGGGAGATCAAGGCCCTGCCTCGTCCTGAGCCGAATCCGAGGGCCTTGAGAGCTACCCAGGCACGGGTGCGAGAGGCTGCTAAACTTAAGCAGCAGGCTGGACGAGGTGGCTTATTCCCTCACTGGCTAACTGGCCAGAGGGTCTCGCTGGCACTTGCACGGGTGCTGGCCGTGGTAATCGCCATCGCGTTGATTGGCTTCGGCACCGTGGTTGCCTCGGCTGATAGCTTGCCTCACAGCCCCCTCTATCCAGTCAAGCGAACCACTGAGCGAGTGCAACTTCTTCTCACCTTCAGCCCTGGCGGCAAAGCGCAACTGCACCTCTCCTTTGCCGAACGACGGTTGAACGAGACCATGAGGTTAATGAGCTGCTGTCAGTCGCTCGATGATGCCGTGTTGAAGTCCATGCTGGAGGAGACCGACTTGGCGATAAAGATAATCTGCACATTGCCAATGCCGGAAGCTGAACCGCTGCTCAGTAAGGCCACTGAGCTGACTGCCCAACAACAAACTTGCCTGAGTCAGGTTAGAGATGAGGCATCGAGCGAGCATTGGTGTACCCTCGATGAAGCCATTGCAGCCTGTCGCTGCAACGAACAGATGCTAACAGGGGAAGCCCCCGACATGCATCAGCCGGTAGTTGGGCCTGATTAGAACAAGACAAGCAGAACGATAGCCGAACCCTGGTCTGGCAAACGTCAAATCTATCCAGGAGGAAAAAATGAGCACCAAGAAACAGTATAAGCGGACCGATGCTCGCGCGGCCAAGCGCGACCGCTTCGTGGCATCGTCAGAGCAAAAGACAGGCCGCATATCCCCAATGATCTTGATGGGTGGTCTGTTGCTGAGCCTGGTCACTGTGGGAGGCATAGTTTTCGCCTTGACGCGGCCCGCGCCAGGCGCAGCTAATGCACCCAGTGCGCCGGTGGTAGCGGTGGAGGCAAAAACGCAGCTCGTCACCGCCGCGACCAGCGGCCACGCCCCTTATCCACGGGCTATGGCCGAGGGCGGTGCGATGCGACTCCCTCTCGCTACTTTCGACGATTACCAGGCCCATTACTACACCTACATGCACGAGAATCGGCCCATCGAGTTCTTCATCCTGAAAAGCAAGGATGGGATCGTGCGGGCGGCTTTCAACGCCTGCGACGTTTGTTTTGCGGCCAGGAAAGGCTACCGCCAGGATGGAGAGGTGATGGTCTGCAACAACTGCGGGCGACGCTTCCCCGCCGAACAGATCAACGTGGTCCAGGGAGGGTGCAACCCTTCACCCTTGCAGCGTACCATCGTCGGTGACTCCCTCGTTATTCAGGTAGAAGACATCGCCGATGGATTGAGATATTTCTGAGTCTCAGCAACTGGGGGACGAGGTGGCACCTGGCCTGAGCCTTCTGACCTGGGCCGCGTTCTGTGCAGGGGAGCGGGGGGGCGGAGGAGATGGGGATCTTACCCTCTCAAGGGGTGAACTGGGCGATGACCTGCAGGATGGTGAGGATGGTGCCGAACAAAGCGATGGAGCCGATCAGCCAGCGGGTCTGCACCAGCATCCGATCCGACATCTGGTCCAGGCGCACCTCAAAGTGCCGCTCCATATCAACGAAGCGCCTGTTCATCTCATCGCGCAAGCCGACGATTTCGCCGCGCAGGTCGCCGATCTCCCTCCGCATCTCGTGCCGCAATTCTCGGACGTTTTCCTTGATGTCGGCGACGTCGTGTTCCAACACGTCCAGCCGCGAGAGCACCTGGCGATACTCGTCGCGGGGAACGGCCTTTTCCTCAACCAGTTGCTTCAGACGGGGGGAGGTCTTCTCCTCGATTACCTGTTCCAGCCAGGGGACGAACTCGAGGACCAGTTCGTCTCCCCAGGCCCGGCGCACCGTCTGGGGTACTTGTATGGCCATAGCTCACTCCTTACACGACAATCTTCATGGCAAGTCAAAGGTTTCTTGAATGATACCACCAAATCCCGGAACTGTCAAGTGCACCTGTTGTGGCCTTATCGCCCTGGCCACACATTTCTGGACACTCGTAGGTAGAAAGGAAATAGTATGCAGTTAACCGATATTGCCTTGAACAGCCTGCGCCGGCGCAAAGGGCGCATGATCTTCCTGGTGCTGGGCCTGGCCATCGGCGTGGCCACGGTCGTGGCGCTCATGGCTATCACCGATACCATGCAGACCGACATCGCGGTCAAGATGGACGAATACGGGGCCAATATCCTCATCGTGCCCAAGGCCAGCGACCTGTCTCTGTCTTATGGTGGTGTAACCGTCGCCTCCGCGGCTTACGACGTGGGCGAATTGAGTCTGACCGATTTGGATTCCATTCAGACCATTCACGATGCACGAAACATCAGCGTCGTGGCGCCGAAACTGCTGGGAGCCATCACTGTGGGGGAGCGACCGGTGTTGGTAGCAGGAGTCCGCTTCCCCGACGAACTGCGACTCAAACAATGGTGGCAACTGGACGGGGCAGAACCTGCTGGGACCTACGACGCCCTGGCCGGGGTGCGCCTGGCGCAGGCGCTGGACCTGCACCCCGGTGCGACGTTAAAGTTGAACGGCCAATCTTTCCGCGTGGTGGGCATTCTGGCCGAGAACGGCACCCAGGATGACGACATCCTCTTCATTGACCTGGCGGCGGCGCAACAGGTGATGAACCGGTCGGACGGCATCAGCCTGGTGGAGGTGGCCGCGCTCTGCATCGCCTGTCCAGTGGAGGAAATGGTCGAGCAGATCAGCGAGGTGCTGCCTCAGGCGCGTGTCACCGCCCTGCGCCAGGCGGTGACGTTACGGATGGAGACGGTAGGACAACTGGGGCGCTTTGCCCTGGCCGTGGCGGCGGTGGTGACAGCCATCGGCGGGATGGTAGTGCTGACGACCATGCTCAGCTCCGTGAGCGAACGACGGCAAGAGATAGGACTGTTCCGGGCTATGGGCTTTCGCCAACAACACGTCATGCGGATTATCCTCAGCGAGGCGGCGTTGGTGAGCCTGGCCGGGGGTGCGTTGGGCTGGCTGGCGGGCATGGGCGCGGCGGTACTGTTGACGCCTCACCTGGCCAATGTGACCCTGCCGGTGCAGTGGAACCCGTGGTGGGCGTTCGGCGCCGCAGGCGGGGCGCTGGTGGTCGGGCTGGCGGCCAGCGTCTACCCGGCGATGTATGCTGCCCGACTCGATCCTACCATCGCCTTGCGGTCATTGTAGTGGGAGGAGCCGATGATTGAGCTGCAAGACGTGACCAAAACTTACAACACAGGCGAAGCGTTGGTCTATGCGCTACGGGATGTCAATTTGCAGGTGGCCGAAGGTGAATTCGTGGCCATCATGGGGCCGTCGGGGTCAGGCAAAAGCACCTTGCTCACCATCCTGGGGGCGATGAACTCGCCCAGCGCCGGGCAGGTGACGATTGACGGCATCAACGTCTACCAGTTGGGGGCTGAACGGCAGGCCGACTTCCGCCACGAGTACGTGGGGTTTGTCTTTCAACAATTGCAACTCCTGCCCTACCTGACCGCCCAAGAAAACGTCCTCCTGGCGCTGGCCGTTGCCAAGCTGCCCAAAGCAACCAAAATCGCCCGCGCCCGGGAGGTGTTGGCCCAGGTCGGCCTGGCGGGCAAGGAAGGACGCCTGCCTTACCAACTGTCGGGAGGGGAACAAGGGCGCGTGGCCGTGGCCCGGGCATTGGTCAATCGGGCTCCGCTGCTCCTGGCCGACGAGCCCACAGGCAACCTGGACCGGGCCACCGGCGTGCAGATTCTGAACCTGCTACGCGAGCTGAATCGCACCGGGCAAACAGTGGTCATGGTTACTCATGACCCTCATGCCGCCAGCGTAGCTGGCCGCATCGTCAATCTCCTCGATGGGCAAATCGTCGCCTAGCTCGTTGGGGTGCATTCAAAATGAGTTGGTAGGGGCGGGTCTTGCACCTGCCCAGGGCGACCGCAGAAGAGTACAGGTTTGTAAAAGTAGTTGACAAAGTTCCTTAACTATGCTATAATCCGCGCTGACTTGTTCGACGATGTCCAGTGTGCGGAAGATGTTGCCTCATCAAGGAGGAGCTTGAATGCAGATCTCAACCAAGGGGAGGTATGCCCTAAGAGCGATGATTGACCTGGGCTTGCACGTGGACCAGGGCCCGGTTCTCAGGAAGGATATCGCTGAGCGGCAGGAGATCTCCTCCGATTACATTGGACAATTATTCGTGGAATTGAGAAAGGCGGGATTCATCGAGAGTGTCAAGGGGCCGGGGGGTGGCTACGTCCTGGCTCAGGATGCGGACAAGATAAGGGCTGGAGACATCATCAGGGCCGTTGAGGGGCCCATCGCTCTGGTGCTGTGTGTTAGCCCCCATTCGGAGAGTGTCTGCCATCGGATGGATGGTTGTGTAACCTATCTGCTCTGGAAGAGGCTATCGAACACGATAGAAGAAATCCTGGACTCAGTCACACTGAAGGATCTATGCGACCAAGCCCGTGAGGTTGTAGAAGTGGCTTAGCAAACAAGAGAATCTCGAAGGGGGAATCACGATGGCAAGGATCTACGCAGACATCACCAGGACCATCGGCCACACGCCGTTGGTGAAACTGAACAGGGTCACGGAAGGATTGCAGGCCACCGTGCTGGCCAAGCTGGAGTCCTTCAACCCTCTGTCCAGCGTGAAGGACAGGATTGGGGTGAGTATGATAGATGCCGCAGAGCGTGATGGACTCATCAAGGAAGACACCATCATCCTGGAGCCCACCAGCGGCAACACCGGCATCGCCCTGGCCTTCGTCTGTGCGGCCCGTGGCTACAAGCTGGTTCTGACCATGCCAGATACGATGACCCTGGAGCGCAGGAGCCTGCTGAAAGCGCTGGGGGCGGAGCTGATTCTAACTCCCGGCGCTGAGGGGATGCCAGGAGCGGTGAGGAAGGCAGAGGAACTGGCGGCCGAGGATTCCAGATATTTCATCCCCCAGCAGTTCAGGAACCCGGCCAATCCGGCCATCCACCGCCAGACCACGGCCAGGGAGATCTGGGAAGACACCGGCGGTCAGGTGGACATCGTGGTGGCCGGCGTAGGCACCGGCGGCACCATCACCGGCGTCGCCGAGGTCATCAAGCCCCAGAAGCCCGGTTTCGTGGCCATCGCCGTGGAGCCAGCGGCCTCGCCCGTCCTGTCCGGCGGCCAGCCTGGCCCGCACAAGATCCAGGGCATCGGCGCCGGCTTCGTCCCCGATGTCCTGCGGCTGGAGCTGGTGGATGAGATCATCCAGGTCGCCGAAGAGGACGCAATTCAAATGACCCGTCGGCTGGCCAGGGAAGAGGGCATCCTGGCCGGCATCTCCTCCGGCGCGGCGGCCCGCGCTGCCCTGCAGGTGGCTGCCAGGCCGGGGAGCCAGGGGAAGCTCATCGTGGTCATCCTGCCGGATACAGGGGAGAGGTATCTGAGCACGCCGCTTTTTGGAATGGAGTAGAGATGCTGGAGCGATACTCGCGGCAGATGCTCCTGGCCGAGGTAGGGGAAGCGGGCCAGGAGAAGCTGCTGGCGGCCAGCGTGGCTGTCATCGGCTGCGGAGCGCTGGGCACGGTCGTGGCCAGTAGTCTGGTGCGGGCTGGCGTGGGGCGGGTCAAGATCGTGGATCGGGATTACATTGAGCTGAACAACCTGCAGCGACAGATCCTCTTCGATGAAGAGGACATCGCCAGGGGGCTGCCCAAGGCCATCGCCGCCGCCGAGAAGCTGCGCCGGGTCAACTCCCAGGTGGAGATAGAGCCCCTGGTGGCCGATGTCAATCCCGGCAACGTGGAGGAGATCATCGGCCAGGTGGACCTGGTGCTGGATGGCACCGACAACTTTGAGACCCGCTTCCTGGTCAACGACGCCTGCGTCAAGCACGGCCTCCCCTGGGTCTACGGGGCGGTGATCGCTACTTACGGAATGACCATGGCCATCGTTCCCCACCGCACCCCTTGCTTTCGCTGTTTCGTCGCTGAGATGCCTCCACCTGGCAGCACGCCCACCTGCGACACGGTGGGGGTGCTGGGCCCGGCGGTGAACATCGTGGCCTCGCTGGAGGTGAGCGAGGGCCTCAAGCTCCTCATGGGCAGGGAAGAGGCCCTCCACGGTCGGCTGATCTACGTGGATGCCTGGACCGGCACCCTGGAGCGGCTGGCGCTGGAGAAGAAGGATGGCTTCTGCCCGGCCTGCGACCTGGGCCGGTTTGAATTCCTGGAAGCCCGACAGGGCTCCTACCTGACCAGCCTCTGCGGGCGAGAGGCGGTGCAGGTCAACGTGCGTGGGGAGGCCAAGGTCTCCTTCCCCGACCTGGCAGAGCGGCTCAGTCCAGTGGGGCAGGTGAGCTTCAACGATTACATGCTGCGCTTGCGGGTTGATTCCTACGAACTGACTGTCTTTCCCGATGGCCGTACCATCATCAAAGGCACCACCGACGAAGCCCTGGCCAAGACGCTTTACGCCAAATACATCGGCTCGTAGCTTTGTGGAGGAAACTATGGATGTGGAAAAAGTCAGAGAGGACTTCCCTATCCTGCAAAGGAGAATCAACGGCAAGCCGCTGATCTATTTCGACAACGCCGCCACAACCCAGCGGCCCATCCAGGTGCTCAATACCATTCAGACGTTCTACACCCTATTCAACGCTAACGTCCACCGCTCGTCCCACACCCTGGGGCGGGAGGCCACGGAGCTGTACGAGCAGGCCCACGAGAACGTGGCCCGCTTCATCGGCGCTGAGGACGAGAGGGAAATCGTCTTCGTCCGCAACAGTACCGAGGCCATCAACCTGGTAGCCTACTCGCTGCTGTTTGGCGAGAGCGAAGGGCTGAGGCTCGAGCCAGGCGACGAGGTCGTGCTGACCATCATGGAGCATCACTCTAACCTGGTGCCCTGGCAGTTTCTGCGGGACAGGGGGGGCGTGGTGCTGAGGTTCGTGGGCCTCAACGACGACGGAAGGCTGGACCTGGAGCAACTGCAGCGGCAGGTGACCGAGAAGACGAAGCTGGTCTGCTGCTCTCACGTGTCCAACGTGCTGGGGGTCATCAATGCGGTCAGCGAAATCGGGCGGATCGCCCACGAAGCTGGGGCTCTGTTTCTGGTGGATGGGGCGCAGTCAGTGCCGCACATGCCGATTGACGTGAAGGAGCTTGGCTGCGATTTCCTGGCCTTCTCCGGCCACAAGATGCTGGCCCCTATGGGCATCGGGGTGCTGTACGGGAGAAGGGAGCTCCTGGAGAAAATGACGCCTTTCCTGTACGGCGGAGACATGATCACCGACGTCAAGCTGGAGGGGGCGACGTGGAACAAGCTGCCCTGGAAATTCGAGGCGGGGACGGCTAACGTCTGCGGCGGGATCGCCCTGGGTGGGGCAGTAGAGTTGAAAAGCGGTCAGCGCCTGGAGGGGGCGGTGGATTATCTTCAGCGGATCGGAATGGAGGAGGTGAGGGCGCACGAAAGGGAGCTCACCGAGTATGCGCTGGCTGGCCTGCGGGCTATCCCGAGCGTGCGAATCTATGGCCCCTGGAATTCAGACGAGCGGGTAGGGGTGATAGCCTTCAACGTGATCAAGCGCGGCGAGCTGATTGATCCCCACATCGTGGCCGGGTTCTTGAACGACGAGGGGATCGCCGTGCGGTCGGGGGGACACTGCGCCTATCCCCTGGCCGACCGGCTGGGCGTGGCAGGGACGGTGCGGATCAGCTTCTACATCTACAACACCAAGGACGAGGTGGACCGTTTCGTCGAGGTCTTAGGCGACATCGTGAGGCGACGGCTTTTCTAAACACCTGAGTACTCGTCTGGAGGACGCTATGTACAGCGAGAAAGTGATAGAACATTTCACAAATCCACGAAACGTCGGCGCCATCGAGGACGCCGATGGCTTTGGCCAGGCAGGAGGCGGCCCCAAGTGCCCTGAGGACCTCACCTACTTCTGGGTCCGGGTGTCCGATGGCCGCCTGGTGGAGGTCAAACACAAGACGCTGGGCTGTCCCGTGGCCATCGCCTCCAGCAGCATCACCAGCGCCCTGGCCGAGGGCAAAACGCTCCAGGAGGCTCTGCTCATCACGCCAGAGGCCGTCATCGAGGCCCTGGGGGAAATCCCCGACAGGAAGCTGGACTCCAACTTAGGCCCTCACGCTTTGCGTAAAGCCATCGAGAACTATGCAAATCAACAAATCAGCAAATCAACAAAAGGAGTGACAAGGAACTAGGAATAAGTGACGAGGGAAGCAAAGGAGGTGGAGAATTGGGATGTTCGAGATAGTTAAAGAAGATATCCAGACTGTTTTCGCTAAGGACCCGGCGGCCAAGACCCTTTGGGAGGTGCTCTTCTGCTATCCTGGCTTGCACGCTCTGTGGCTGCATCGGATAGCTCACTTCCTGTGGCAGCACAAGCTTCTCTTCCTGGGCCGCCTTCTCTCCCACATCAACCGGCTTCTGACCGGGATCGAGATCCACCCCGGGGCAAAGGTAGGTCGCCGGTTCTTCATTGATCACGGCATGGGAGTGGTCATCGGCGAGACCACCGAGATCGGGGACGACGTCCTGATGTATGCGGGGGTGGTCTTGGGGGGCACTTCCCTGGAAAAGAAGAAACGTCATCCCACCATCGGCAACAACGTGGTGATTGGTACGGGAGCGACGGTGCTGGGTCCCATCACCCTGGGAGACAACGCCAAAATCGGCAGCGGCGCGGTGGTGATCAAGCCCGTTCCTCCTGGAGCAACAGTGGTTGGGGTGCCAGCGAGGATCGCGGGACCAAAAGAGCCAAGGGGCCCGGAGACCGACCTGGAACACGGCAGGCTGCCTGATCCAATGCTGAAGGCTATAAGCGAAGTCTTGGACAGGCAGAGCAAGCTCGAGGAAAGGGTGCGGGAGTTGGAGACGGTCCTGCCAACGGCTGTCCCTTTGGCTCTGCCCATGGAAGAGGCTAGAATGGTGCCATTGACACGAGGAGGAAAAATGGAAACACAAATTCGCGGGGCCCTCAAGGAGGTACTTGACCCTGAGGTTGGGATCAATGTCGTTGATCTGGGGCTGGTCAAAGAGATCGTGGTCAATGGCGGAGCGGTGGAAGTGCGGATGGTTCTGACCACGCCCGCTTGCCCGCTGATTGGTTATCTCGTGGAGCAGGTCAGGCGCAAGGCCAGGAGTGTGGATGGGGTTGAGACCGTCGAGGTGACCATCCTGGACGAACCCTGGAGCTGGGAGCGTTTTGTCAATCAGACAGCTAAGTAATATGTGGTCCCATCGCCCCAAGCAGCCACCTGTCTGGGGCGTTGTTATGGCGGGTGATGCTTACTGCCTTCAGGGGATTGGCTCTATGGCGCCGGAATCTCGGTCGGGGTAGCGGTTGGAGGTACGAGCGTGGGTGGGGAGGTAGGGGTTGCCGGTGCTTCCTCAACAGGGATGGACAATACTTGACCAACGATGATCAGTCCTGGGTCGCTGAGCCCGTTGGCCTCCATTATTGCTTCAACTGTGGTACCATACTTGCGGGCTAAACCGCTCAGTGTATCGCCCGCCACGACAATGTGAGTACGAAATGTGGCCCCAGCCTGCGATTCTGGCGTGCCGGGCACGATAGTATCAGCATGGGCGGGAGGCGGTGTGTAGATGGGAGCTGGTGGTACAGGAGTATAGGTGGGATACGGAGTGGCAGTGAGCATAGCCTCTATCGTTGCCTGTACAGCCTCAGCTACCAATTGTTGTATCTCAATTGGATCAGGCGTGGGCTTGAGGCCGCAGGCGGCTGCAGTAGCAGTTAACAGCAGGCAAATGGATACCAGCAAGTATACTCTTTTCATGGTTCTATCCCTTTAGTCTATTGTCGTAATAGATGCTGATCGTTCTTTCGGCGTCCGACTCCCCGATCACGGACGTTTCACGGTTTCGTGCCTATATTCCGGGTAAGGAATAGTATAGCAGAATTCGGCTTGCTTGGCAAAAGCTGTCCTCGTGTCCCAAACACGTAACGCTCACCAAAATCCAGCGTGAAATGGTCACGCCTCCTCAAAGGGCAAGAAAGATAGGGATGTGGAGAGACCCTTGAGGACAACATACATCTCCACCGCTTCGGTCAGGGAAACCGCCCCCTCGAACTCCTCTTTCAATACTATGGTCTTGATCTGGAAATCGGCGGGTGAGATAGCCATTCTCAACCAGTAGTTTTCAAAGTTCACCTCGTCGCTGCTGTCTTCCACAGACAAACGCGACTCCCTCCTGCCCTCCCGTCTTCTGATGATCCATCCTTTCGCGTTTCTCTCGACGTAGAAGGCGTTATTCTCTTCCAGCGCAAAATCGCTTTCCCTGAGAAACAGCCTGGGCTTGTCTCGATAAGGTTGGCCCTGGTGAACGCAAAAGGTCGCGCAGTTGCCACACTGGTTGCAGAAATCGTCCACATGGATGATCTGCCGCGCCTGCTCGATCTGGAAGACCTCCTCCCCGGTCACCGCCAGCCCCCCCTGCCGGCAAGAGACCCTGGGCAGCGTCAGGCTGACCGGCGTGACAAAGAAGGTGTAGTTGGCGCGGTTGGGGCACACCTCCACGCATTTGTCGCACAGGGTCGAGCATTGCAGACAGCGGGCCGCCTCGGCCATGGCCGCTTCCTCGGTCAGGGTGGCCTCGACCAGGCCGAAGCCGCCCCTCGCCCCCCTCGCCCCCCAAAGTTGGGGGGAACGGGGGGCAGGCGGGAGCATGGCCGCCGCGTGTTGCGCCGCCTTTCTGGCCCGGGCCCGCTTGACCGGCGCGATTTCTTCGTGCCCGAGTGTGGGAAGCCGGACTGACGGGCGCTCAAACGGCACACCCAACTGTCGGCAAATGGCCTCGGCGGCCTGCCTCCCGTCGGCGCAGGCCTCGACGATGGTGGCCGGCCCCCGCACCGCATCGCCACCGGCGAAAACACCCGGCACCTCAGTCGCCTGGGTGAGCGGGTCAACGATCCAATCTCCAACTTCCAATTTCCAACTTCCAACCTCCAATGCCTGGCCGATGGCGACGATGATGGAATCGGCCTCGATCTGGAATTCGCTGCCCTGGACGGGAATCGGCCTCCTCCTCCCGTCGGGGCCCAGCTCTCCCAGCTCGTTGCGTACGCACTCCAGGGCAGCGACCCGGCCCTCCTTCAGGATGATGCGGGTGGGAGAGGCCAACTCCTCCAGGATCACCCCCTCAGCGAGCGCGTCCTCGATCTCCTCCTCGCTGGCCGGCATCTCGCTGCGGGTGCGACGATAGACGATGGTCACACAGCCCCCCCTCGGTCCCCCCCAACCCTGGGGGGGAAGAGTGCTGCTGGTGAGCCGCCGGGCCGTCCTGGCCGCATCCATGGCCGAGTTTCCCCCGCCGATCACCAGCACCCTGTTGCGCCCCCCCTTCATCCCCCCCAACTTTGGGGGGGAAAGAGGGAGGGCTGGCTCACCCCGCCGCACCCGGTCGAGGAAATTGAGGGCATGGTAAACACCTTCGCCTTCCTCGCCGACGATGCCCAGACGGGCATCCTTCCCCGCGCCCGTGGCCACGTAGACAGCATCGAACCCATCCCGCAAAAGCTCCTCTGGGGAACAGGTGACGGGGTGAGAGAGCATGATCTTCACCCCCAGGTCCGTGATTCGAGCGATGTCCTCCTGCACAACGGCCTCAGGCAGGCGGAAGGTGGGGGCGATGGCCAGCATCCCCCCTGGTCGGTCCTGGGCCTCGTAGATGGTCACCTGGACGCCGTTCAGGGCCAGGAAGTAGGCCGCCGCCAGGCCGGAGGGGCCGCTGCCGATTACGGCCACTCTGCGATTTTCGATTTTCGATTTTCGATTTGCGATTTGCGACACGTTCCCGTGTTCGGCAACAAACCGCTTCAACGCGCGGATAGCGACAGGCTGGTCGTAGTTGTTGCGGGTGCAGCGGGTCTGGCACAGGTGGGTGCAGATGTAGCCGGTGACGCCGGGCAAGGGGTTGCGGGAGAGGATGACCTCCAGCGCCTGGTCGTATTCCCGCTGGGAGATCAGCCAGGCGTATTCGGGCACGTCCTGGAGAACGGCGCACTGCTCCACGCAGGGGGCGGCGATGCAGTCCAACAGGCCCAGGGGCGACTCGACCTTGGGCAGGCCGTAGGGGTGGTAGCCCTTTTTGTAGCGGGGGTCTTCCAGGGCCCGCGCCGCCTCGCGTTCCAGATTGGCCAACTTGTCGTGGGCCAGTTCCTCCAGGCTGGCCACCCCCAGATCGCGCATATCCCTTTCCAGGTTCTCCAGGTACTGAAGCATCCTGGAATAGCCGCCCGGTCTCAGCAGGTCCGATACCGCAGTGACCGGCCAGGCGCCAGCGGCCAGGATGCCCGTCAGATTGAAGGCATCGGCTCCAGCGGAGAAGGAAACGTTGACATCGCCGCTGAATTCCTGGGACAGTTTGTGGAACAGGTTGATGGTAATAGGATAGAGGGCCCGGCCCGACATGTACATCTCGTCGCCGGGAAGGATGCCCTTGTGGTTGGCCATGGCCAGGGTGTTGCTCAGTTTGATTCCGAAGGTCAGGCCCTGCTCTGCAGCAACCTTTTGCAGGGTCTCGATTAGCTCCACCGCCCGGTCGTACTGCAGGTCGTGCTCGAACACGCGGTCGGGGATGTGGATCTCCCTGAAACCGAGGTGCTGGTGGAGGATGTGCATCACCTCCTCCTGGCCCAGCAAGGTGGGGTTCAGCTTGACTGCGGTGTGCAGCCCCCTCTCCTGCAACAGATACCGGGCGATGCGCTCGATCTCGTCGGGGGGGCAGCCGTGCATGGTGGACAGGGTGACGTTGTTGGTGATGCGGGTTGGAATCTCGATGTCGGCGAACTGGGGGAACCTTTTTCTCAGAAGTGTCTGGATGGCGGCGATTTCCTCGCCGGCATCCTCCAGCTTATCCATGAAACGGGTCATGGGCGGGCTCTGAATCCCCTCCAGGTTGTAGCCCACGCTCATGTTGAAAACCGTGCCCACCGGCCCTTCAAAGCCCAGCAGCCGGTGGAGGAGGTGAATCAAGGCCCAGGCGTTGACGTACTCGCTGGCCGATTGCTCCAGCCTGAGCTCCTGGGACCATTCGACGTTGTAGCCCTCGTCCTCCATGTCAATGCACGGTCGGGGGATGTCCAGTTCGTCCATGATTTGCACAGTCTTCAGCTCGATGAATCTGCCGCCGGAGAGCCAGGCGCAGATGATGTTCTGGGCAAGTTGGGTATGCGGTCCAGCCCCGGGGCCGATGGGGGTGGCCAGGTAGTGGCTGAAGAGATCAGGGATGGCATAAGGGCTATTTTCCTTCGGGATGTAGAAAAGGGAACGGTGGATCCCAAAGATGGACTGGTTCGCCTCAAGCTCTCTCAGAATCCAATGGAGAAGGACTTCAAAAGGTTGAACTCTCATCTTATCAGACATGGTTCTTCCTCTTCTTTTCTCTTTTCCATTTACATCCCTGTGGGGATGTTCAGGAAAGTTGTCTCCAGGCCGAACTTTTCCTCCAGATGACGAGCCAGTGCCTTCACGCCTAGCGTCTCGGTGGCGTAGTGGCCTCCATAGATGACGTTGAGGCCCCATTCGATGGCCTGGTGGAAAAAGGAGTGGCTGGTCTCGCCGGTAACAAAGGTGTCAAAGCCGGCGTCGGCGACCTGGTCTATCAGAAAGGATGCCCCGCCGGAGATGCACCCCACCTGCGACGCCTCCGCCGGGCCGTGGGCCAGCACACGCGCGGGAGATTCACCTGTGGCCTGCGTTAGCCGTTCGACCAGCGCGTCCAGTGGGAGGGGCGGGTCCAGCGCGCCGCCGATGCCAACTTTACTGCCGTGATACTCGCCGAAGGCGCGGGCATCCTTCAACTCCAGCAGGCGGGCCAATTCTGCGTTGTTGCCCACCTCGGGGTGAAAGTCCAGTGGCAGGTGAACGGCGTAGAGGCCGCAATCACCCTCAATGAGCGTCTTTACCCGCTGGAAGATGGGACCAACCAACCGCAGGGGCTTGTCCCAGAAAAGCCCGTGATGGACGACGAGCAGTTGGGCTCCGTCAGCAATCGCCTGCTCGCAGGCAGCCCGGCAACCATCCACGGCGAAGGCGACCATCGTCACCTCTTCTGGCCCTTCCACCTGGAGGCCGTTCTGGGAGTCATCTTCGATCTCTTTGACGCGCAGGTATTCGTCGAGGTAGGTAATCAGTTCGTCGCGTTTCATCTGGACCCCCTATACCCTCTTCCAGAGCTTACCTGCCAACTCCCGCGACTTGGCGCAGACTTCTTTCTCGTCCAGGGTCAGAAGCTCTTTGTTGCGCATCAGCACCCGACCGCCGACGATGGTGGTGTCCACCCCCGTGCCGTCCACGCCGAAGATGATGTGCCAGGGGAAGTTGCCTTGGGTCAGGGGGGTGATGGGCACATAATCAACCAGAATGATGTCGGCCAAGGCACCCACGGAGAGCTGGCCCAGCCCTCTCCTCCTCCCCCCTGCGCCCCCCTCCCCCTCTCCCAATTTGGGAGAGGGGGAGGGGGGATGGAGGGGTGGGGGTGAGGGCCAGAAAAGTGCAGCTATCTGGGCGTTGTTCTGAAACGCCATCTGCATCACCTGGTCGGCGCCCATGACGCGGGGGTCGCCCTGGCTCAGCTTGTGCACCAGGTAGGCGGCGTGCATCTCGGTGAACATATTGTTGGAGAAGCCGTCGTTGCCCAGGCCCACGGCGATCCCACGTTTCAGCATCCCTGGCACGTCGGCCGTGCCCACGGCGTTGTTCATGTTGGAGCGGGGGTTGTGAACTACCCGTGTGCCCGTGTCGCGCAGGATGTCCATCTCGTAGGCGTCCACGTGCACGCAATGGGCGGCGATGGTCTGGGGGCCCAGCACGCCGAGCTTGTTCAACCTTTCGACCACCCGCAGGCCCGACCTCTTCAGGCTATCTCGCTGGTCGGCCATGTCCTCGGCCACGTGGACGTGAAACCCGACGCCCAGTTCATTGGCCACCCCCACTGCCCTCTCCAGCGTCTCATCGGAGAGCGTCAGCGAGGCATGGAGACCCATGGTGGCGCTGACGAGTGAAGAGGGACAAGGGACAAGTGACAAGGGATCGGCGTCCCTAGTCCCTAGTCCCTTGTCCCTAGTCCCTAGTCCCTTGTCCCTACTCCCTTGCACCCTGCGAATAAACCGTTCATTCTCCCGAATCCCCTCCCTCGCCTTCTCCTCCCCGTCCCGATCCGTCACCTCGTAGCACAGGCAAGCCCGCACTCCGGCCTCCTCCACCGCCTGGGCGATGATGTCCAGCGAACCCTCAATGGCGCTGGGAGAGGCGTGGTGATCTATGAGTGCCGTAGTGCCGTGGCGGATGGCGTCCACCAGGCAGACCAGCGCGCTGTAGCGGATGTCTTGCCAGAGAAGCGCTTTGTCTAGTTGCCACCACAGCTTTTCCAGGATCTCCGGAAAGTTCTGCGGGGCTTCGCCGGGGATGGCCATCCCTCGGGCGAAGGCGCCGTAGAAGTGGGTGTGAGCGCAGATCAGCCCGGGCATGGTCACTTTGCCCTGGGCGTCGAGGATCTCCTCATTGGGGTACTTGGCTGTGAGCTCCGCCGTTGAGCCCAAGTCGGCTATGTGCTCACCGGTGATGAGGATAGCTCCATCGTGGATGACTTGGTTCTTCTGGTCAAAGGTGATGAGCGTGCTATTGGTGATGAGCATTTCTACCTCCTTGACAATTTAGACAAATTATGCTATTATTAGAAACAGATGGTGAGAAGTAAATCCGGGGTAAGGCTGGACGGCTGCTTGCAGCGGTTCACTTGGGAAGCCAAGTAAAGGGTCTTCCGGGGTTCTTACCATTTATTCTTCCATTTGCCGCTGCCTTCCCAGATCACTTTCTCCTTGAATATCTCCTCAAATCGGCTATCTCCTTGTCTACAGCGATACAAGACTGCCCCGGCCACGAAATCCGCTAACCCCACTCCCGCATCAAGATTGCTGTCAACATGTGTGATCGCTACCAATCTGCCTGCTTTCTCGCTGATGGAAGTGTTGAAGGCTTCTCTTCTTTCCACCAGGTCAAAGTTTGCACTTTCGTCTCTCGCAGCATCTCCATTTATTTCTTCCGTCCCTTCCGGTGGTCAGCGCCGCCTCCGCCACCAGATGATAAGTCCACCCAGGGGGATCAGCCCCAGGACGGCAATGGCGACAGACCCTAAAGGTTTCAAAAAAACCTTTAGGGTCTTGGAGCTGGGTGGATCCGCAGGCACGCTTACCACAGGCAACGTTGGGGTAGGGGCGCTGGTAACAATGGGCGTCGGGGAGGGAGTGCATGTGGGGGTGGGGGAAGGGGTGTTGGTTGCTGTTGGTGTGCCCGTTGCTGAGGGCGCAGGAGTGGGTGACGGGGTAGCAGTGGGTGTCGGCGTGTTAGCAGGCGCCAGAGTCGGGGTGGCGGTGGGATAGGATGTGGCTGTGCTGGTCGGCGTGGCCGTCGGCGTTGAAGTAGGCTGGAGGAGGCCACGAGCCGAGGGCGGGCCCTCCTCGACCAAAAGCAGAGGGCTTCCCCCGATGAAACAACCAGTGGGATCGCTGCAGAGCGCACCGGGCAGGGTCAGGAGATACTGACCATCGGCCGCAGTCAGTGTCCGAGTCTGCCCCTCTTTGTTCACCAGGATAGCCTGGGGGGCGATGGCCTGCACAGTTATCGTTTGGGTCACGGGCGAACGGTTCCACAGCACGGTGGTCGTCCTCTCCCCCCGATCTATGGTCACCTGGTCAATATCCCCGCGGCGGACCAGGCTGGTCTGGCGAGTCCCGGCGAAGTAGGTGGTCACAACCTGGTAGGCATAAAAAGCCGGACGGAGGCTGCCGTCGGCCCGGACCAGGCCGTAGGGCTCAGGGTTGGCGTGGATGTCGCCAGGCTTGTCAATCATCTTGTACACGGCGATGCGCTCGACCCCCGCCGCCAGGCCCAAAGCGAAGGCTTGAATGACGTACGATGCCTGCTCGTCCAGACTGATCACGAAGCGGGGCTCGTGCACCGGCCGGCTGGGATCGTGGGAGGGCGCGGCGTTGGTCTCGTTGATCCAGACGGGCTTGTCCAGGCCGTGCTCCTGCATCGCCTGGCGAAAAAAACTCACGATTTCGTACACCGTCTGGGGCTTGAAGTAGATGTGCAGGGTGACGACGTCGAAGTAGTGATTATGCTCAGGAGCGGTGGGATCCTGGGTGACCACGTCCAGAAACCGCTCGAAGTACTGCCTGCGGCCATACACCCAATCCCACCAGTAGGTCAGCCCCGTCAGGTGGACGACGCAATCCGGATTGGCCTCCTTGGCCGCCAGGTATGCTACCTTCAGCAATTGGTAATAGTCCTCCACCGAACCAGCCCAGGTATGGCCGACGTGCTCCTCGTCCCACACGTCAGGCTCGTTCCAGATGATCCAGTGATCAATGCGGCCGGCGTAGTGGCTCACCACGCGCCGCACGAAGCGTGCCCACAGGTTGTTGGGGTCGTCGTGGGGCAGGTAGAGCCCTCGCGGCACGCCGCGCAGGGGCTCGTCATCGGTAGCCCAGTGGGGGGTGTTATTGAGCAGGCCCACCACTTCCCGGCCCTGGGCCAGTTCCCTCTCCAGGATCTCATCGGGGAAGTACTGCCCATTCCAATCCTCTGGGCCATTGGGTTGCAGTTGATACCACCAGAAGAGGATGCGTTCCCAACCCACGCCGGCCAGAGCGGCTTGCTCAGGGGCTTCGTAAGCCTCCACTGCTCCGAAGCGAGGGTCAGGTGGCTCCAGGGCGGAAGCCGGCTTGCTCATCCCGATAAACGAGACCAATAACCCAAGGCAGACTAAGGCCGGGAATACTTTCTTCACGTTTGCTCTCCTTCATGAAATTATATCCCAACCAGCCGCTTTTGTCCAGCCGCGCGTTCAAATGCACCCGCAGGGTGACTCAAGACATACCCATTGGGAAATCGGTTTGACAATAACGTCGCGTCAGGTTAGAATATCAAACCTGGATCCATAATCTCATTCTACATCAAGGGAGGAACACCAGAAAAATGCATCAGCGAAACCTGCGTAAATTTGCCTTGAGCACACTTCTCACAGCCTGGCTGCTTTCATCTCTTCTGATGGCTTTCACCAGGGCCGCCCCACCTCCACCGGAGCCGTGGGCAGCGGCCTCATCCCCTCCAGCAGATCTGGCCCCAGAAATGTGGACCAAAATCGAGCCCCTGGTGCTAAAGGAGTTGGCGGCGGCTTCTTGGTCTAGCGACAGCAAGGTTGCACAAGACGGGAAAACGACCTACGTTGTCTACCTCAAGGAGCAGGCTGACTTGAGGCCCGCTCAATTGATGGCCGCCGAGCTTGCTCGTCGCCAGGCGGTGGTCTCGGCTCTGCAGGCAACGGCACAGCGAACCCAGGTGGACATCGTCGCCTACCTGGAACAGCAGAAATCAGCAGGCCAGGTGACGGATTACACTTCCTACTGGATCTTCAATGGACTGGCCGTGACCGGCGACTTAGAGACGCTTTTCGCCCTGGCCGCCCGACCCGAGGTGGAGATCATCCGCGCCAATCACAAGCATCAAATTCAAAATCCAAAGCTCAAAGTTCAAACGTCAAACGTGAAACGTGAAACGTCAAGCGTGCAATATCCAGTACCCAATACCCAATCCGTAGAGTGGAACATCGGCCGGGTGCGGGCCGATCAGGTCTGGAGGGACTTCGACATCACCGGGCGGGGCGTGGTGGTGGCCAACGTGGACACCGGCGTGGACTGGGCACACCCGGCCCTGCAGAGCAAGTACCGTGGCTCAGACGGCAATCACAGCTACAACTGGTATGATGCCACGGCCACTTATCCCCGTGCCCCCGCTGACGGACACGGTCATGGCACCCACACCATGGGCATCATAGTCGGCTCAACTCCTGATAAAGATTTCCACATCGGCGTGGCTCCCGGCGCTCAGTGGATAGCGGTTAAGGTCCTGGATGACGACGGCTTCGGTTATGACACCTGGATCCACGCGGGCTTCCAGTGGCTGCTGGCCCCCACAGACCTCAACGGCCTTAACCCCGATCCCAGCAAAGCCCCTGATGTGATCAACAACTCCTGGGGACCCTCCTTGCTCAATGTGGCCGATCTCACGTTCCTGCCCGACGTGCGGGCCCTGCGGGCGGCAGGTATTTTCCCTGTCTTCAGTGCTGGAAACAGCGGGAAGCTGGGCGATGGCTCTATCGCCACGCCGGCTGGCTATTCAGAATCTTTCACCGTAGGTGCTACCGATTTCGAGGACGCCATAGCCTCCTTCAGCGGTCGAGGCCCCTCTTTCTGGGAGGAGCTTAAACCAGAAGTTAGTGCCCCCGGCGTGGACATCCGCTCCAGCGTCCCCGGCGGTGGCTACCAGGGCGGCTGGAGTGGCACTTCCCTGGCTGCTCCTCACGTCGCCGGCCTGGCCGCCCTGCTGCTCTCGGCCAATCCTACCTTGACCCCCTCCGAACTGGAGAACTTCATGAAGTACACCGCCGCCGATTTGGGCGAGCCCGGCCCCGACCACGCCTATGGCTGGGGACGGATTGACGCCTACGATGCGGTGCGCTGGGCCTTGGGGGCGGGGAAGCTCTACGGTACGGTGATTGCGTCAAACGTGAAACGTGAAACGTCAAACGTGAAACGTGAAACGTCAAACGTGAAACGTGAAACGTCAAACGTCAAGGTCGCTGGCATTCCTGAGGCCACGGTCAGCGGGGTGAGCCAGGCCGGTGATCGGTTCGTCGCTACCACGGATGAGGCGGGGGTCTACGAGGTGAGCGTTCCCGGCGGCTTCTACGACGTGACCGCCAGCGCGTTCGGCTACTACTCCCACACGGTGAAGGCGGTGGAGGTCGTCACCGGCTTCATGTCCGTGCAAGACCTCACCCTTCAGCCATCTCCCACGGGCACCCTGGCCGGTCGAGTGCTCGAAGCGGGGACGGGCGAGCCCCTCACGGCTACCATCAGCGCCGTTGATACCCCTGCCTCGGTCGGCACCGACGCCAACGGGTACTACACCCTGACCTTGCCTGTGGGCACTTACGCGGTGAAAGCCGTCAGCCACGGTCACCAAGCCCAGACCGTAACCGCGGTCAGTGTCGCCTCTGGCGAGCATCGGACCCTGGACTTCGCCCTTGAAATTGCTCCCGCCATATTGCTGGTTGACGGTGACGTTTGGACAGGGGACAGCGTGGCCAGCTACTATCAGTGGGCTCTGGACTACGAGGGTTATCTTTACGACACCCGTCCCATCACTGACACCGCTTATCTTCCCACCGCTGCCGAGCTTTCCCTCTACGACGTGGTAATCTGGGCCAGTCCCTGGAGCTCGCCGGGCTACGTCAACGCCGACGAGGAGTTGATCGTTTACCTGGACAACGGCGGCCGGCTGCTTATCTCCGGCCAGGACATCGGCTATTGGGATAGCCAGTGGGTCTGGGGCCGTGCCCCTCTCTTCTACCACAACTACCTGTACGCTGACTACGTGCGAGACAGGACTCGCATCAACGATTTGAAAGGGCTGGACGATGACATCCTCGAAGGGGTGCATCTCTTGCTGGAGGATGTCTACGCCTATAAGAAGGGAGATTACCTGGCCCCTGATGAGGTGAAGCCCATAGATGGGAATGCGACCAGCATCATCATCTACGAGACTGACGGTAGCGCGGGTCTCAAAACCGACGTCTGCGGGCCCAATCCCTTCGCTTCGGCTCAGGGCAGGCCCTACCGGGCGGTCTACCTCTCCTTTGGCTACGAGGACGCTGGTCCCAGGCCGGGCTACGCCGCCGTACTCGACAGGGGTATTCAATGGCTGATGGCCTCGCGCCCCCTGAGGGCGACCAGCCTCAGGCCGAAAGACCAGTACATGGTGGGAGAGCCCGGAACCAGCGTCCAGTATTCCGTCAGGGTGGCCAACGATGGTCAGATGGCGAGCGCCTACGACCTCTCCCTTTCAGGTAATGCCTGGCCAACGACCATCCTGGATTCGCAGACCCAGAACCCCATCACCAGGACCAGGGTGATCTCGCCCTGCGGCTGGCAGGACCTGCTGGTGCGAGTGGAGATCCCCCCCTCTGTCCCCCCTCCCCCCGTTCCCCCCAACTTTGGGGGGGCAGGGGGGCGGGATGAAAGGGGGGGCGGGGGGGATGAAGGGGGGGCGGCGGCGGTGGGGGAGGTGGACACGGTTACGGTTCGAGCGACGATGACCGATGACCCTGGTATCTTCAGCGCGGCGACGCTGACCAGCCGCGCCTTCCCCGCCTGGAGCTACAAGAGCCGCCTGCTGACCTCCCGCTATCGTCTGGCGGCGGCGACGGTGGGCTGCGAGCTCTACGCCATCGGGGGTTGGGACTGGACTGGTGCTTCCAGGTTAAACGAGATGTACGATCCAGTGGCCAATTACTGGACTCCCAAAGCGTCCAAGCCGACGGGGGCGGCCAACGTGGGCGCGGCCGTCCTCAATGACAAAATCTACGTAGTGGGAGGCATGTCCAATAACCTTCGTCTCCTCGAGGCGGTAGAGGTCTATGACCCCGCTACAGATAGTTGGTGGACGATAGCTCCTTTGCCCGTGGGCCTGGCGGGGGCGGCAGTGGCGGCTGCGGGGGGCAAGCTCTACGTCTTCGGCGGCGACAGCTATTCGGGCTATACGGACACTACCTACGAGTACGACCCCGCGGCTGACACCTGGACGCAAAAGGCTCCCATGCCCGGCGGGCCTCGATCTTACGCCGCGGCCACCCCCCTCTGTCCCCCCCGACTGTGGGGGAGAAGTGGGGGGGGTGGTGGGGATGAAGGAGGGTGCAGAATCTACGTCGCCGGCGGCTGGCCCGACCTCCGCACCTTCGAGGAGTACGACCCGGCCAGCGATACCTGGGCCACCAGAGCCTCACTCCTGAGGGGTAGACAGTCGCCGGGGCTGGTAGCTATCGGGGGCTACATCTACGCCGTGGGCGGTGGCTCGGCCTGGAGCGCGCTGGGGAGCGTCGAGCGTTATGACCCCACCGCTGATACCTGGGTGCCGGTCTCGTCCTTGAACAGGAGCCGCGCAGGCACTGGAACGGCGGTGGCGGGAGGGGGGATTTACGTGATGGGTGGTGTTGACATATACGGCGAGTCCGTGCCGATTAACGAAGGGCTGGCTCTGGAGAACTCCCTCTGTCCGACGATCAAGAAGGTGAACAAGGTGACGGCTTTGCCCGGCGAGGTCCTGACCTACACCATCGCCCTCCGTAACCTGGGCAGCACCGATTTCGCGGCGGTGAGCCTGGCCGATCCCATTCCGGCCCATACCACCTACGTGCCGGAAAGCGTCAGCGGCGGGGCCGTCTACCATGAGGAAACCGATCAAATCGCATGGGGCGGCACGGTGGCGGCGGGCACGTCTATCACTTTTACCTTCCAGGTGAGGCTGGATGATCCCCTGCTCGGTGGGACGACCATCGCCAACGTGGCGGCGGTCAACGACGGCCAGGGCACACACTTCGCCAGGAAAACACTCACCAAGGTACAGGCGGCCAACCTGGGGACATCCACCAAAGAAGTTGACAAAACAGCGGCTTTGTCGGGGGAGGTACTGACCTATACCATCACCTTGAGCAACACGGGCACGGTAGACGCCGTGGGCGCCAGCCTGGTTGATCCCCTCCCCGCTCACGTCACCTACGTACCCGACAGCGTGACCGGCGGGGCGGTTTACGATCCTGTCCTCAATCGGATAGAGTGGGCGGGGGTGGTCTCGCCCACCGTGTCGGAGAAGACCGCCTACAGTTGGCTGGACAGCGAAACGCCGGGCGGCCCCATCTATAACTGGGAGGAGATCAGCGAGACCGGCATCGAGATCACCTCCTGGACGGACAGGAACAACGGCTTCGCCGGGCCCTTCGACATCGGATTCGACTTCCCCTTCTTCGGCAAGGTCTACTCCGATACCCTCTACGTGGGCACCAACGGCTACGTGAGCTTCGGCCGGGGCTACAGCGGCATACCTGTCGGCACCTTGCCCAGCCGCAGCTATCCCAACAACGACATCATGCCCTTCGGCGGCCCCCTGTACATCATGGACGGGGTGTCTCACGTGTACTACCAGTTGTTGGAGGATCCCCCCCCTCTTCCCCCCCCAACTTCCCCCCTGGAGGGGGGACTGAGGGGGGTGGGGGGGATGAAGGGGGGGCGCTTCGTCGTCGAGTACGTGGACGTCCAATGGTGCTGTGATCTGAACACCTCTCACACCTTTGAGATCGTGCTCTATCCCAGCGGCGAGATTCTGACCCAGTACCAGAGCCTGCACGGGGACATCCCCTGGTTGGTGGGCATCGAGAACGAGGACGGCACCGAGGGGTTGAACTATCCGCCTTCTCTGGTCGCTGACGGCCTGGCCATCAAGTATCTGCCCCCTGCTCCGCCCAATCCTCCCCACGTCATCAGCTTCCAGGCCAGAGTCAACGACTTCATTCCACCGCAGACGATCATCGCCAACACAGCCACCATCAGCGATGGGGTGGGGTTCTCCTATGCCAGGACGGTGACCACTACTGCGCACGCAGTGGACCTCTCGGCCTCGACCAAGATGGTGAACAAGACCCTGGCTGTGCCTGGCGACGTGTTGACCTACACTATCGTTTTGCGCAACAGCGGCGAGGCTGCAGAGGCAGGTTTTACCGACCCCATCCCTGCCCACACGAGCTACGTATCCGGCAGCGCCACCGGCGGAGCGACCTACGATGATGCGCTCAACAGGATCCAATGGAGTGGGACGGTGCCTGCCGGGGGCGAGAGGGCCTTTACTTTTGCCGTGACCACCGACTCATCGCTGCCCGACGACACCCTCATCGTCAACGTGGCTACCATCAGCGATGGATTGTTTCTGCCTTTCACTCGCACCGCCGCCACGATACTGAAACGGCCCGACCTCTCCCCCTCGGAGAAGCTGGTCAGTGCGGCCAGAGCCGCTGTAGGCGACGTCCTCACCTACACCGTGCGGGTGAAGAACGTGGGTCAGGGTCTGGCCAGGGCCAGCCTGACTGATCCCATCCCCGCCGGCACCGGGTACGTGCCTGGCTCCGCCTGGGCTGGCCGTGGTACAGTTGTTTACGATGATGGCAGGATAGTCTGGAGCGGCGAAGTGCCTCCCCAGGGCATGGCTACCGTCGTCTTCGCGGTCACCGTGACGGAGGAGAGGATCATTCACAACACCGTAACCATAAACGACGGCCTGGGCGGCCTGACCGAGCGGAGCGTCACGACGAAGGTGCACCCGCACGATGTCTATTTGCCTCTCCTGGTGAAGAGCTACGGTCACTGATTGGGGGTAGGGCGCATTGTGCTGAGGTGCGGAGGTGCCCCCCCGCTCCTCTCCCTCCGTGGTTAGTCTTCATCTATCCCGCATCTCTATCTCCTCAGCCAAGATGACGCGGTTATCGCGAACGGGGAGGCCGGCGGCGTCAATGGCGGGCAGGCGGTGCATGGTTTGGGGGTCGTAGATGCCCACTGCCAGCCGGTAGCGGCCCGGCGGCACCTTGGCCAGGGAAAGAATAATGGCGTCGCTTACCACTTCCCCCTCCACCCAACGAGAGGTTGGATAGCGGCCCTCCCGTGGCATGGCATCGTGTTGGGTCACGATGGTCTCGGTAGCCGGATCGAAGAGGTGAACAAAAACCTTGTAGTCCGTTTCCATTTGCCGCAGAGCCTGCCAATAAAGCTCCAAACGTAACTCCTCGCCCTTTTCAGCCAGGTCGTAGCCCAGTAGCAGCACTTCCCCGCCGAAAGTCACCCCTGACACCCTTTCCATTTCCGGCACGGTGAAATCGCGCTCCGGCGCTATCACCTCGATGGTCTCGACGTCGAACTCTCCCAACTCTTCTCCCGTCAGGGCCTCGCTGGGGGTAAGCACCAGATGATAGCGGCCAGGGGGCAAATCCTGGCTGAGGCCCAGGCGGTAACGGGCCAGGACGAGGGCATTTATAGGCCAGCGGGAGGTGGGATAGGAGCGAGCCAGGGGCTGTTGCCATTCCTGGGCTATCTCTCCCCGCTCATCTTTCAGCTTCAGGAGGCAAGTGTAATCCCGTCCCAGAGGAGCCACGGCAGCCCACTTCACCGTCAGCAGGAGGTTCTCGCCCTGCTCCAGGTGGGCTTGCTCCACCCTGGCCTCAGCGATGGCCAGACCCTGGGGGAAGCGATGCGTGATGGGGTACTTTGTCTTCACCGTCGGCTGCGTCAAGGCCACTTGCTCCACTTGCGCCGTGACAAGGGGTTGCAAAGTTCGCACCTCGTACAGGACCACTTCCAGAGAATAGTCTCCGGGCGGCGTCCCCTCTGGGAGGGGAAGCCAGCGGCGATCGTAGACCAGTTCCCCCGCCTGCCAGAGGCTGGTGGGGTAGAAGCCGTACAGGGGTTGAGCATCTATGGAGGCGACGGTGTAACCTTCGGCATCCTTGAGACGGAGGGAGGTGCCGTAGTTGGCCAGAACCTGCTCGGCCGTTTGCCAGACCAGGTTTGCTCTCACGAGCTCAGCGCGCTCCTGTTCCGCCTCCGCCTTAACCAAAATGATGCCCCCCTGCTCCCCTGCTCCTCCGCTCCCTTGCTCCTCCGTTCCCCTGCTCCTGAGGCGGATGGGGCTCAGGCAGAGGATGTCCAGCGGCTCTCCTCCTTCGCTGAGGGCGGCGACCTCGCCGTCATCATCCCTCAGGCCCACGCTGACGAAGTAGATCCCCCGCACGCTCTCCGCAGGAATCTCCAGGCGGTGAACGGTCGTCGCTTCATATGGAGCTTCGTCCTCGGCGATGACGTAAGGCACCTGGAAGAGATGCGCGGCTGGCAAAACCAGTTGGACAACAGCCTTAGTAGATTTGCTGATTTGCGATTTGCTGATTTGCGATTTGCTGATTTGCTTGCTGATTTGCGACCAGTACAGGGTCACGGCGATCGCCTCGCCAGCTTCCACCTCCTCTGGCGAGAGCTGGTATCCTCGCAAGCGTACCCCGTTCTCGAAGGGCACTCCCTGGGGGTTGTGGTGGGGATAGGGAACCCTCTTGAACCCCATGGTCAGGTCTGAGATGGCACCCTCCTGGACTGGCTTCGACAAGAGGCGCGGCAAGAGGACGAGGAACAGGATCAGGGTAGTGGCCCATTTCGCAAAACCCTTGAAAAACGCGTCTCTGGTGGGAGTCCTCAATTTGTTGGGGCCTTTTCGTCTGCAAACTGACACCGTTCGTGGAACGCACCGAACAAGTCTGTCCTGAGACGGGGCGAAGGATTCGGGACTCCGGCACTCTGAGGGCTCGGTCGGGAGACCTTCGCCCAGCCAAGACTCCTCCCTCTTGTAGGGGGAGGCAGGGAGGGGGTGGATAAAACCAAGGGCCGACAAACTGGCGACGAGAATGATAGCCAGCAAGGATAAACCTTCGGCGAAGGCGCGCAGGGGAGTGCGCTCCAGGCGTAGAACGACCTGGTGAGACCCCTGGGGCACGGTCAGACCGATGTAGCCCAGGCCCTCGACAGGTGTTGTTTCCACTGGTCGCCCGTCCACGTAACCTCGCCAGCCAGGAAAGTAGCAGGTGTGAAAGGCCAGCGACGCTTGAGGGGAGGCAATCTCCACCTGCCAGCGCTCCTCCGTGGGCCCTTGAGCCAGCAGCTTTGCCTCCGAGAGTGCACCCTGCACGACCAAAGGGGGCGGCTTCTGGCCGTCGTTGAGCAACACTGCCGAGGTGAAAGTATCTGGCTCGACCCAGCGCGGCTGATATTCGTTGCGGCTGGTAGTGCCTACGTAGGCGGTGAAGTACTCGTACAGAGCGACCTGCTCGCTGTTGACCTGGGCGATGATCAGGTATTCCACCGGCAGATCGAGCATGGCTGTAGTCAGCAAGGCCAGACCCAGTGTCCCAGCGATGATGCCGCGCCAGGCTTTTTTGCTCGGCCAGCGGGCCAAGTGGCCGATGATCAGGCTCACGGGAAGGGCCTGCACCGCCAGGAGCCGCCAGGGAAACTGCACGAAGGGCAGCAGAGGTATCGCGTCCCACAGGGGTCGGGAAAGGGGGGTGATGAGAAAAGTGACGCTGGCCAGCATCAGCAGAAAAAATGCACTGTTTCGCTCCGGGCGGCGCCGCCTGGCCCACCAGACGAGGATACTGGCCGTCCCCGCCAGGGCGAAGACAGTTTGCCCCGCTCCCATGGCGTAGGGCGACGCCTGGCGACGATAATCGAACAAAATCTTCCACTGGACCAGGTCGGCGCTGCGAAAGTGGCCGCTGTAGTGGAGATACCCGCTGGTCATGCGTTCCAGGTGCACCCATTTCCCCTCCCGCAGGGCTGGCAGCCAGAACCAGGCGCTCAGGGCCAAACCGAGAATGATGCCCGCCAGAGCAGTCAGCAGGAAGCGGATGGCTGCTCGTACTTCTTTTCTGTTGATTGGATATTGGGTATTGGATATTGGGAAAATCCGCAATCCAGAGGGTATGGCCAGCCAGAGGGTGTAGAGGACGACGAAGGGGCTGAAGACCAGGGCGGAGATGTTGTGGCTCAAGATGAGCCCCCCATAGGCCAGAGCCAGGAGAGCAGTATTGACGAGGGAAGTCTTTTGGCGCAGCCGCCAGAGCAGTAAGAGAATCAGGGGATAGAAGGCAAAGGCGTAGAACTCCGATAGCGCGTCGCCGCGCACGTAGACCTGAATCAGGTGAAAGGGAGCGTAGGTGTAGGCCAGGGCCGTCAAGAGAGCGGCGGCCTTTGAAGCCCAGAGGTGCCTGGCTAACAGGTAAGCGAACACCGTGGCGGCGACAAAGCCCAGCATCTGGGTCAGCTTAAGGGCCCACACGTAGCTGAAGCCCAGTAAGTTGAGAAGGCCAGCGATGTAGTAAGGCAGGGAGGCGTAGAAGTTAAAGAAAGGATAGCCCAGCCCGTAGGCGGCATCGGGCATCCAGCGAACCGGGAAAACGCCACCTCGGAGATTGACAACCAACTGGTGCAGGCGCATCAGCAGGAAGGCGCTGTCGCCGGTGTTGACCACCCCTGGTCCTGACAAGATAGGGAGGTAAGCAAAAAGGCCCAAGAGGATAGGGGCCAGCCAAAAGGGCAGGCGCTGAAGGATCGTCTTGGGCCATGAGGTAGTCTTCATCTTGGTTTCTAGCCTAACCGTCGCAAAGAGCCACTATCCTCTCTTTCTCAGGATGTTGAACACCAGCGCTATCGCTGCCGCCAGGATGATGATGATGACGCCGCTCACCTTGTACAGATTCGCCCCCAGCGTGGAGATTAGGGCCGCTGGGGTAGGGGTTGGAATGGGAGTGGGCGTGGGCGTCGGCAACGGTGTGGACGTCGGCACGGGGGTGGGCTGCAATTTGTCGCCGAATTCGATCTGAATGGTGGCGCCGCCGGTGACGACCACCCCCCAATTGTCGCCCGTGGTCGAGTCGTAGCCCGGAGGGCTTTCCTTGTAGAGGAAGTAGTTGCCGGGCGTCAAATCCACGAAACAGTAGGGCTCATTGATGCCGTCGGTGATGTAGCTGGCGACCGTCTGCCGGCCATCGGAGACAGTGAACATCGCCCCGGCCAGGAGCTCCTCGTCCAGGTCGCGTATCTTGTTGCCGTTGCGGTCGTGATAAGCCAGTACGCAGATAGCCCCACTGGGTGGCGTGGGGGTGGCTGTGGGAGCTGGCGTATCGGTTGGCGTGGGGGTGTCCATTGGCGTGGGGGTTATGGTCGGCGTTGGGATAGGGGTATCGGTCGGCGTCGGGAGGGGAGTGTCGGTCGGCGCTGGCGTGTTCGTTGGCCTCGGGGTGTTGGTTGGCACTGGTGTGGGAGCGACGGCGGTCAAGACCGCATCATCCCAGTAGGAATCGTTGAACCTCACGCGGAATTCTGGCGCGCCCCTGGTGAAGACAGTGACCCTATCGGCCTGGGCCACGGTGGAAACGCTGAGGTGAGCCCATTGATTGCACGGCATGGCGGAACCTGACCAGACGATGTTGCCGGAAGTACCATCGTTGCCGCCGTAGGGGTCAATGCCTGCCGAAACCGCATAGTTGCCAAAACCCGCGCATTGCTTCGGGTCCGGTTCTGTGCTGCTCCAGACCTGCGCCCAAATGGAGAAGGTGACCTTGCTGCCCTTAGGCACGGCTACCTGCTGATAAATGCCCCCGATGTGGGTGGAGAAGGTAGTGAAGTACTTTTGGGCGAATCGGCCGGAGTGAACACGCAGAGGATCGGTGAATACCCAGCCGTCCTCCGGCTTGTATTCGGGCCGCCTGAGGTAGCCCTGACCTGTTTGATCGGGGGAACCCTGGACCCACCACGCTTCCCAACCGTTGGCTATGGTGACCTCGCCAGCGCCTCGCTCGCTGAAGCCCTCCTCGAAGCCGGGATTCCTCAACAGGTTGGTCTCCTGAGCGGGTGGGGCAGCCGAGGCTCCCAGGGGCACAAGGGCCAATAACGTTACTAACAGAGTTGTTACCAGGCGATTGAATCGCATTTGCTTTCCTCCTGTAGATTTTTAGCCTGTGACGCAAGGAGTGACGACAGAGGCCAGGATCATTCAAGGATCAAATGATCGCTTACGGGTTCACCGCTCTTATCGAGGACTTGTAATCGGCGTAAGGTCTCCAATTGATAGAAGCCAACTATCAGCCTATGCCTGCCCGGATCGTACGGCTCAGGCAAGGCCAGGGTGTGCTCATCGTCAACGATGTCTCCCACGCGCCACAGGCTGGTGGGATAGTAGCCTCCCGCGGGCGGTGAATCGTCCTGGGCGAGAATGGCATCATCCCGCGTGAGGTGGACGAACACTGTGTAATCTGCCTCGATCTCCTCCTCGGCTCGCCAGAAGAGGCGTAACCGCAGTTCCTGTGGCGAGACAGCGGCCAGCTTATGGCCAACCAAAGTCAGACCCCTCTCGAAGTGGGCCTCCGGCTCTGCGGAAGGGGTAATCGTGGGAGTGGCCGTGTAGGTAACGTACAGTAAACGGGCCTCTTTTTCCAGGTCCCCTCGCTCCAGCGAGCCCTCCTGGGCGGCGATGATCGAGCCTGCAGGCAGAAGGGACAGATACGGGCTATAATCCTCGTAGGGCCAGACGATGAGCATGACCTCGGCCGACGCAGTAGGGGCAATCCCTTGCGGTTGCCCTCTAGGGGCAATCCCTTGCGGTTGCCCTCTGGGGGCAATCCCTTGCGGTTGCCCTCTAGGGGCAATCCCTTGCGGTTGCCCTCTGGGGGCAATCCCTTGCGGTTGCCCTTTTGGGGTTTCGGATAGTTTAT